>ERZ1292644.568-Hain-H14-01um-R2-568-length-24153-cov-6_pt1 | contig 24153 bp, 27 predicted proteins | sample MGYA00564402_ERZ1292644 | MGnify/ENA primary metagenome ERZ1292644 (study PRJEB36523, sample SAMEA6512644) | groundwater metagenome | collected 2019-01-09 | study: AquaDiva: Metagenomics assemblies of 32 groundwater samples
CACAGAGGGTATGAAACCTTCACCTCAACCCCGCTTACCAGAAGTACGGTCTTGGTTATTTGCGCCTGCATCAAAGGCAGCAGGTCGTCGCCGGATCCTGTTCTCTGGAGCCGCCACCACCACCCGAGGCCGCTGTCAGCGCCAGCCCGCATGTCAAAGGGAGCCAGTTGACGCAGCGCAAATTCGCCATGGTCGCGGAGACCCTCTCTCACCTGCGCGAGCGTCACCATTCCCTGGTAGGCACTCCTGTGAGTAAGAGCGTCCTCAACATCTGCCTCCGTGAGAAAAAACCCCGAAACTTTGGAGTTCACAAGTGCCTCACGAAGGGACGCTCTGTTAGGTGACCACGTCATCTGAATCTCCTCTCCATTGCTCCCTGATCTCCTCAATCCTCAGCCCCGTCTTCCTCGTCTTCCCGCTCACCGGGTCCTTCAGCGCGTCTAGCTCCTCCACCAGCGTCCCGGCCATGATCTTCTCGTGCAGCTTGGCCGGCGTCGCCGCTACCCTCCCGACCCTCCCGGCCCTTTCCAGCCCCACTCCCCGTAGCTCCTTCGCGATCCTCGGGACGAGCCCCGCTGTGGCCCCCAGGGTGAAGGGTTCCGGGAACTCGTCGGCGCTCCCGTGCCTCTCGACACCCGTCTCCCACCACTCGGCGGCCGCCTGGAGCCACCGGCAGGTCTCCCGGTAGTTCATGGTCCGCCGGACCCGCACGCAGGGCTTCCCCGGCACAAAGACTTTCCGCTCCAGGGTCTCGAGGTGCTTCGTGAGCCGGGTATAGGTCAGCCCTTTGTGTAAGGGCAGGAACTCCACCCTCGGCCGGCCAGCCCCCTGCGGCGTCACCCAGTGCGGCCCGGTGACAAGGCCCGAGGCATCCTCCCGTATCTCCCCTTCAACCACCAGGTACACGGCGTCATAGGCTTCGAGGCAGCGCCGGAGCTGGTCTAAATGCCGGTGGGTCGCCACGACGCAGTAGGCCAGGTCTTCATTCACCTTCTTCCGTTCAACGGCAACCAGTACGTCCCGCCCAGAGGAGCGGCCAGAGAACACATAGTCTCCGGCGTCGAGGGGGGTGCGGGCCATGTTCTTGAGGTGCTTCTCGGCCTGCTCGTCCCCCCTGTCAGCCTCGTCCTGCGCGACCCAGATGGTAGGCACCTGCTACCACACTCGCGAAGCGACGATGAAAATAGCTAGCCCGGTAAAAAGAACTGCCCAGACCCAGACGACCATGCGGAGGAGCCATCCCCCACGTCCTGTCTTCATCGGATTACCTGCTCCCCGAGTATGAACTGCTGACCGGCCGGCAACACGATCACCCGGATGTCGTCCGCAAGCTGTTGGACAGTTTGCCACTGGATAAGCTGGGACGTGAGCGACCGGGAGATAAGGTCGTTCGCCTTCGATTGCGCCTCGGCCCGTATCCTGATCGCCTCGGCCTGCCCTTCCGCCTGTGCGATGGCGGCATCACGTTCTCCAGCAGCCCGCGCCCGCACCTGGTCAGCCTCGGTCTTGATGCGCTGCAAGATGTTCAGGGCCTGAAGGGCCTGTTGCGACGCCGTTACCTTCGCTTCGATAGCGTCGTTGAACGTCTCCGAGAAGTCGAAGTCCGTGATATTCACCTGTTCAACGAAGATGCCGTGCTCCTCAAGGCGGAGGTCAAGGCGAGTATCTATCTCGTCCCGGACTTTAGCTCTCTGCGTGATGAGTTGCTCAGCGTCATATAGGGCAGTAACCGCCTTGACCGCCTCAAGGATGCCAGGGTCAACTACACGGAGGAGGTAATCTTCCCGGAGAGTCTGGTAGATCAAGTTCACCCGTTCGGGCCGGAGCCGGAAGTTGATCGTTACCTCCGTGCTCACGTCCTGCAGGTCTTTCGAGGCCGCGGTCGCCGTGAGCTTGTGAGCTTGCACCTGAACACTCATGCGGACAACGGACTCGATGAAGGGTTTCTTGAAGCGCAGGCCCTCGCCGAGCGTCTTGCTGGTAACCGCGCCGAAGCTCAAGACAACGCCGCGCTGTCCGGCGCCTACTTGCGCCAGAGACGCCGGAAAGAAGATGGCAGGCAGGAGCAGGAGTCCAGCCAGCCAGAGGCCCTCCTTCCTGACACGCGGAGGGTTGTCTCTCCTCCGGTCGATATCCGCTAAGTGTTCGTGGAACGCCCAGAGGAGGCCGCCGACAGCACCGACGATGGCGATGAGCGACACAACTAACCCGACCACCAGAGCGTGACCTCCTTATCCATGTCCCACATCGCGACCACGATGCCAGCTCCCCCTGGGTCGTTATCGCGGAGCCACTCGTCCCGTTTGCCAAACCCCGTATCCCTCAAGAGCCTGCCAGACCGGTCTACAGTGATTCTCCTGGGCAGGTGGGGCCATGCGATAAGCACAGGGTCGACCCGCGGCAGGGCCTCGCTGACCTGGACAGGCAGGGGCAGGTTCGAGTGGATAGTCAGGGGCCAGTCGGGGCCTATCCGCCTGAGCGCGTCTAGGCGGTCGAGTGCGAACTCAGGTATATCTCCGCCGTACAGCACAGACTCGTCGTTCTCGGTCATCACACCGAATGACCGAGACAGATTCCAGGGGCCGACCTGGGCCGCGTATTTGAACGCCGCCACAACAGACGGCTTCACCAGCAAGGTGAGCTTGGCTTCAGTGAGAGCGGCGTTGGCTACAGGGGACAGCCGTTCAGTGCTCACCTGTACACCAAACGCGGCCGCCACCCGCGCGCGGTGCTTGGCCTCCGCTTGATCTACGGGGGGCCGTATCACCGCTGAACGGATCACCTCCTCCGTTGGACGCATGGACTCATTTTTCCGCGTCAGCAGCTTTAGCATCACTTGTCTCCTCTGCATCTCGCCCCCCGGCGAGGACTCGATCGCTACCCCTGTTTCCAGCTACCCTGTTGCCAGCTCGAGCGCCATCTGATAATCCTCCTGGCTCATCCCCTCCCGGTATAGCCAGAAGAAGAGGTACGGCCACTCCGCGGGATCCGACACCGGGAACTCGGCCTGCGACGTAGCGCCCCGGTCCTTCAGCACCCGGCACTTGACCGTCCCGCCTGCCTTGTCGAGGTAGAGCACGGTGTCCGGCTCGTAGGGGAGGCGGGGCGCCCCTTCAAAGGCGGCCTCTATCCCCATCTCGACCTTGAAGGCTGCCCGGTCGCGGTTCTCGCGGATGAACCCGCCCGGGTCTCGGTCCTTGGCCTTCCGGGTGGTCATCACGACGTTGACGGCAGGGGTGCCGGGCTTGCCGGCAAGGTCGTGCAGCAGGACGTTCACGAACCTGTCATCGTGGACGGCCTTGGCAACGTTCCAGAACTGGTCCGGGTGCGGGATCGGCCCGCCTTTTATGATCCGTTCTCCCCTCTCGTTCCGGCCCAGGTACTCGGCCTTTTTCTTCTGCGCTACCATCAAATAGGCGTGCTGCTGCGAGTTGTGGACTAGAAGGCCGTCGGCAAAAAAGTCGTGGTTCCCCTCTACTTCGATGTCGTAGACGAAGCCAGACGCCGCCGCTTCATGTATTCGATCATGTACGCCTGATGGACACCGGACTCCCGGCGCCTCTTCGCATATTCCCGAAGGCTTGTGCGCCTCATCTCCACGTTGCGCCAATACCACTTCCTCGCCGCGCTCAGCCGACCTTCCCTGCGGCACGCCGGAGAGCAGGTCTCTATTGATCTGGCCGGAGTGAACCCCTTCCCACATACTGAGCACATTTTGAGTCTCTGCGCGGTTTCCGGGTAGGGAGGTACAGGCCTCCTTTCCCTCCCGACCTTGTAGCTCAGAGATGGATGAATGAACGGCTCCACCAACTCCCTGAACCTCAGCGAGGATTTGTTGTCCGTAATAGACACTACCCAGCCCAAGTCTTGTCCTTTGTACTTGCTGACCTGATAAGGGTGGGCACGTATTCCAGCGGTCGTGAAGAAGGCGCAAGCTGCCTGAACCGACCCGAAGAGCCAAGAATGGGTATTGAGGGTTACTGTCCCGCTCCTCGCTTGGAAATCTCCGTCGTCCATGTACCAGACTGCCAGCGCGAGGGGGGTCATTTCCTTCACCGGAAACCGCAGCGGCCCCGGCAACCCCAGCAGGCTCGCCACGCGAGTGAACTCCGGATGAGAGCGGGTCGTGAATCGGCAATGCCAGTGCCTCTTCACCCCCGCCTTGCCGAGTAGGCTGAGACGTAAAGCCGCCTCTAAAGACGCCTGTATTAACTCTGGTGGGAGAGAAACCCAGCCCTTTAGGACCTCGTACTTCCACCAGAGGTACTCCCACTGCTTCACGCTCTGAGCAAATCTGACACGAACGTTTGCCTGAGGCCCAGACGACTTCTGGGCGGATGCGTCTCCAAGTAACCCCCCGACTAGGACACTTTCCTGAAGCGGGGTCAGTATCTTCTCGTCGGTGTACGTCTTGGTCATCAAGTTCCCCCATAGTCAACCCACCCGAAGCAAGAGCCGCCTCGTCGGCTCTAATGTATCCGTTTTCTTGGGTAAAAACTGGATGGTTCGCTGTGACAACCGCGTCACCGACTTGGTAAAGGTCCTCGGTGAGGGGGGTCTTGAAGTGACCAACTACCTTTCGAGCCTCAACCTGGCCGGTAAGGTGGTTGTAACCGAGGACCTCTGGCGTAAGCCTCTTTTCAACTACCTCTCCGATAGAGATACGCGACCCGTCCTTGAGCGTGAGCATCGAGCCGTATGGCAGGCACAGGTCCCAAATCTTCGCCATCGACTCAACGAACACCCAGTCCCCAGCCTTCATGGGAGGGTGACGTAGGCCCGCAGCGATGCCCATATCGCCCAAGGTGCCCTGGCGTATCCGGTCGAGGGCCTCAAGCACCTGGTCGATGTCCGAGCAGGCGTAGTAGGTCAGGTTGGCCAGCTTGCCCCGGAACTGCCGCTGGATGATCTTGACCCAGCCGTACTCGGTATCGATGACGAAGATGCGGGCGTCCGGCTGGGAGGCATTGATGAAGCGGACGAGGGAGATTAAGCCGGTGGACTTCCCGGTGCCATCCCCCCCGCCGATTAGGATGAACTCGCGGGTGGACGCCGCGTTCAACTCGTCCAGGCCCATCATTATGAGGGGCTGAGATGTGCCCATAGAGGCTTGAGGGACGACGCCGTTGGGCGGACGCACGGCAGGCCTGGCCGGGGTGGCCTGCCGCGCAGGGATAGTCTGTCTCTGAGTGGTCATGGAGCCCTTCCTGCTTTACTCGAGAAGCCCTGCTTCCTTCAGAAATGCCCGAGCCCGCAGGCTGGCGATGTCTTTGATCCTCTCCTCAAGCCGCGCGATCTCGGATGGCGTTTTTTCGATAGGTAGCTCACAGTGAGAAAGCTGCATTGTGCTCTCATACCCACGGCTACTCGAGCCAACCTCTGAGATCATCATGCGTAGGTGCTCACTCCCCTTGCTAACCTCGAACTCTATATTCTTGAGACGCACACTCCAGCCGTACTGCCCGAACCTGATCTGCTCCGGAGTCAGCATGTCCAGTTTCCGGAGAAAGGCGTCTGCTACATACAGAAAGTCAGTCAACCCGAGATTAACGTATGAGTGTTTGAACTTATACTCAGTCACTGCGCCCTCCTTGCTCATGCCGCCACCTGTCCGGCCAGCTCCGGGTACGACCTGAGCCGGTCTCCCCCGTGCCTGTTCGCCGTCCGCCAGAGGCCCTCTTCATCGTTCTTGGCGAGCATGAGCTTCACCACCACGTCATCCCCCTCCGGCACCCAGTCGCGGGTATGGATGCAGAGCTTATCCGCTACCCGCCCGTCCGCATCTATGACGTCGATCATCTGGTCCGGGCGCACGACATACCGCTGGCCCGGGTGGAGGCGGGAGCCTACCACCACGCGTTTGCGGAGGCGGTACTCCTCCCACCCGGGCCCGAGGACCTCCTTGAGCAAGCGCAGGGAGCGGAGCTTCGCCCGCCGGGTTTCGCGTCTCTCACGGACGACCTCGGCCCGCGCCAGCGCCTCATGTCGCTCCCTCCCGACCCGTTGCTCAGGGGTTTCCGGCTCGGGCATGCAGGCGCGATAGCGGACTGAGCTTGCGGGGAGGCTGCCCCCGGTGCCCACACCAACCCAAGTGTGGCCAACACTATCCCAAAAGGCGCCCGCCGTCGTGTAAGTAGTACTGACCGTCAGCAGGGTGCCCACCGTCGTGTTAGGAGAGTTTGTGAAGTAGTAGCCGACCATGGGCATGGGCTACCTCCCCCCAGCAACAGGCGGCACCACCAAAATGCGCTCGGCCTGTGGGTCGAACTCGGTCATCTTCTCCCCCTGACCGCCGAGCCCTTTGACGCGGAACATGGCGTGGCCCTTCTTCTTGTGGGCGTTGAATGCCTCCCGCGCGATGTCCACCTCGGCGGGGACGGCCGGGTCCCATGTGACCTTCACATCCCCGGACTTGTTGATGACCGACATCGTATGTTTCTGAGCCACCTGTACCACCTTGAACCTCCAGCGGAGATCACTCCGCGAACTCCTTAGCCAGCTCCCAAAAGATACGCGCCACGACGAGCGCGAACAGGACCACCAGAGCCGCTTGGCCGACCTGCCGCTTGGTCAAATCCTATCCACCCCCTCTGCCCAAAGCCTTTTTGCGTGTCCGGACACCATCTGCCAGGCCTTTTCGACTTCCTCGTCCGAGAACGACAGCCTCCAGCTACGTATTTCCGGTACTGGAGGGCCGTAGTCCCCATTCACGAACAGGACATCAAGCTGTGCCTCCCTCGTATCTAGGGCATGGCAATTATGGGCAAGCAGGCCATCGGCCAGAAACGTCCCGGTGGAAGTTCGCAGCGAGACAACATCGGCCCTCTGCCCCAGTCTCTCGGTTGCCACGACCGCGGCTCTATCAGCTCTCATGCTCTTACCCGCTAAAGACGTCTTGCGCTTTATCGCAGGGCGAGTACCCGTCAAGAAGCGCATGACGTGAGTAAAGCCGTAGGTGTTCGCTACATCAATTGGCTGGTGCTTGAAGAAGGGAGGTTGAGGGAGAGGGGTGATCGTCATCGGCACTCCCATGAAAGATGAGTAGATAGCTGCTTCCCCCAAGACCGGCCCCTTCCTCTGAGTAAGCGTGACCTTGAAACCCCGGCTGGACGAGATGCACGTACCCTCGGCATCGAAGAAACCAGCGAGCCAGCCCGCCTCGTAGGACGGCGTGCGTGGATCCTGCGAAAGGATGTCATCGACGCGAGAGAGGGCTTCCCTGCTGAACACCTGAGCGGTATGCAACCCATTGCGGCGGTGACTCAGATGGAGGGTAACTCCCAACCTTCCGAAGTATTCAATCAGGCGAGCGACCGCCTCCAAGTCCTTCATACTGACGGAGTAAACCCCCCTACCGTTAGGAGCTTCCCCGTACCGGTGATAATGCTCGTCGCCGGTAGTCAGTCCTTGGATGTACCCCAGATCATAGTCCGGGCCGTAGGCACTAACGAACTCGTTCACCTGCACGTAATGGATGAGTGTGCCAGGCGCCAACTGATCTGTCCGAGTCCATTTCGCGGGGCGGCTGCCGTCTTTGTTCCCTCCGGTCAACCACATGTGGTCCCCGGTTGCAGAGACGACCCGATCCTCTATGTAGATGCGGTAGACCTCTGCTGACCTACCACGAGTAGCTAACACCTTCGACGCTCTGATATGACGTCGGCTCCCGGGCCCGCGCCCTACTGGAAACTCATCGAACGCGAGGAGGTCGTTCCCCTCAACAACATCACCCAAGGCGCGGTACTCAAAGTCGGCAGTTAGCACCCTTGCCTCCGGGACTAAGCAATAAGTTTCCATCTGCCTCAACCACTGACGCTGTTCACTGACCCAACGATCCCCACCTTCCAAGCTCGGGGACTTCCGCCAAGTAGCTTTCAACTCGTGCAGCACCCAGTTCAATGAGTCCACCGCATCCGGGCTGGCGATCACTGGGTAGGGCACCCCCGCTACTAGAACCTCAATAGGATCGGGTCTCACGATGTCCGACTTGCGGAAGGTTTCGGCCCTTGCTGCCGCGGCTCTCTCAAACAGCTCTTCCCAAAAGAAGCCCACCTGGAACCTCAACAGGGTAGTCGAATCCACTTCCCCGTACTGGCGGCCCCCGGCTCTCGTTTGGATGTTCCTGAGCAAGCCGGAGACGTGGTACCCGGGCTTGGCGAACCGCCGCTCCTGGGCAACGGCGTCCCACGCCTCAATAGCGGCAAGAGCGTTCTCCCCGTCCCCGGCCTGCTCGATTTTCAACTACTGCCCCCCGTCTGGCCGCTAGCTAGCCAGCCTGATGACCCTCTTGCCGCCCTCCTCGACCACCTCCAGCACCCCATCGCCGAGCGCTACCACGTCGTCTTCGGTCTTGAGGGACTGCGCTGCCACCTTCGGGTCGAGTGAGCGTGCCCTCGCTAAGGTGCCGACCTTGATCCGGAGCAGGTTGAGCGCGAGGGGCTTGTCCGCCAAGGCCTCGCTCATGATCTCTACCAAGACCCCGGGGTCGATCGCCCCGTTGGCCGTAGCGGCAGCAGACACAGGAGCGGTAGGTGCGGGTGCGGGCGCAGGCGCGACAGGCTTCGGGGCCACCCCGCGCCTTGTGACCGTGGGCGCTTGGGCCGGGGCCTGCCCGGTGTACCCCTGCTCGGTCGGCCGGTTACGGAGCTGGGTTGGGAGCGGGTGGGTGCGGACACGTTCCTGGCCAGTCGTCGAGTCGACGCGTGTGCCGGAGAGGCCCTCGCGCTCGGGCTGTGGGCGCTGCTCCATATGGGCAACGAGGCCGTTGAAGACGCCGGCGAAGTTGAGGTCCAAGAACTCGGGTGGGAAGCCGCAGGCCCGCAGCGCGGTGGTAAGGGCGGCGAAGTTCGAGGTCTTGGTGATCTCCTGCCCCTCGCCGCGCAGGGGCACGAGGACTTGTCCGTCGGATTCTATGCCCCAGAGGTCCGTCGAGCCGACGGAATACTGCTGGCGCTGTGTCTTGTCCTCACCGGCCTGGTCTTTGAACACGAAGTCCACGCCGAAGGAGATGCTCGGGCGCCCCACTTCTTGGCCTTCCTTGGTCCGGTATGTGAAGACCTCGAACCTGGTGCCCGTCCACTTGGCGTCCACCTTGTCGAGGGGCAGTCCACCCTCGGCCATGTTCTCAGGGTTGAACGAGACCTTCGGCCTGTTGGACGGGAGTCCGGGAAAAGTCACCTGCTTGGTCTGCTGGGTAGTCACCTTAGCCTCCTCCGGCTACCTGGCCCGGTATCCGGGCGCTGCTTGTTTGGTTGCTCGTGAGAATCCGGCGCGATAGGCCGCGGACTGCTGATGGTACGCTACGGGATTGACAGGTTGTCAAGGGGGCGAGGCGGGCAGGCCCACCAGCTCAAGAGAAAGGCTTGACGGCCCTTATAGGAGCGGGTGTTCTGGCGAATGGGCCACCCCCGCCTCGCGTAGACGTCCAAAGGCGAGGGCTGAGTCCACCTGAACTCGAAGCCAAATCCAAATGGCACCCATGCCTTTGCAAGGAGGACGCACTGTTCCCCGTGCCTGTGTTTAGAACTGCTGTGGGACATAGTCTGCCCTCTGCACCTTGAACCACGATGGGAAAAAGCTCCGGTACTTGGGGCCGAACCACGACCAACTGTTGTCCAAAATCAGTGATGTGCCTCGCTCCTCGTAAGAAGGCCCCCTGGTAATCCTTCCCGCGGTCTGGACGATGGCTTGAGCGCAGAGATAGGGGGCGAGGTCCGGATTTTTCTCCTTCCGAGCCTTCTCAAGGGCGCTCTGTCCCGAGCTGAACGGGAGCTTCCCAATCACCTGGTACAGGGCCTCTGGGATATCCCAGCCAGAGACGATGGCCGGGGAAACGAGCACCCGCGGGGGGTCGGAGGCGCGGAAGGCCGCTACCACGTCCGCGGTGTCCCGGCGCCCGTGGGTCATGAATATCCCCCGGCCCCCGTTCCTGGACAGGTTGAGCAGCATTTGCGCCCTCTTGTAGCTGACGGTGTGAATAATCCCCTTGGCGTCTTCTCCTGCCGCCTCGATCACCTGGTCGATGGTCGTGACCCAGGTCTGCCAATCCCGCTCCGTGGCGCGCGCCTCTACCGCGAAGATCGTAGGGATCCACAGGACGCGCCGGTGGGCGGGCGGGAACGGGTGCGGCCATTCCCGGAAGACGTACTCAGCCCGCGGGATGCCCACCAGGTCGAGAGACGCCGGACGCAGGGTGGCCGACATGTGGACAGTGCGCGGAGCGTCCTGGAAGAGTAAGCCCGAGTGCTCAGCCGGCCAGACGGCAGCTAGCTTCACCCCTACCGAGGAGCCTGGCTCATAGGACGGGGCTTCCTCGATCACCCAGGCGTGCGGGCCCAGGACCTTCCGGCCAGGCAGACCGCTACGGCACGAGCTGGCGAAGTACTTCAGCTTACCGGAGAGGAGCATCATCGCCTCGTCAGCTTCTTTTTCCTCCCGACCCCACTTCTCCGGGTCCGGGGCCTTGGACTCCCGCGCCGCCTTCCTCACCAGCTCCATGCTGTAGCCCGCCGTAGCGGCCCACTGCCCCCAGGCCAAGAGGTCTGTGAGAGGGGCATCGCACCACCGGGCCAGTTGGAACTCCACCCCCCATGCCCTTTTCGCCACATGGGCAAACCAGGCGAGGGAGGACGGACGGACGACGGTCTCAAGGTGTCCTGAGAGCTCGGAGAACTCTTCTGATGCCTCATCCATCACCACCAGAGAGATATCGTCGCCAAGGCCCCGTCCAAACTGGTGAACAGCCAGCCAGAATGCATAGCTGGTTATGACGATCCGGCCCACCTTGGCGGCATCGAGGGCGGCAGTATATTCCCACCGTGTCTTGTAATGGCGGCGCCCGCGGACCTCGACAGTGTCAGGGAAGGTCGCCCGGTACTGGTCGGCGAGGCCCAAGCGGGACGTCAGGACCACGGTGCGGCCGCCTGTCGCGTACACCGCGAGCAGGTACGCCAGGAGCGACTTACCGACCCCGGTGGGGACCCCCATGGCGACATGCCGGGGGCCCGGCGCGGACAGGGTCTCGGAGGCCCAGAGAAAGGCTTCCTCCTGCCCGGGGCGCCAAGACGCGAGGGACTCCGGGGCGCCTAGATCCGCGGGGGAAAGGGGGGTATCCGTATGCCGTGTTTTACTTACCACCGACAAGGGTTCCTAAGATTTCGCAAAGAGGCGACGCAACCAATAGGCGCGCACGCACGCGGGTCTAGCCTCTTACCTACGGTAAGAGGCGTTAGACCTATACGCGGGTGCCCGACCGCGTAGCGGGGGAGCGCATACGCACGGGTCAAGCTCCTTCCTAAAGGAAGGAGCGTAGACCTATACGCGGGCGGTTGCGCGCTCAGGCAAACCGCGCCTCGGTTTGCGCGTGCGTGCGGGACTACCGGGCGCGCGTGAGGGGCGCACATGGTGGAGGAAGGGGGGTTCAAGGGGGGATTCATGCGGGTGAGCCACCCTCCGACCAGACCCCCTGCGCCAGCCACTGCCGGAACCTCTCAGACTCCTCCTGGCAGGCCTCAACCGTTTCCGCGGGTAGCACCTGTGCGCCTGTGGCGAATGAGGCAGCCATCACCCAGGGCAGGAGGGCCTTACGCCTCAGACTGGCTTTCGTGTGGAGCAGGTCTACCCGCTTCCGGGCGTGTGGCGTCAGGTAGTACGCATAATCCTCGTCGTAGGAGACACGTAGAAGCCGGGACTTCGGCACGTAATCCCTGTCCCAAATATCGTGGAACTCTATCGCCCCGAGCCTTTCCCCATCCTGCTCATGCGCCTTAAGCCTGACCTGCATCTCCGGGAGGCTGTCGAGGATAGCGATGCCGTGGCCTATGACCGCTTGGTGGGCTTCCTCATGTCCCGGGAACCGCTTCTCCCCGATCAGATGAAACCATGCCTTGTAGATGACTAGGGGTATCCCCTTGAAGTGAACTCGGACCGGCTTGGACCCCTTGGCCTTGTCCTCATCGGAGGACGCCCGCAGAAACTGCTCAATGACCCCGCCAAGGGTCATCCCCGCCAATGGGACCGGCCCATCCGACATCTTCTCCGGGTTGAACGAGACCTTGGGTATCTTCGCCGCCATCGCCTTGGTCAGGCCAGGCCACGAGTATTCCTTCCCGTCGTCTCCGGCCCATTTGTAAAGCTCACCCCCGCCCCCACCACCCCCGTTATCCACACCGCCGCCGCCGTTTTGGTATGCTGCCATCTAATCGCCTCCATGCGTGGGCTAAAGTGAGTGGCCTAGCCTGACCAAGGCAATGGCCGCGAAGATGCCGAAGGTGAAGCCGCAAAACAGGTCTCCCGGCCCGCGTATGGAGGCGGCGGACAGCCGGGGGCTATGAGGTTTGCACGCCCCTAACAGTCTGTCAACGACGCCCCCAGGAGGGACCTCATGCCCGCTGTAGCAGAGAAACGGCCCACGGTCTTTCTCGCGTCCATCCCCACCGGGGCGGAGTTCGCACGCAGGACCGGGTTGCACCCCGCGACCGTCAACCGCATCTTCTCCCCGAACCCGGACGAGAACCGCTGGCCATCGGAGGAGACAGCGCATAAGATCGCGGAGCGCATGGGTATCACGGTCGGGATGGTCTACGACATGGTGCTGCTCAAACGCAAGGTCTCCGCCCGGCAGAGATAGACGGCTTACCCCACCTCCCTCCTCGAGCAGGCCCCCGGACCCCACACCTCCGGGGGCCTGTGCTTTTCCGGGGACCCCAAGACCGGGGCATGAATGGTCTGAGGTTTTGCCCGGAAAGGCCCTTGGGCGCCCCGCCGCCGGGCCGCGCAGGCCAAGGGGGTACCCTGTGGCACCATCCGGAGGCTGTCCCCCGTCAAGGCGGGCATCCTGGGACCGTTTTCCGGGCGAGGGCCGGAGACTGACCCCGGCGGTAGGTGAGAAGCGCCCATGATGTCCCAGCATTTTTGGCCCATGACCTATCTCACCTTGTCCGCGGTCAGCTTCTGGTGGTACGTGCGGCTGGGTGAGCGCTTGGAGGACACGCACTTCGCGCTGTCAGGCGCCGTCCTCGGCTTCCTGGGCATCATGGAGATGGTCCGGGGGGAGTGGGTGCGCGATCGCCTGGACGAACCATGACCCGTGGGCCGGGTTTCCAGAGCTGGGGTGGGACCGGGACTGGCCGACACTGGAGCGGAGAGCCACAAAAGCGAGGGGGGAGAGGCCGCGGAGGCGTCCGGGGTGCTCCCGCAGTCTCCCCCCCTACTAGAAACGCAAAATCCGGGGCCTAGGGGCACCTCAGCCACCTTTGACCTCCCCGAAGTAGCGGCGGGCCGCGTCGTTCCTACTGGCATTGGAGACGGAGAAGATTCTTTCTGCCTCCGGGGTCCCAACAACAGTCAGCATTGCCACACACAGGCGAACGACCTCGGCATGTTCCTGTTCCACCGCGTCCGCCAGTTGCGGGAGCAGCGTGCGAGCACGAGCGATGAAGCGAGCGTTTCCCACCACCGGCTGAAGATAGCCACTCACGCGGCAGATAGGTTCTGTGTTCACCGGAGAGGCGATTGTCAGACCTCCTGCTGCGGGTTCCATAACGGCCCACGCAGCTTGCCGGTAAGTAGGGTCGGCCTCCGCAACGGCCCGATCTACGAAATCCGCCCTCGCCCTGCGCAAACCCGCAAGCAAGTCCTCCCGCCACTCGCGCGTTGTATTAGTCATCCCTCCCATCCCCCTTGCCCGACTCCGATCCTACCCACGGCTCCGGCGGCGGCGCCGGGAACCCCCCGGTCAGCCGCACATATCTCTCGGCCAGGTCTATATCGTCCTGGACTCTGTCCTCCCTCATTGCCATTTCATCCTGCTCGAACACATGCAACATGGCGTGCGCGATGGAGACATCCCGCTTAACGAACTCCGACCCACAAAACAGACACTCCCAAAGCGCCGGGTTATTCCTCCCAGCCGGCTCAAGCCGCACCACACAACCCCACTTGACGAGCAGGGCAGGGTACTTTGTGAGCTGGCGCAGCTTCCACCAGTAAGTCTCTTGCCCGATCCCCAGAGCAGCGCAAATAGAGGCAGCGCCATTATCCTCCGAGCGCGCCCAGAGCAGGTAGCGGTGCTCCTGGAAGTTGATCTTGTACTTCCGACGCCACTTCAGCCCCTTCGGGTAACGCTGCTTGACCATGCTCCGGTCTACAGCTATACCCATCGCGAACTCCTCCCGGAGAAGGGGGATCCGGCCCACGCCCTGTTTGATGACCCATCTCCGCACCATACACCCTGCTCCAAGAACTACCCAACTCTAACACTACCAGACAGCCGATGCTTCATACGTGTGCCCGCGCGCGTGTCCGCGCCCACACACGCGCGCCTTGCGGGCACCCGCGTATAGGTCTAACGCCTCTTACCGTAGGTAAGAGGCTAGACCCGCGTGCGTGCGCGCCTAGTTGCGCTTGGCCCACCTGCCGCCACCCCGGCCAGAGGGCAAGTAGCCACCTGCCACCTATGCCCCCGGTAGGGTGGGGGGTGGAAAAACCGGGGGTGGGGGATAACTGATGTATCCTGTTTCCGGGTGCTTGTCGCACCCCGCTTCCCGCAGGAGTGTTTATGAAGCTGCCTTTCCTGTCTCGCGGCTCTGCCCACGTCACCCCCTCTTACCTATCCGAGCCGTACCTCAGCCCTCACGTCATCGCCCAGCAGCCTTGGGCTACGGGCCTCGACCCGGACGACCTGGACGACGCCCGGAAACTCGTCGTCATTGAAAAGCTCCGGCGCAAAAGGGGCCAGAAATGGTTCGTCCGCAAGTCGCTAAAAATTTCGGAACTCGACTCTCGCGGTTACCCGCACGCGACCAATGAACCGCGGTCGCTGGGATCTTTTTTGGACGTCCCTACCCCCGAGCAGCTCGAGTCGGCCTTCCGGGCGGACTATGGCGGCGGACAGTACCAGATCGTGGCTGGCCCCGACGGCCCTGTCGTGCATACCGTCACTCTTGAGGGTAGCCCCAAAGACCCGTACTACCGGTCTAGGGCCGACATGATCCGCGAGGCCACTGAGATAGAGGCCAAGAGGGCTGCCGAGCTGGAGGCGAAGGAGGAGGGTAGGCGGGCGGAGCGGAGGGCCCGGGAGAGAGCGGAGAAACGCGAGGATGATGAGTATGAGGAGAAGCGCTCCCAACGCCGGAAGGAGCTAGCCAGGTCCCCCCTTGAGCAGCGCCTTGAAGAAATCGCCATGACAAACATCTTGGCGGACCCCGAGGCCATGACTCCCGCCGTCAACGCCTACATGGCGAAGATCATGGGGGTGCCGGCGTCCAGCTTTGGCGGCAAGAGGGATAACGGGAAGGCCCCTGACCCGTTGGACGACCCCTCGGTGCAGAAGTTCCTTGAGGAGCGCCCGGACCTGAAAGACAGGGTGGTCGCTGGCCGCATCGCGAAGGCACTTGGACTCCGGGCCAAGGATGTGCTGGGCGAGGAGGAAAAAGATGCCGTTGGGCGGCTTCTCGACGACATGAAGAGGGTAAAGCAGATACGCGCTACTTTCAAAGGTCTGGAGGGCGGGGAGGATGATGAAGGCGGGAGCCTGTCGCGCTTCTTGCGCGGTGTGACTCTGCAAGGGGTGCTCGACGCCATCCCGAAGGTGATGGGGAGCCTGCCCCAGCCCCAACGGCTTGCTATAGACGGGACTTATCGGTTGGAGGACGGGGCGCCCGCCGGCAACGGCCGTTCTCTGCCGCCTGTGGCCCAGGCTCCACGACAGCTTCCCGCCGCGATGCCTGTCGGTCAGGCCCAGCCTGCGGCGCAGCCAGGTAGTGGTGACGGAGATGAGCCTGTCATGGTCTGGGTTCCAAGGGCGGCGCCTCAAAGGCAGCTCCATCCCCCCTCAACCGGTCAGTCCCCCTCCGCGCCAGCGCCTGCACCCTCTACCGGCGCCGGTCTTGTTGCCGCCCCGGTCAGCTTGGATGCCCCTGGCCCGGTCCCCGTCCAAGCCTCAGGCCAGTCCCCCTCAGCCGGTCAGCCTGCGTCTGCCGATATAGTGTTCACCAAGCCCACCAAGAGGCCCCTACCCTTGGTAACTGTGCCCGGGGGTCTGCTGGGGAGTGAGGGAGCGGAACAGGGTGAGGAGGGCATGGATGCCCCTGAGCTCCCCGCGCCGCATATCCCCGCCCCGGTCTGGGACGCCTTTGCTCTGACCATGCCGCCGTCTGCCCGCGAGAAGAGCTACCGCCCGCTTATCCAGGATGTCTCCGGCGATGGGGTCTGGGTAGAGTGGCCTCCGGCTCCAGATGAACCCTCCGCCCTCAGCCGCGTTAAGGCTGCCCTGCCTGCCAGTACGGACTTCATGGGCTGGTTCATCCGCATCGATTGGGGCGGGCTGGGCGAAAAGGTAGCCGGGCCCCCGGACGCTTTCGTGCAGTGGCTCGTGGGGGAGGCGCGCCAGAAGGAAGAGGCCAGACTGCTCTTCGACGTCCTCTCCTCGGTGTCTCCGGTAACGTTCGGCCGGGTGCTCGCGGGCGGGGCCAGGAACCCGCTCATCAGGTCGACCAAGGCGGGACAGGTCTGCCAGAGGCTTACGACCAGGGAGGGTCTGGTGTGGGTCACGCAGGCCATGGCTGTCGCGCATGAGCTGTCGGACAGGCTTGAGAGGCAGATGGAGCAGCAGGAGCAGGGGGTCACTTAATGCCTAGATACGGACACCTTTCGACGAAAAAGACTTGGACCCGGCTGCTCCAGGACCTACAGGCCACGATGCGGAAATGGGGCATCAAGGACTGGCTGCCCCCGACGTTCCAGGACTCGTTCGACAAGCGTCGGGTCCAGTTCCGCTACGCGGTGCAAGGCCGGTGGGTTGAGCTGAACTCCCACCGTTTCCGCACGCCTGAGCAGAACCTCGCCGCTATCTGTGAAGCATTGGACGCGGTCCGCAAAGCCCAGCAGCGGGGGCTTGGAGAGCTACTGGCGGTCGCCGCCCAGGTCTATGCACTCCCAGAGGGTGACCCCGCTGCGCTCCTGAGCGTGATCGGAGCTACACCGGTAATGGGCACGGAGGAGAGGATCGCGGCCTTTCGTGAGAAGCTCAAGCAGACTCACCCCGATCATGGTGGCAACTCCACGGAGTTTCGCAAGGTCTTGGCAGCAGGCGAGGCCCTCGGCCTCCGACAGGGCTAACTCTCCTCTGCCTGTAGAATCATCCTGGGGTTTGGGTTAGAGACTGTGGGACCCTGTGAGCAAGAAGGCCTCCTCCCTCGGCGGCTTCCTTTCCGACGCCATCCAGGACGGCATCCGGGCCGGCATCGGCGATACTTTCAAGGCAGCCTCCACCGCTGTCCGCAAGGGGGTGGTCAGTAATGCCAAACAGGCATTCCAGAACTTCCGGGGCGCCCCCGGCTCTGCTGGTGAGGCTGGCGACTTTGCCATCGATGCTGCTGGCTCCCCGGCCTGGGTGTCGAAGCTCCTCAACGCCCCGTTTGGGACACACCTTTGCGTGGGCGCCAGGGGCGAAGGAAAATCGGCCCTTTGCCTGGCGATAGGCGAGGCTCGTGGCCAGGACGTCTACATGCTGGACGCCCCGGACTCCCTTACCCCGTTCATTGGGTCCGTCGGCTCCGTCGCCTCCATCCGGAGCCTGCCTGAGGGTTCGACCGTCATCATTGACGACGCCAGCCGGTACATCGGTTCCCGGCGCGCCATGGCGAAGGCCAACGTGGACTTCGGCGAGGTCATCGCCACCGCCCGCCACCGTAGCCTTACCCTAGCCATCAACTCCCAGTACGCCTCCTGGGTAGACCTCTACGCCCTCGAAGTCACCGGACTCTGGATCAAGTACCCGGACTTTGGCTGGGAGGAGGTTGAACGCCCGTCTCTGCACAAGGCGATCAAGGGTGCTCTTGCTGGGTTCGCCGGGATGGGGGAAGCGCAGCGCAAGGAGTGGGTGTACCTCTACCGCGACCCGGGCCACTACGGGATGATCCGTTACTCGCCGCCGGCCTGGTACACGTCGGCCCGGTCGCGCTTTCGTGGACAGGGAGCTAGGGGCGGTAGGGGTGGGAGGCAGCGGGCGCCAGACCGTCTCGGGGATAACGACGCGCCGCCGGTCAACCTGCCTGATCCGGGGCAGGGTGTCTGGGACCCGGACCAGCAGCTCGTCCCGGCGGGGGCAGGGGTAAGGCCTAGAGGGCCGAGGCCTGTCCAGCCGCGGCCCGGGCAGCAGGATTACTCGCAGCAAGGGTACGGGCAGGACCTGTAAGCAGGGTGGCAGGGTAGCAGGGTTGCGCGCGCTCGGGTAACGCCGTACTCTGTTGGCTGTACGACTTCAACACGACTTGTCAAGTTTCTCAGTTCAGAAAGGGTAGCCGTGTGCCCCGACGGAAGCGGAACCCACAGGAACGAGAGGTCAAGGTCTCCGACCTCCTCACTATCGCAGGCGCGGCCCAGTCTCTTAGGAGGTCGAGGAGCGCGGTGTACCAGATGGTTTGGAGCGGCAGGCTCCGGGCGTACCGGGAACCTGGGGGCAGGCGTCTGTTCGTGGTCAGACAGGATATCGAGGAGCTGCAACGATGAATGATGCCCATGGCCTACCGGTTGCCCCGTGGACTACAGACGGACAGGGTGTTATCACGCAGGGGGTGGGCAGGGGTACCCGCGTCGTTGCATACACCGACGACCTGACCGTAGTGGAACGGATCCCTGGCCGTTTCTACACAGCGTTCTCTCGCTCTGGCCCAGTGGCTGGGGTTTCCATATATGACTTTCACTCTCGTAGTTCTCTCGGTAGGTGGTTGAACAAGCAGCCGTCCGTAGTGCGGCTCCACGGGAAAGGGGGACGGAGGAACCCGGACACATCCTGTCCGAGTTGCGGCAAGGCCATCGAGGGTCAGTACAACCCCGGCCAGTACAAGTGCCAAGGGTGCGGCGCGATGGTGGAAGTTGTGGGCGGGAGCCGCAGGAACCCCATCAGTTATACCCCTGCCGAGTGGCTTTCCGAACTGAGCAAACGCGGCATTAAGACCGGGGTCGCCGTGCGTCATAGCAACTCCGTTTTCTACGTCCGGGCGATCAAGTACCGGAGCAGAGACGGGGGAGAGCTAAGGCTAAGTTCCTCCAAGACCGGCGCTCTCACCGACCCGTGGACGTTCTTCGTTTATCCTGACCTCGACACCTTGGACCGGCTGACGGTGCTTGGAGCGGAATCCAAAAACCCCGGCGTAGACGATTTCACCCTGCTCAATCAACCCAACGACGCTGGTCGCTACTACATCGTCCGTGTCTCCAGCACACGTGTCCGCGAGTTCAAGCGCGGGTGGCCTGGTTCCAATATCGCGGCCAAGCCGTACAGGTTTTCGATAGAAAAGGGGTCCGGAGACCTTGTGGACATTGAACCTCGGCCCCGGGGCGACGCCTGGGTTGAGGCCGGGGCCTTGGCCTCAGACGCCAATAACTGGCTCGCCGATAAGTTCGGACTACCGCAGTCGTTCAGGAGGTAGGCCCTCATGGCTGGCTGGGTCACACAGCGCGACGACCGTTTCACCCCCGCCACTAACGTCCCTGAGCGGACGCGCTTCGAGATAGAGTTCTGCGCGCCCCCAGGCCTCGGCGACGTCTCCGGCCTGGTCTTCGGGGCCATCAACATCCTCCCCGACTCCCTGCGTTTCCAGGTCACCCGGATGCGCCTCGAGCAGGACTCCTCTGGCCCGGGCTGCATCAACCTCTTCGGCCTCGCTGACCGCTACCGTCTCACTGCATGGTTCGCCGGCACCCCAGAGCGCGAAGAATCTGGCATCGGGTCTCTGGACGGCGCTACGCCTCAACGCCAGAAGGCGGTAGGGGCGGTCGGGTTGGCCCCGCTTGTGATCCCTGTTGGCACCCTGCTCCTGGTCGTCGGGGTAGTTGCCGCTCTGGCCTTCGTCCTCGGAGGCATCACCTACGCCATCATCAAGGAGGGCATTGGCAACGTCTTCGGGTACGCCTTAATCGGCCTCGGCATCTTATTCGCGTTCAGAGGTGGGCTCGGTGGCCAGAGGGGCAGAGGGGCGAGCGGGAAGTCCCGGGCGAAGGGTGGGGGTGAATGACAAGGCCAGAAAGGCCGGAGGAGCTGACCGGGCAGGTCTGCGAGTTCCCGCCTTCCCAGGTCCCAGAGTCTGTCGCCGTGATCGGCAGACTGGTACGGGTCAAAGTCCGCACCAAGCACGATGTTCGGGCATTTTCTCCTACCACCCGTGGGCGTCCATCGGTCCTTGCCACCGATGCCTCTGGCCGCAACTTCTACATCCTCCCGGAACCGAAGTGGTCAAGGTACGACGGTGGCTCTGGCCCGGTGGCTGAGATGGCACGGAAGTTCCACGGCAAGGCCCCGGATATCCAGGCGGACGTAAGAGTTAGCAGGGAGATCCCGGTGAAGAGGAAGGTGGTCGGAGTGGTCGAGGAGGTCGTTTATCAGACGCCGCGCGGGAGCCCGAAGTCCGGGACGAGCTGGTACCACGAGGCCGGCGACAAGGGGCCTGGGAAGGCCGATACCGTGACGCTCCTGACAAAGGCGCAAGGGCGCTGGTTTTTGGACGTGGTGAAAAGGGACGGGGGTTACCCAAAGGTCACGGAGAGGGGGTTGGTCGGATGAGGTGCCCGAGTTGTGGAAAGGCCATCGAAGGACAGTACAACCCTGGCCAGTACCAATGCGGCAACTGTCGCTCAGTGCTGGAGGTGAACCCCTCATACAGCCCAAAGCTCCAATTCTACTATGTGGCGTGGCTGCAAAAAGGTGGTGTTGAGGGCAAGGGCACCCCAGTAGCTCGCGGTAGCCGGAAGGAAGTGAAGCAGAAGGCACGAGATATCTTTTCGTCCCCTTCTTGGCAGGAATTTGAAGGTCCGGTCGCGAAGCTGACTCTAACCCGTGGCCCAAGGCAGCTATTTGTGGAGGCCACCGTTCTTAAGAAGGGTGAGCAGGCGAACCCGGCGGAGGGGAGGACTCCCTTGGTTACAGGCAAGCCGTACTGGGACTGAAGGCACGACGGATGACTCAGCAGCAGCCAACGCCCCCCGCTCACATCTCCAGCCCTCTGCGCCCAGAGGGTTCCTGCCCTGTTTGTCTGGGCATGAACCTCAAGCGCAACCGGATCACCGTGCGCCCCTCTGACACGGAGTGGCTCTACTCAGTCCGCGGTTCCCTCTCCGGCCGTCGGGCGTTCATCTTAGGCTGCGGGCCATCCCTTAACCTGCACCCACCTGCCCTGATCTCCCGCCTCAGGGATGAGGCCACCTTTGCTACGAACTTCCTCGGCAACTGGTCCGGGTTGACCTTCCAGCCCTCCTACTGGTGCGCCTCAGAAGAGGACTGGGCTGCCAGGATTGAGGGGTCCGTACTCGACTGGGAGCGCCGGTCGGGACTGGTCCCCAGCAGCACGGTCAGGGTATACGCGAAAAACCGCTTCCCCGCTACCCTGGACTCCGAGCCCCTGCGCGCCTGGCGCCGCGTCCACGTCGAAGGCTCGATGTTCGTCAAGGACGGCTTCTTGGGCGGGGTGAACGAGTACCGTATCTCCGGCAACCCGCACTTTGCCTTCTCCGGGTCCTCGGTCGTCGTGGACTGCGCTCTCCAGCTCGCTCTCTGGCTCGGGGCAGACCCGGTGTATCTGCTCGGGGTAGACGCGCAGGACGCTCTCCGGCACGCCTATGACAGGGACGACCGGGGAGAGGGTAGCCAGGCGAGGACGGCGGGAGAGGGCGGGAAGTGGCAGGTGCTGATAGACGCGGTGGCGCAGGCGTGGGAGACAGCGGCATTAGCAGGGCACAGGGTGATAAACCTGTCCCCGGCCAGCGCGCTCACGGTACCCAGGATGACGCTTGAAGAGACTCTAAGGTGATGCAGTCTCTCCGTACCAAGGTCGACCGTTTCAACTCTTGGCTGCGTCAGGAATACGGCCTCGCGGCCAACCCCACCGTCGCCGGCGGCCCTCCTCCTGCTGGCCGGAAGCTAGGCATCTTCTTAATGGGCCTCCCGGCCTCCGGCAAGACGACCCTCGTCAACAGGCGCTACGGTGCCGACCCCCGCTTCGTCATCATCGACCCGGACGAGATTGCCAAGGGACTCCCCGGGTACAACGTGACGCAGCCGCAGCGGACGCATGAATCCGCCAAGGCCATCGCGGAGTCCCGTTTCGAGGGGGCGATAGCCTCCGGGCATGAGTTCGTCCTGGACGGGACTGCCACGAACGCCGAAAAGCTCAGGAAGAGGATGCGGCACGCCCGGGAGCACGGGTACTGGGTCCACCTGCTCTACGTGACAGTGCCTCTTGGGGTGTCGTTACTCAGGAACAGCTTGCGGGAGCGGGTGGTGCCGGAGCAGGTGATCCGGGAGAAGGCGGAGGAGGTCAAGGGTAGCTTCGAGAAGGTGCGGCACGAGTTCGACTCAATTGAGATATTCGACACTGTCGAATATGCGGGGGGGCGCCGCGCCGATTACTGGGTCAACCGTCTAACCGATTACCGGTTCGGCTCCACGATGACGAAAGACGACATCCCGGTTGTCGCAAAGTTGACCGGGATACCTGAGAGCGAGGTCAAGCTGAAGGATTCAACTAAGGAGTCGGGTAGGCCGAACATGGTCCTCGTGCTGCCGTCATTCGTAAGAGAGGGGGCCAGGAACCCCTCCAGCGCTGGAACACCGATGTCCGCTGACGCTGTTTACAACGAGGCGATGAAAGAACTTCACGCCGGAGACGCGGCCTACACCGAGATTTACCGGATACGAAAATCCCTCTTTCAGCCAACACACATCGGACTCGGGACCTGGGGCAGACAGGGGAAGCCCTCGGAGGCCCAACAAGCCCGCATCAAAGAGCTCCAAAAGGTGCGCTCCCGGCACATGGCGCGTTACAAAAAGCTCTGGGCGATGCTGGAATGGGACGAGACAACTAAGACGTACCGGCTCAAAGGTACTGCGAACCCCGGCTCCCCCTGCCCAGGCTGCGGGAAGACCGTCAACCCGATCCCCCCTCCCGGCGACTACAAGTGCGGGAGCTGCGGGCACGCGGTGACGGTAGCAGGTGACAAGGCGCGGAACCCCTTGCCCAGAGGTCTGCGCGTCTACCGTCTGAAGGGCGCTTATCAGAGGCTCATCGTTGACAACGGCCAGGTCGCCTTTCTGGTACCGGATGTACCGGGCGGGTGGCATGGCCGCGGTCCATTCGGTGGTGCGCTGAGCAGCGCCACCGCCGCCGAGCTTACCGGCAGTAAGCTCAAAAAGACTATGGAGAGAATAGGACTGGGAGACTTTACACCTGTCTACAGAACCCAGGCGCGAAACCCGGCCGACCTCTCCATCCAAACGCGTTACTGGGAGGAGACCCGCGACCCCAAGATTACCCGAGATGCTTGGGCCCGGGCCTACAAGGGGATCAAGCGCCTTGGCGTAGACCCGGCCCGGGCCTACATCACGAGGGGCTACTGGCATAGCCTGGAAGACGTGACGACGACTGCACGGGAACTCAAAGGCGTGGTGCTCCAGTGGAAGAGCCTGACGCGAGGGAGCCGCCCCCTCATCAGCAACTACGTGGTCTTCGACCCGGCTAACGTCGGGGAGGGCCGCGGCGAGCTGGACCGGTGGGCTCAGCCTCTCGCGAACTTGGTAGCTAGAAAAGTCGACGCCGCTGCGGTTACGGAGAAGTCAGAAGCCCTGCAGCGGGAAGAGTGGGTGGCTGCAACAAAGGGCGATACTGGTGCCTAAGAAACGCCCTTCCTCCCCCCAGGCATCCTCCGGCTCTGTCCTCGCCGCGGCCGGGGCTGCCCTGGCCGCCCTCATCCTCTGGCCGCGGAAGCCTGTCACCCCTCCCCCAATCGACGTCTATCAGCTCAAACTTGGCACGGTCCTCAAGATCGACGATCCGGACGTGGGGACCGGGACGTTCGGCATCATGAACAGCTACTGCGACGCTGCCCTGCTCACTTATGAAGTCTCCCTAGACTCCGGCACCGGCCTGATCTCCCCCGTCACCGCCGCGGAACTCGCCGCGCACGCTAGCATGGGGCACCTGACTCTTATCTCCGAGGGCTCAGGCGCCCTCCCGCCCGATTGCGGCGGGGGACAGGTCGTCTCGGCCACTGTGAGCGGGTTCGCTATTACGGTCACCTAACTACCCCGAGGCCGCGTCATGCCCAGCGCTATATTCCAGCTCTCTCCAGTCCCGGCCGGCTACGAGACCTGGCAGATGT
>ERZ1292644.572-Hain-H14-01um-R2-572-length-24021-cov-32_pt1 | contig 24021 bp, 30 predicted proteins | sample MGYA00564402_ERZ1292644 | MGnify/ENA primary metagenome ERZ1292644 (study PRJEB36523, sample SAMEA6512644) | groundwater metagenome | collected 2019-01-09 | study: AquaDiva: Metagenomics assemblies of 32 groundwater samples
TTAAAATCAATCTTATCTATATCTTGTTTATTAGTTATATCGACTTTTTGATAAGATATTTCTTTTGATATATTTCTATTTCTTTTATGATTCAATCCATATGATGATACGTCAAATCCTCTCTTATATAACAAATAAGTAAGATGTTTTCCAATATAACCATTAGAACCAATTATACCACATTTAATATTTCTCATAATGTTAAATATAAGATTACAAACCTTTACAAATTTTATTAACTTTTATATAAAAATAATAATTTTTATTTAAAAAGTAAATATTTATGAATTTTTTTTAATTTTACAGATATTTATATATGAATTGTACTGATAAACATAATGTTGTACATATCCATTAAGTATCCTTTGGATTATAAATACAATAAGGTTTAAGATGGAAGGTTTCCATCTCATTAAAAAAATTGATTAATAATATAATATATAATATTAATATTCATAAATGAAATAGAGTAGTTTATAGTCACTCTACAATTAAAAAGAATAAATGTTAATATTTTTTCTAACTATATTATAAACTTCTTTCCTTTGTTCTTTTGTATTTAAATTATTAATATCAGGACATTCAAATCCATAAGAATAATATTTTAATTTATTAAATGATTTATTTTGATCTATTAAAGTTAGTCGTGGACTTTTAAAACTAGATTCATCACTCATTTTGTATATTAGATTTATTTCATCTTTATGAAACATAATTAACTTAAAATTAGTTTTCTCTGTTTCCAACAAACCAAATAATGGTTTATCATCAATGTCCAAAGGTCTTCCACTTTCATAAGTTCTTATTTTTTTAAAATTTTCTTTAGTAACAATTTTATCACCATTTAATTGTGCTTCTATTATGTTATTTTTCATCTCGTTAATTCATTTATTTTTTCTAATGATTTACTTTGTTGTAAAATTTCTTTATAATGTTTTTCTCTTTTTTCTTTATTAATGATAATATTATGAAATTCAATGAAAGATTTCTCAAAATGATTATCTTTTTCAGACTCAATTATTTCTATACCTTTTTTTGTTTCTAACTTAAAAGTTAGTATTTCATCTGGTTTTGGTGTAAATGACTTCTCAACTGTTATTTTACCCTTACTTCCCCATAAGGTATAATTGCATTGGTAATAATTGTCAAACCCAAATGAAATTGAAGCACCAATACCATTTTTTCCAGATAAATAAGCACTTCCGAATATGGATGTTCCATTATTATTTCTAAATAAAGATGCGCCTGTAACTTTTAACTCATCACCCAGAATAAAAAATGAACATCTTAATGGATACCCACAAGCATCCATTAATGCTCCACCAGAAAGTTTTTCATCATATCTAAAATTATTAGGTTCTAATGGTGGAAACCCAAATGAAGAACTAAAATATCTTATATCTCCGATAACTCCTTTACTTAATAGTTCTTTCAAATGCTCATGTTGATTATGATATTGAAACATAAAACCTTCCATAAGTGCTACATTATATTTTTTGGCATTTTGTACCATTTTCTTGGCTTGTGAAAAATTTAAAGCCATAGACTTTTCTGCATAAACATTTTTACCAGATTTAATTGCTTTGTTTACCCACTTATCATGTAATCCGGTAGGTAATGGAATATACAAAGCATCAATATCTGTTCTTTTAATTAATTCATCATATGAATCAACTGATTCACAATTAAATTTTTTAGCAAATTTATCTGCTTTTTCATATGATCTGCTAGCAACAGCAACTAATTTAAAATATTTTGGAAGATTTAAAATTGCCGGTATTACAGATCTTTCCGCAATACTTGCACAACCCAATATTCCAATATTAATCATTTTTCAAAATTTAAAACGGGATTAAAGATATTATGCTTCGCAATGCAATATTCAAATAATTATTAAATTTCATAAACATATTAAGTTGTCTTAACGTCATCCAACAATAATTCTCTGGTAATTCTTCATTAAAACTATCATCAACTTCTATAATCATATTAAGATTCTGTTCCTGATAAAATCTTCCACCCTCTTCAGATTGATAGGATTTATGCCAAATTTGATCATCTTTTGCATTAAGTATATATTCAATAAAAGGAACATTATATTCATTTAACCCCGTTCTGTAATTCCCTGTAAGACATTGAACTGTTGGTGCCAATTCTAAAATATCAAAATTTCCAATTTCAACCTTTCCTTGTATAAGAAAATGATAAACACCATTAATTTTTTTAATTATTAGTCCCATTATACCATCTTGAGATGGTTTTATCATTGGTTGATCCCAACTAATAACTTCTCTATTACCAATATTAACATTTACACCAATTACTGAAAAATATTTTAAATCTTTATGAAAGATAGAATTACCATAAAAATTCCATTCATTTAAATTTTTAATATCTTTCTTTTGCACCTTTAATTCATATTTAAATTTAAGTTTAGTAATCCAAGAAATTAAATAATTCAAACTATTTAATGGTTTATTGCCTTGTATTAAAGAATAATATGATTTATCTGGTATATTATTTAATTCTATATCATCACCAAAAGATATATTTGAAATAACCGTTCTGGTATCCATATTGATTAAATTGTCTACTTTCATTAATTCTTTTATTTGACCTAGTGTAACCCATATAAAATTATCATGTATTTCTATTTTTTCATCTTCATTAATTTCAACAATTATATTACGATTTCTTTTTTTTAAAAACCTTGCACCTTGTTCTGATTGAAGTTGATCTATTAATATTTCAACATCCTTTTCTCCATTAAAATATTCTAAATAGTTAGGAGATTTACCTTCGTGAACTCTGGTATAATTACTTTTTGTTGCTTGTAATGTTGGTGATAATTGTACTATATTAATATTTCCTGGTTCTATTTTAGCCTGTATTAAAAAATGTAAAACTCCGTTTATATTTTTTGTCAACATACCAAGAAACCCCATTTCTGGTTGGTTTATTATTGGTTGATCCCATATAGATTTAATGCCATAATTAGTTTCAACCGTTATTCCTTCTATACTAAAAAACTTTTTACTTTTATGATAGATATTACCTGTATTTTTATTTATATTCCAATTAATTAATTTATTTAGAGGAATTTTACTAATATTGAATTTAATATCTGATTTTTTTTCATTTATCCAATTAAGAATATCATTAATACTATTAAGATTAGATTCTTTAGCCAAAGCAGATTTTAAAAATTCATCAATATATGATTCTTTTATTTTCATAAAAACTAATTAATCGTCATAAAAGACATTTAATTTCAATAATCAATATTTATATTTTTTTTAATTTTTTATACATTTCTTCAGACATATCAAATTGCCATTGATAATCAATATCAAATACTTCAAAATTGTCCATAGGATATAAAACTATATCATTTAAATCTCCCATCCAATTCCCTTTTCCTATAATATCTAAACGACTTGCATAAAGACAATGAGCTGCCTCATATGTATCTCCAACTCTTTTAGTATTCATAACCTCTGTATTTGGCCACGGAGTAAGTAAATTACCATTTCTATTCCAAAAATAATTTTTTTTACTAATAACCCCAAACATTCCATCATTATTTGAATTAATATATTGTAAAATAAACTTATCAATTGTTTCTGGTTTTAAAAATGGATTACACCCATTCACCAAAATTACATATTCAAAAGGAAGTTTATTCCACCATTCATATATTTCTTTAATATTTATTCCCTCTGATTCTGCTGACTTTTTGCTTCTATGAAAAATTTTTATATTTTTATTATTTGCAATATCTTTCAATTCTTGTTCAAATACAGAAACATAAAAATTATTTTTTGCTAATTTAGTATTTTGAATTGTATTTATAATATTTTCAAAAAGAGTTGTCCCAGCAAATGATTTTAACATTTTATTAGGGATGCGTTCAGAACCCAATCTAGCTTGTACAATTACACATATATGATCTATATTTTTCATAATTAGATATATCTTACTGTTTCTGGGCAATTTGTTCTACCTACAAAATTTTCTTCTCCTGTAAACTTAACTCTTATATGTCTAACTGTTGAATATGGATTCATAACATATTTATATTTTTCTCTAATTCTCAAAGACCATTCAACATCATCAAACCATTGTTTTTTATCGATTGTTTGTCCACAAGGAATATACTTATTTTCTTCTGGGATATAAACCATTCCACCCAATAAAATGTTTTCATTTAATGGCTCCTTCTTCATTAAACTTTTCTTAGCAACCCAATAACCACCAATTATAAAAGTATGCTTAACTGTTTCTAAACTATTATCTTCATAAGGTATTAACTTTCTTACACCATATTTTGGACTATCCCATGAAACCCAGTCTCTATGTCTCTGCCCCCAAATATTTTGAATCTTAGTCATGCAAACATCCCAATCATTTCCAAATTTTAAAAATCCTTGATACCAACTTTCTGTTAAACATAAATAATCATGCATAAAAACAATATTTTCATATTTAGCATTTTTTGTTATTAAATTTTTCTTCTTTGTAATCCAGGCCGGTTCTAATCCACCAGATTTTTCATCTTTTCCCCAAAGATATGGTATTTTAGATATATCAATATTATTTAGCATTTTTGTTTCATCAAATGGAATATGAACAATATCTGATTTAACATGCATAATATCTGAATAACGACCTTCTTTAATATATTGCCCACCTACAATAATAATCTCATAATTAGGAATTCTTTGTCTTCTTATCGAATCAATCATACACATCATAATATCTCTCCACCCACTACCCGACCATCCTGCCGTTATTATACCAAAAGTAAAATCCATAATTTATTTTTTTAATTCATTAATAGCATGTTCATACATTTCAATTGCCAGTTCATCAAAATTGAATTTACTCTCCCACCCTAATTTATTTTTAATTTTTGATGAATCTCCTCTAACATTATCTCTTTCATATTTTCTATAAATTTTTTGATCAATTTCAAGATAATTTTTAATATCTAATTTCGCATATTCAAATATTTTTTCAACAAATAATCTTAATGAATATAATTTATCACTAGATATTACATAATTTTCAGGATTATCTTGTTGTAACATTAACCACATCGCTTCAACATATTTTTTTGCATGCCCCCAATCTTTTTTAATATCAAGATTTCCTAATAATAATTTATCCTCTAAACCTAGCTTAATTTTTGCCACACTCTTTGCTATCTTTTGAGTAGCAAAATTATTTCCCCTTCTTGGCGATTCATGATTGAACAATATTCCACAAGATGCATGAACATTATAAGTATCTCTATATGTATTTACCATATTATGTGCAAATAATTTACTACACCCATAAGGAGTATTTGGGTTAAATTTACTGTTTTCATCCATTATTAGTAAAGAATTATTACCATACATATCTGAGCTTGATGCTTGAAAAAATCTAATATTAGGAGAAATATCTACAATTATATTTAATAAAAATAAAGTACCTAAACCATTAACTTTAGATGTAATTTCTGAAGATTCAAAAGAAAGATTTACATGAGATTGTGCTGCTAGATTATATATTTCATGTGGTTTATATTTATCAATTAATTTCCATAAAGATTGCGGGTCTAATAAATCCCCATATTCAAGTATAAAATTTTTATTTTTAATCAAATGAATAATATTTTTAAAATAAATATTAATATTATCTTGATCATATTTTTTAACTAATAAATGCCGATGAGTTCCAATTACTAAATAATCTTTATTTAATAGCAATTCTGACAAATAAGACCCATCTTGTCCTGTAACTCCTATAATAAGTGCTGTTTTCACAATTTATTAAAAATTATATCTTTCAAGTCTTTCCAATGCATTCCATTGTTTAATTCCCTCATTTTCATGACCCATCCATATCTCTGGTATAAAAGAAGCATTAGGAGCAAAAATATCAAGTCGTTTTGATAAAACACCAAAATCAACTTCACCTTCATCAATTTGAATTCCTTCACTATCTAATCCCTTAGCATCAACAAGATGTAAATGATCTGAATATGGTGCAACTTTTTCTATAAAATCGTTGAAACTAATATTATAATAATTACATGCTAATTTAGAATGAGATATATCAAAACAAAGATTATATCCATATCTTTTACAAAATTCTATAGTGTCTGTTGGACGAACAAATAAATTACAATATAGCTGACCCCCAAAATACCAAGGAAATGGTGGTAATGTTTGAGGAATAATTTTAACTCCTTCCTTATCTAATTTATCTAAACTGTCGGCAACTAGAGTGTATGCTTGTTGCCTCTCCTCGTCAATAAAAAAATTATCCTTAGAAAATCCGCCAACACTTACAATAATCAATGGCTCAACAGATTTTATAAAATACTGTTTTAATTCTCTGGTAAGATATATAACTCTTTGTAATTCACTAATCGAACGCTCCCTATACTCATTATCAAATGACGCTAAATTAAGTAAATGATCACCTGAAAAAGTATCTGGAGAATGAACAGTGAAATCTAAATCATAAACATTATCAAAAAATTTATGACAATTAAGTTCCATATCTTTATAGCTTAAATGAAATTCCACAAAATCTGGATTTGACTTATTTAAAAAATTTTTAAAATCATGATATCTAACAGGAATGCCCCATTTTCGTTTAAATGAATATTTTCTTGATTTATATAACTCATTTTGACTAATATCTTCTAAAAAAAAGAAATCTCCTGGTTTAAAATTTCTTTTTGCTTTTGAACCTACAAGCTTATCCTTATATATTGGTTGCAATCCTCTTCCAGGACTTTTTACTTCCACCATCTTCTCTTCAATTATTTCATCTTTAAAAAGTTTACAATTTATAATAAGGCTTTTAGCAAGATTAACTCTATTCATTAATTCACCTTGTGTGGGATTTCTATTTTCATCAGTGCCCAATGCCATTTCAATTTCTCTAATTTGTTTAACCATTATTTCAAATTCATCAGGTAAAAGACTTATTTTATGATCGTTACCTTCTAAAGCCCTATCAATCGTAAAATGTTTTTCAATAATTTTAGCCCCTAAAGCAACTGCAGCAATAGGGATATGTATTCCCCGCTCATGGCCGGAGTATCCTACTACGCAGTTACCTAAAAACTTCAATTTGTTAATATAAGTCATATTAAGATCCTTCACATGGGGAGGATAAGTTGAGTTACAATGCAATAAAGCATATTTTGTATTATATTTATTTAATAATTCTATTAATTTAATTATTTCGTCTTGATAAGACATTCCTGTAGAACAAATAAGTGGTTTTTTTGTTTGTATTGCTTTAAAAAGAAGTTCATGATTAGTAAGATCAGCAGAAGCTATCTTGTATGCTTCCATATTATATTCTTCCAACACATCAAGTGAGCCAATATCCCAAGGAGTACAAAGTGGAATTATTCCTAATTTTTTACACAAATCAAAACACTCATACATTTCATTTTTTGTTAGTTCAAATCGTTTAAGTAAGTCAATAGTATATTGTGTAGATAAATTTTCCTTATAATTGCCACTATCATCAAGATTATGATATAAAACATTCAAATTACGCATTTGAAATTTACAACAATCTGCACCACTTTTGACAGCTAATTTTATAAGTTTTTTTGCTAATTTTATGTCCCCCTGGTGATTAATTCCAATTTCTGCAATAATAAAAACGGGGTGGATATTTCCTATTTTTCTATTCCCAATTATAATTTCTTTATTCATAATATTTACTCAATTTTATATTATAGTTAAAAACAATACAAAATATTAATTTAATTCTACAATAGCCAATTTTTTAAATTCTTCATTACTTATTCTAGTATGATTTTGAAACGTTACTGCATCATAACCTAATTCTTTACATTTTTCAGAAATAAATTTCATTGATTCTTTTATGTTATTAAATTTAAATTTTAATTCTTCTTCTCTTGGGATTATTCTGATTTCTCCATTCAAATTGGTTCTAGAGGGATAATTATGATCAAGATAACCATCAACTCCCAAATACCCCTTATATGCTAAAATACTATTTTTTTTAACAATGTCAATTCTATCTGGATGATATTTTAACATATAATTAAAATACAACTCATATGCAGTTAATTTGCCAGTACAAAATTCATGTCTTTGTTCTTCCCCCATATACTGGTATGGTTCATTAGTAACATCAACAAATGCTTTCCAAAATGGTTTTTTGTGAATATCTTCCACCAAATCAGACATTTCTTTTAATATATCTCTTTGCATTAATTGATGCATAACAATTCCAGAATATTCATTTTGTTTTGTTAATCCTGGAATTAATTTCCACATATGCTCATAATATGGGTTTCTTGGATCCGTTGTATCATAACTCACACTATATAGTGCTTTTCCGTTTTCCAAAAATTTAGTAGGAGCTAATAATATTGTATCTGTATCCAATATTAAAATATTATCTTTTAAATAAGGAATATATAATCCAGCAGTTATTTGTATTGTTAAACCATAATACCATCCAGTTCTCCAATGTTTTCCTATTAAATTACCAATATCACCTAACGAAAATGGTAATTCTGTATGTGGTATCCATTTTGCATTATCTGTATATTTATCTTTTGAAATGACATAAACTTCATTTAAATCCTGTACATTTTTTTTTACATATTCAATACACAAATTTAAAATATCAATATCTTTTATATGTGTTGGTATTACTACGTCTATTAATTTATCATTCATAATTTCATTTATTTTTAATTAAATATTTTATCAAAATCTTCTTTACTTATTGAATATCTGTACAATTTATTATGATCTGTTAAAAAATCCTTTTGAATATATAACCAAAATTCTTCTTTATCTGGGGACTCAATAAACCCAAGAACGTGAGGTGCTCGCATATGCCCTGCCCACTGAGGGTTTGTTGTTATCCCTTCAAACCATTTATCTTTTATTTTCCAGTTTAATCCATCATTTGAAATCATAACCAACGTACATTCATCCAAATATGTTCTGGGTTCTCCTGTTTCATAATTATGTATTATATTTTTAAAATATGATGGAAATGCAACGTATTTATTTATTTCTCCAGGATATTTATATATTCCCCCATAATATAAATTATCATGATTAAAATTAAATTCTGGATTTAATTTAATTAATTCCGGTTCAGACCATTTTAATAAATCTTTAGATTTTGAATATGAAATATGTCTTACGCCTAATTTTATGTTTACCCTGGCATAAGCAACATATTCACTTATATTATCATCATAAAACATAAAAGGACAACCATCTGCTGAAATATATCCTAACTTATCAAATTCTTTCATTTTACTAAAACTACTAAATACAGGCCTTTCTGATAAAACTTTCCATTTTAATCCATCATTAGATTCCCAAATATAATATCCATTACCTTGACATGGATGACTAACATCATCTATAAAAAATGTTCTTTTTTTATTTGGCCAAACTGGATTATAACACTCTTTTACTGGATATGTTTTACAATTGCAATCTTTATGAGATGGAAAATTATTACTACAATGATGCCCACCAATAGCTTTAAATTTTGTTTTACTATTTAGATTATCATCAATAAATGCTTTAAAATTATGACAAGCTAATGAGTTTTGTAAAACATAATTATTTTCTGGTTTTTTAAATGTTAAACCACCATCATTACTTATCGCACAACAAATACTTTCTGGTATTGATTGTACTTGATAATATAAAATACAATTTTTATCATCCAATTTCAAAACATGAGCATATTGACCAGTAACAATATGTCTTTTTTCATGTTCTGTTTCTCTAAAATTTAAAACTATATTTTCTTCTTTTAAATATTGTTCAATCATTTATTCTTTATTTGGGTATTATACACCATTCAGAAACATCTCCAGATACATTATCTGATTCTGATCCTTTATAATATAACTCTAAATTATTTTTTTTTATAAAATCATCAACTGCCTTTCTTACATTACCCCTATAATCATGCCCACATAAAAATCCACCTCTTTTTATTTTTGGCCACCATACTTCGCAATCTTCCATAACAGATTCATAATCATGAGCAGCATCAATATAAGCCCAATCAAAATAATTATCTTCAAATTGCTGTGAGGCCTCAAATGAAGTTTTTCTTAAAACCTCAACATTATTTCTATTTCCATATTTGTTGCTGATTCTTTCAAACCATTCTTGAGGATTATAGGTTTTATTCATTTGTTCCCCATTATCACATCTAGATTTTGTAAAATCCCAACAATCTATCAAATATAATTGTTTTGGCATTGATAAATTTAATATTCTTTCAGCATTATCCCCAGTTCTTACTCCAATTTCAGCACATATACCATTATCTGGTAAAATCCTACCAAAAAAATAATCTCTTGAATTTCCAATTATGATTTCTTTTGTTTGTTCCATAATTTATTATTTTAATTAATTATTATTTTCCTTTTGAATTTTATATACCACCATAGCACCTGAATAATTATTTCTTGAAAAATATTTCATAGATTTATTTAACCACACTAATAAATCATCAACTTTTGAATTATCCATTCCCTTATCTCTTAATGCATTCCTTAATCTTTTGTCAAAATCTTGAATCATTGTTTTTCCACAACCCCAATCCTGAAATATTGATTTCATTTCCAATTCCAAATTATTATCATAACAAAATTCTTCAAAATCAAACGGGCATAAAAAATGTAAATCTGTTAACGACATTGGGACATCAAATAATAATTGAAGTGTCATCCATACATATCCCCTTGGATTTAAAAATGAAGGAGATGAAGTAATAATTATTCCATCTTTTTTTAAATTATCATCAATAATATATTTTAATTCTTTAAATGGTTCATCAAAATGTTCCAATACTCCTTGCATTAATATAACATCAAATTTTTCTTTTATATCTTTATAATTGCAACATTTAAAATTTAAATTATCAACATTAAATTTTTCATTTGCAATTTTTATTGCTTCTTTTGAATAATCGATTCCAGTTACTTTTCCTGCCCCAGCCTGTGAAACCATAAATGCCAAATTACCTAATCCACAGCCTAGGTCCAACACTTCTTTCCCCGACCAATCTTCAATCATCCCAACAATTGAATGGGATTCTTTAAATACGTTGCATGTAAAAAATTTGCTTGCATCATTTTTAAATATTTCATCATATTTCGCTTGTAAATCTTTATTTTTCATATTAATTTGTTATTAAATTAGCAACTACTTCAATACTTAATTGAAATAAAAATATTATCAAAATTACTATTGATATTTCCCACCAATCAACTTTTCCATTATCATCAAAATCAATGTATTTCTTTAATAATTTTTTCCAGGATTTATTTGTTTTTATATTATTTTCCATAATTTATAAAATTCATTTCCTCTATTATAAAGATCAACCCAAAAATTATCACAGCTTAATTGAAATTCTCTTTGTTTTTCTGTCTCTATTCTTCCTTGATGCCATGGTTCATGTTTTAAATTTTTATCAATCCATTCTTTTGAATGAATTATTTTTTTATCTTTTTTACCAATAAATCCTGAACAAACACAAAAAAAACTTGAGCTGTTTATTAAGATATCGCATTCGGATAATAAACTAAAATCATAAATAAATGATCTATCTGAATCTTGTATAGTTTTATTCTTATTGCTATCTGAACCTTCTTGCCAATTTAAATTATTATCAATTAAATAATTAGTAGTAATAAGATAAGTATTAAAACTTTTATCATCTGTGCAAACATAATATTTAATTTTTTTATCCTTATATTCCTTTTCAATTAATTTGATTGAATCAATGTAATATTCTGGTGAATGAATTTCTCTAGGATTTGCTATATGCTTATCTCCACCCCTAAAATGAATTCCCACATTAATATAGTCTAATTTTAACTCAACCTTAAATTGGTTTTTTAATTTTAAAAATTCCCTTGGATCTAATTTTGTTATTTTAAAAAATACATTGCTCATGCAATAATCTTCAACAATATAATCATAATTTTCATCAAATTTATATAAATTAAAATCTGATTTCAAAATATCTTTCCAATCTAAAATTATAACAGGATTATTTGATTTTTTGTATTGACATATATTATCAAAATAATAATTGGCATCCCACCAAAATTCATTATCTGTATCCCAACCACCGCATGATGACTCAATATTATAAGTTTTTGATAATTGCATTAACGTATTATAATGAAGTAATTTATTACCCCATCTACCTCTTGTTAATTTTTCAATTCTCAGCATTTTTATATTTAATTATTTAAAATCTTATTCATTTTAGATATATTCATTGATGTGTTTTTAGCAATAAATTCTTTAATATCTTTTAATGATATTTTTTTTATATCATTTCTTGTTTTCTTGACAAAATCATATACATATTGGCCTCTGCCGCCAACATTTATAATTCCTTTCTGATCTAATAATTTTAATATTATTCTTGCAACTTCATCATTATACATAAAACTTTTTTTAACATCTATAAAAGCTTTATTGTGTGGAAATGGTTTATCACAAATACAACATCTAAGTATCAAAGAATTATCATATAATTTAACTGCGCATTCTCCACCCAATTTTGACCAACCATATTTATTAAATGGTAATAATGGATCTATTTCTTTATAATTTCCTTTATCTCCAGGATAAACATAATCAGTCGATATATATATTAATTTTAGATTATATTTCACACACATTAAGACCACATTAGATGTTCCAATTATATTAGTTTTAATACTTAAATCAGATTCATTATCATGCCTTATCATAGGTCTAGTTAATGCTGCAGAATGAATAAAATACTGTGGTTTAATTTTTAAAATATAAGTTTCAATTTGTTTTATATTATTAATATTCATTTCTCTTTTATTTGGCGCAATTATTTCATATTTTGTATTACAATTTTTAATACAATTAGATAACTTTCCATTTCCGCCAGATATTAATATTTTTTTCATTTAAAAATTAATAAATTCCTCCACAAGATCCATAAACTTTTAAAAGTTTACCATTATAGTCTATTTCTTTTAATTTAAAACCACATTGAATATGCGAATTTGTAAAATTAACTTCTGAATTCACTCCTAAAGCATTATAATAATATTCAAAATTATTTATATCCATTTTTTCTTTCAAATATGGTAAACAACCAAATTTTGAATATATTATATCTAAATATTTAATACTACTTAATCCACATCCCCCATGACAATGAACTGGCGTATTGCATTTTCTTGTTAATGGCAAATATTTCCAACAGCATAAAAAAGATATTTCATCATCTTTGTTAAATTGTTCAATTGCTGATTTATAATAATGTGGTGATATAAATTCAATATCTTCTTCTTGAAAAAACCAATAAAAATATTCATTTCTGAATTGTTCAAATGCCCAATTAAATGAACCATAACTAGCCCCTTCTCCCCATTTCCTATGATAAATTTTTATACAACCATTTATAGTTTTTACTCCATTTAATTTATTTAAATAATCTCTCCCTATTTCTGCATCTTTAAAAACTTCAGTAGCATCATGATTAATAATTAAAGTATCAACATCACAACCCTTATCTAAATATATCTCGCTATTAATTATTTTATCTAATTTATTAATATTATTTTGAACGTTTGAATATTCTTCAAATCTCCTAGGACCAAAATATGTAGCAATAACTTTACAATTTTTCATATTTATATCTTTTTACAAATAGTCAAAGAAGGAAATTCTTTTTTAATATTCCATTCAAAACTATTATTAAACCAATTATTCTTTAAAAATTTTCTTATGGGTATTTTATTATATTTTTTCATCCATTCTACATTATCTCTTTCTTCAGATCCCCCCTCAAATAAAATATGTCCATGTTTCTTTAATTTAATATAGCATTTATTTATAATATTCTTTAATAATTCACCATCATTAGATAAATCAATATGAATCAAATCAACAAAATCATTAGCAATCCAATCTATAACACTAAAAGCATCATCTTCAATAAAGAAAATAGTTAAATTATTTTCTTTATCAAAATTATTTTTTTTAAAATTATTTAAAATTTCTTTTCTTGAACATTTTTTATATGAATAATTAGACCACAAATCAACTAATATTAATTGAGAGTTATTAATATTATTCTCTTTAAGTCCAGATGCAAAATGAATTCCACTATATCCCATATATGAACCTAGTTCTAAAATAATTTTAGGTTTATTTTTTATTACAAACTTATAAAAAAAATCACCATAATTGTGTAAATTATAAGTTAAAACTTCTATTTCAGATAAATCCAAATTCATTTATTATTTGTTTTATATTAATCCTGATAATAAATTAATTGTTTTTTTTATTGAATCTTCAATATTGTCTTCAAAATTAAATCCTGTTTTTATTATTTTCTCATTACTAACTTTATAAAAACATTGATTTAATAATGGACTATTCACCATATTAATTTTTATTTTTTTTTCACTAATTTTATTAATACTATCTATAATATTATTAAGCTTATAATTATTCGTTAATACATTAAAAGTATTATTCCATAATAAATTATTATCAATTAAATGCTCTAAACATTTAGTGAAATCATTTAACCCCAAATAAGATCTATATTGATTAATATTTTGTTTCCAAATAGTTAATGATTGATTTAAAGATATTTGATAACAAAATTTATTTATTGCAGTATGAAATCTCATTCCATTACTAACGCCAAAAATAGTTCCTAATCTTAATATTAAATACTTTATATCTTTTCCTAATTTTTTTTTGATATAATTTTCAATTTTAAGTTTGGATTCTGCATAAGGGCTTTGTGGATTTAAAAATTTTTCGTCATCTTCATAAGCATTATCAGTAGAAATTCCATAAACGCTTGTAGTTGACGGAAAAATAAATAATTTAATTTTTGATTTTTTACAAATATTAATAAATCGTTTAGTGCTTTTGATATTCACTTCCTCGATTTCAATCTGACTATTAAAGCTATTAACTGCATCAGTTATAGCAGCTAAATGAATTACTATATCCACATTATTTAAATCTTTAATCGTTATATTTTTAATATCCTTTTCAATGAATCTTATCTTACTATTCAAATTAAATAAAGAACAATATCTTTGTGTTAAAAAATTATCAATTATTTTAATATTATATTTATCTGATAAATTTCTCATCAAACATGAACCAATATGCCCTAAACCACCAGTTATTAAAACATTCTTCATTTTAAACTTTTCTTTAATTCAATAAATTTTTTAAAATCTCTGATATAATCATTTTTATCATATAAACTATTAGATAAAACTAATAAAATAGCATTATCATAATAAATTTGTTCATCCCATATCATATTTGGAATATATAATGCTTTCTCTGGACTATCTAATATAAATTCTTTTTTATTGTTGCCATCATTACATACTACTTTACATTTTCCATTAAAACAAATTAATAATTGTTCTGTTAAAAGGTGAGCATGTTTTCCTCTCACATTATCATCTTTAACATTATAAACATAAAATACTCTTTTAATTTCAAATGGAATATCTTTTAGCCCTTCTAAAGGAATTAAATTTCCATTATTTTCATTAATAGATTTTAAATTATATAATAAAACATCATCTATTGTTGTAATTTTCATTTATTTTCTATATTCCAATTTTCTCCAAAATAACCTATTTTAACTCTAAATTCATCTTCTGGATTATATTTTTCTGTTAAATAATATAATAAAATAGATCCTGGCTCTAATGCTCTATATCCATGATATATTCCAGGTAATATTTTTAATACTCTAAAATTTTTATCTGATAAATATTCAAATTCTACTCCATTTTCATCTGTTGCCAACCCAACTTTAAATGAACCTTTTAAACAAACCCAATAATCTATTTGAATATTATGTTTATGCCATGCAACTACATGTTCAGTGGAATTAACATAAGAAATATTAATTTGGCCTCTATTTATATTAAATATATTTAATAACCTTTGTGCTCTGTCATCTTCATTAAATTGTATACTTTCAAAACTATAATTCATAATTTTTAAACAAATTTAACAATTGGAACATGTGTTATAAATTTACCACCCCTTTTTATAAATTTTTGTTCTTTTTCTATAATATACTCTGTATAATTCCATGCACCCAAATATACATAATTTATATCAAAAGTAAATCCTTCCTTTGGTGAAATTACTGGGATATGAATTCCTGGTGAATATTTTCCTTGTTTATCTATTGTTGTATCAACAATACAATCAATCAATTTGTTATCAATATTACAATAATTAAAAATTGTTGTAGATTTAGAGGTTGCACCATAACTTATTATTTTTTCTTTTTTATCTTTTAATTTACATAATAATTCATATAGATCTTTTTTTGATTGTTTTACTCTTTTATCAAACTTAAAATATATATCAATATTATTAATTCCAATAATATCTTCATAATCCAAATTACTTTTTACGCTATTATCAATTTTAATATCTTTATTATTTATTTTTTTAACATACAATCTGTTTGAACCACCATGAACTAATAAATTTTCTACTTTAAAAATTTCCAAATTATTTTCTTCTAATAAATTTTTTAATGCTGTTATTGAAAATATATGAGCATGTTCATCATATATTTGATCATAAGAATTTCTGTTTAACATTTCTACCAATGAAGGATCTTCAAAAATGAAAATACCTTTATCATTTAATATGTTATTAATTGATTTAAATGATTCATTAATATTCGGAATATGGCACATACAATTAGCAGCATATACTATGTTAAATTTACCATATTGTTTTTTTATTTGTTCTGATAGATTAAAATCCCAAAATTTATTATATGTTTTATATCCTAAATTATTTGTTATATTGGCAAAATTATTACATGGTTCAATACATATTGAATTATCTTTATTAAAATGTTTTATAAAAACACCATCATTACTTCCAATCTCCAAAATATTTTTTGGATTAAATTGTTTTTTAATATGATTAGATATATCTTTAAAATGTTTTCTCATTACTTCAGAACCAGAAGAACGATAAATATAATTTTCATTAAACATCAATTCTGGATTTACAAAATTCATCAAAGAAACTAACTTATTTTCTTTATTAAAACCTATAGAAAGATTATAAAAAAATTCTTTATCAAAATTTTCTTCATTTAAAAAACCATTGGCAATTGGCTGTCTTCCTAAATTTAAAAACTCTATTTTATCCATTTATTTATTATTTCCTTTCTTCCATCTGAATAGATAAGTACTGATTCATTTTTTTCATTAATTTCTATTCTTGGGGTTTGATCTTTATTAATTGTATGATTTACTCTATTATACATTTCATTATGCGGTTCACAAGAAGTAGGATGAAACCCTACAATTTTATAACCATTACTTTCAAAAAATGGTTTCCATCCGTTTTGACCGTCATCCCCTTCTTCTTTTCTTTTACTACCCAATTCACTATGTTCGTTCATTTCACTAAACCAATCAAAATATGGTTGTCTTTCTATTGACTTTATTTGCGAAGCCATTGTTAATTCTTTATATGTTCCTTTTAATCTACCGCACTGTTCATACATTTTAGACATATAAAATGTATTAGAAACACCCAAAGAAATAGTTTTCCATAATGACACAAATGCAATTTTATCATCACTATTTAATATATCAATCAATTCTTTAAAAAATCTACTTTTTTTTATTTTTACATCATCCTCATTAAATAGCCAATAATTATATTCTTCTTTAAACTTCTCAAATGCATAATTAAATGAAGACATGGCCATACCACTACCATCATTCCAAGGTCTATCTACTATTTTAATTTCACCGCCATTAAATAATTTTATTCCTTTAAATTCATTTAATAATTCTTGTCCTTTACATATTAATTTTTTGGTATCTTCAGAAATTATTTTATCAAAATCTTTTAATCTAGTAACATCGTGATTAACAATAATAATATTACAGGGAAGACCAAAATCAAAACTTATATAATGATTTAAACTATCATATAAAACATATAATGTTGCATTAATATCCATAGGATATTTACATCTATTTCCAAAATAAGTAGATATTACTACTGCTGAATCTATTTTATTCTCCATAATTTTATTTAATATCCTAAAATTTTATCTTTATAATTATGTAAATCATATTTAATCTGAGATATTCTATCTCCTTCTCTAAATAAATGTTCATCAAACACACCACTACCCGCATAATGAACCACATAAGAATCAAATCTAAATGGATTTCCATTCCAGGGTTCTGTAAACATTACCGTATGATTCCATTTAAAATTTAATTCATGTATTGGAAATTTATATTTATTAATTTGATACCCAAGATGAACGCAGTCGTGTCCCCAATCTTCATAATATTTTCCATCAATTTTTTGAAAAATGTCTCTATGACATTTTGAGGTTACTAATACAGATGCTTGTGGATATCCCCATTTCCATCCAATATCACCAAATTTATTTTGTATGTTTCTCATGCATTCTCTTCTATGTTCTTTTCTTGATCCGACATCCTCATATATTGATCCTATTTTATCATATGGTACTTCTTCAAATATATTTGGACAAGTTTTTAATATAAAAATATCACTATCAAGATGTAAAATTCTATCATAGTCATCAAACCAATCATAATTTTTTAAAATTCTATAATGCCATTTTCCTTCCATGTGTGTACAATCTGTTATATGGTCTAATCTTTTAAAATCTGCTCCGCATTTCTCGGCATATGCTTTAATTGATGGATGAGTCAAATCATTAATATAGTTAAATCCATTATCCGTTCTTGTTGTTATTAATCTTTTTTCCATATAACAAATATATTATTTACATTCAAAAAAGTAAATAACTAAAATAATTTTTCCTTGATTATATTTTTAATTTTATTAATTTTTGTATAAGGAATTCTCAACAAATTTATATAATTATTTATATGCATAAATTTCACTTACTTTACCGGGAATTGCCGGGTCATCAAATGATATTACTTTAAATTTTAATTCCTTTAATTTTTCTATTAAAATAGGATATTCGTGCAATGGCTCATGTATTTCTATAGAAATTTGTTCTATTCTATTTGCCAATTCATTATTAATATTATCAATTACATCATATTCGGCGCCTTCAATATCCATTTTTAAATAATCAATAAAATTATATTTATTAGTAATATCATATAAATTAATTGTTTCCACCTCATAATCAATATATTCAACTTTATTTGCTATTATTGTTTCACTATTTTTATATAAATTTTTTATATTGCCCCATTCATGATAATAAAAATTACCATCTTTTTTTAATTCTCCTTTAAATTCCGTAAATATTACCTTATTTTTTTTATTTTCTGTCAATGCTCTATTAATTATTTCTACATTATCCAATTCTTTATTGTTTTTTAATTTATCAAAATTTAAATGTGAAGGTTCTATACATAAAATTTTACTTTGATTTGTTTCTAATCTTTTTCTTAATTCTTCAGTAAATTTACCAATAGATGCTCCAGCATCAACAATTAATGAATTTTCATTTAATTTTGAAAAATTTACAACATGCCCTATAAAATGATATAATTCTAACCCTTCTCTGTAAATTCGTACAAATCCTCTTTTTAATGTTTCTGTGCTTGCCATTTATATTATTTTAATATATTCCATTTCCATTCTTCTGGAACTTTTTTTAGAATAGGTTGCCCTTCTGTTCTACATATTCTATGATGTAATAATCTTTCTTCAAACATACCCCTACCGATATTCTCATCTCTTTTTGCATACATTTCATCTTTTTTTCCACTAATAAAAAATGGATCCAAATTTCTATAATGAAAAAAACCAAATGCATTAGTATTTTTATGTGGCAATGGAGTATTGGCAGGTGCTGGATGAAAATTTCCAACTGGCACTGTCATATCATATTTATAATTAATATTTAAATTAAATTTCATTAATAAGCTTTTTCTGCCACCTGTAAATGGATCCCAATTTACATTAGAACCATTTGAAGTTTTATATTTATCTATTCTATAATGATCTTCATCTTGATAAAGTTGAACTGTAAATGGGGACCATAAGTTTATATTTTCATCAATATTTTCTAAAAAATTTATAATATTAAAAGTAGGGATCTCATCTGCATCCATCCATAAAATGTAATCTGGCTCATATTTTATAATTAAATTTATCAAATCTTGTCGTTGAATTGGTTCTTCACCATTTAACCAATTATATTCTCCTTCATACCATTTAACTTTATTATATGATAAGCATATTTCTTTTGTATTATCTGTACTTTTGCCATCCAATATGATAATTTTATCACAAAATACAGATAACACAGTCAAAACTTTATTTATAACAAAGCTAGCATTTTTTGTAGGTATTCCAGATATAATTTTATATTTCATAATTATTTTTTAATACACCATTCACTCGCTTCATTCCTGCCGCAACCTTTATATATAATTTCTAATTTATTTTCTTTACAAAATTCATTTACTGCCTTTAATACATCAGGTTTAGTTGGATCAACATAATCATGTCCACACAAATATCCGCCACCCCCAATTTTCGGGCACCAAGATTCACAATCTTCTTTAACAGATAAATAATCATGAAAAGCATCAATATAAACCCAGTCAAAATAGTTATCTTCAAATTGCTTTGATGCTTCAACTGATAATTTTCTTATTATTTCAATATTGTTATTATTTTTAAATTTTTCAATAACTCCTTCATATTGATTTTTTGCCGCTCCCATTAATCGGTTTCTATCTTCTTCTAGAATACCTCTAATATTAGTATAATCCCATGAATCAATTAAATATAACTTTTTAGGATTTGATATATTCAGTATTCTTTGTGCATTAAATCCATCTCTAACGCCAATTTCTGCACAAATACAATTTTTTGGCAATATTTCACTAAATAAAAAATCTCTAGATGTTCCTATTATTGTTTCCATAATTTACATACTTCAATTTTTAATATAATACTACATTATCCAAATTCAAATCCTTAAATCCAGAATAGTCACTTAATAATGTAAACTTTTTATCATTATATTTTTTAAAAATATCCATTAAATAATTATATGTACATTCAATTTGTTTTCCAGGTTTTCCTGATGAATCCATTCTATAAATTCCATTTTCATCATATGTCCCATTTTGCCATAAATATTTTAAACAATCAAATGCTTCCTCATTTTTAAAATAATAAGATTTTTTTCCAACCTCTCTTAAGTCAAAACCAATTAAACCAATTTTATCATATTCTTCCATTAATAATGGTTCCTTATCCCACTTATCTTCTTTATTTCTAACAAAATGTTCAAATATTAAAATACCAGAATCTGGATATAAATCAATTGATAGATCAAATCCATATTTTCCATGAATCCACTGTTTATAATATTCTTTAAACCCACTAGTAATTTGATTTAATGTTAATTTTAAATTTAATTGTTTTCTCCACTTATTATCATAGGAGGGAGGAGTTATTTCTGTTATAAATTCAAAATCAGCATGATTTGATATTAAGTGTTCATATCCTTCATAAACAGGTCTATTAACAATAGCAACATGATCAAATGAATCAATTAACTCTTTTGTTGATCTATGTAAACTTGGACCTTTTCCAATTATTGCTAAAGATTTTGACATCTAATTTTTTGTAATTGTATCTAATATATAATTCATTCTATATACCGGAGTATGATATTTATATACAAACTCTTTAGATTTTATTGTCATTTCATCAATTAATTTTGGATTATTTATATAATAATCCAATTTATTTTCCAAATCTTCTATTGAAGTATAATAAACTAAATGTACACCATCTATTAATGGTTCTTTAACTGGTATTAACATTTTATCAACAAATACACAAGTACCAACACTTAAAGATTCATAAAGTCTCCAATCACCTTCCCAATTATTGTGATTTGAAGTTACAACAATTCTTGAAGATTTATTTATTTCATAATAATTTTTAAGAAAATTTTCCCTCCCATTATAACTTATGTCATCTGGACCACTCTGGCCTATGTGGTATCTTAAATTTTTCCTTTTACAAAAATTTAAAATAGTAGAACTAACTTGTCCTCTAATGTTGCCATATCCTCCAGGCGAAAAAAAACAAGTTATATCTATATTTTTTGAAATATTGTCTAAATTTAATACTTCATGAACATCTTTATCATTAACATACTTTATTGAATACGGTAATGAATAAAAATTTGATTGACTCATTTTATCTATTAGTCTTTGAGAAAATCCATTTTTAATTACACATGATCTTTTAAAATAATAACCATAATTATCAAAATAATCAGAATTATAATGAGAATCCGTATAATCTAATATCACTAATTTTTTTTGATTATTTAAGATAGGAGGAAACCAATTATTACTCGAATCACTTCTATGACAAAAAATAAAATCTGATTCTTCTTCATTTTCTACAATTTCAATCCTATCTTTTAGTCTTCTGATACTAGAAAGGAAAAAACAATCCCTTTCATCCTTTCTAGATAAATCTACAATAAGTTTAATTTTAATCATTTCCTGCATAATAATCTTTTAAATATAACTTAAAATTAATTAAAGTAAATGTTAAATTTCTTCAATTCTTTTAGATTTATCACAAATAAATAAATCATAATGAGGTTTATCCATTTTTAACTCATGAAATTTACAACCCCATTTGTCTAATTGTTTTTTTGTTAGTTCTCTCCAATTATCTGGCGATGTAGATGATCCCCTTGCAGTCCAGTAGATTATTGTATGAGATTCATCATATAGCTTATTAATCTTATCAATATTTTCTTGTATTGGTTTAGAATTATCATAATCCGCACCTATTGTATTTGTAATCGTCCCATCAATATCAACTCTTATTATCATAGTACTAACGTTTTAATTATTTTCATTTTAATTTGGATTATCTTCAATAGGGAAGGGTAAATCATAAGAATATCCGTCATAATTTCCTTCATTATCAAAATAATGAAGTACATTATCACTATCTTTTATCACCAACTTATAAAATTCACTTTTCTTTATTTTAATTGGTGGTACTATTTTTGGTATGTCTATAGGTAATAATTTCATTTTTTATCAAATAATCCCCTCTTACGTGAATTTTCAAATATTCTTATATTTTCCTCATTAAGTTTTCTCCAATATTCATCATCTTTTTTAAAATTTTTATACTTTTTATCAAGTTCTTTTGATTCTTTTATTTGTTGTTTTGTTTTTTTAACAAGTTTCCAATAATATTTCTTTTTATCAAAGGATAACCCTTCTTCTTCCAGAATATATCCATTTTTTAATATAATAGCAATTAAATTCCTATAAGGATTTAATAATCTTTCACTCACAAAATCTTCATAAGTTTCCATAAAAAATATATCTGGTGTTTCCATAGTTATTAAAATTTTAAACATTTCTTTTAGTTTACCAAAAAATACAATACTTTTTTGTAATTCTTTTGGTAAAAATTTATTTACTTCTCCTCTATTATAAATATTTTCTTTTCCTTTTACAAATTGATTATTTTTATTTAATAATGAAAAATAAAATATTAATTCTTCATAAACACCATTAAATATAAACCTTATAACCAAAAATATTTGGTGATCTACATTGTTTTCCTTATCAATTCCAACACCTAAATATACTATTTTTTGTTCTTTATCTTCAATAAACTCATTTTTATTAAAATCATCAGAAATTTGCATTTCTTCTATTATAAAAGTTCCATCAAACTTGTAATTATATAGTTCTTTTATTCTTTGTAATTGATTACTCATATGTTATAAATATCCTTATTTCATCAATTTTTCTATTAATTTTAAATCCTCCATATTATCAATTTGAAATGAATCCTTTAAAGGTATTTCAACATAACCAATTTTTCCTCCCAATCTAAATTTATTTTTCAA
>ERZ1292644.574-Hain-H14-01um-R2-574-length-23994-cov-6_pt1 | contig 23994 bp, 40 predicted proteins | sample MGYA00564402_ERZ1292644 | MGnify/ENA primary metagenome ERZ1292644 (study PRJEB36523, sample SAMEA6512644) | groundwater metagenome | collected 2019-01-09 | study: AquaDiva: Metagenomics assemblies of 32 groundwater samples
AGCTCTAAAATCAGCGGTCTAGGTCCGTCTGATAATCCAGGTTATAACAATCCGATCTGAGGCTGTGGTGACGGGGCTGACGGGAAAAATGAGAGAATGCGTGGATGGACAAACACATCATCATCAACCTCAACATCATGCGGCTCAATGAGCTACTTCTGGAGGCCCAGAACGATCTCGAAAAGCTTGAGTCCCAACGAGATTGGTGCGTCCAGTGGATCGAAGCGAAGAAGAACTCACTAGCAACATGGAAGGAGGAATTGGAGAAAGAAACCATAAAACTTCAGCAACTGGACTGATGTTTCAGCGATTCAATTAACCTGCCAGCGAGTTCTATTTGATTGTCAATCGCTGTCATGTGCGCGAGCATATCGCCTGAATCGCGCGCGATTCTAAGTCTGTGAGATGATTCATCACAAAGCATCGCAATATCGAGGTCATCGTATCGGCGACCACTCCCTAAAACGCCATTCACCGCCCCGTCACCCTTCGTCTCGGGTCCGAGATTGTCATAACCATCGTTAATTATCAGAAGCCCAGAGGCTTTTCGCTTTCGCCTGATAATTAGGTTATAACAATCTTTCAATAGGTTGCGCATGTTGGTTACTCCCTTACGTGAACTTCGTCTGATTTGCCGATGTGCTTGTCTCGCTGATCGTGGCAGAAAGGGCGAGTGTTGCACTATCGGCCTTGTAGATATTGTACGACGTGCCTGCAGCATTGAACCCCTGATAATTGTGCATGAACTGGTAGACCTGGGTGAGCAATTGCTCCAGCCGCACCACCGAAGCCGCGTCGTACCGGCCAGTCGGCTCGCTCAGCGCCAGCGGGTTAATCACGCGGACATCATAGACCGCACCCACGTTGGTCGCTACGACATTGACGATGATCGTACTCCCGGTCATCTCCGCTGCCGTGAGGTCGAGCGTGAAAAAACCCGTCGTGCCGATTTCGACAGGGGCGGACGAAGTAGCGGCAAATGCCGCACCATCTATGGAGATCGTTGCCGCAAGGCCCGTGAGCGCACCCGTGATGGGGCGCAAAGTAGAAACAGCGAGGATTACCCCGCTGATTCTGAATCCTTGGGCATTTACCGGAAATGGAATTGCTTGAGCGGCGGACATTTCAGCCCCCTATTATCCCAGCATGTAGACGATGTAGGCGGATCCAGCAAGACCAGCCGCAGCGCCTGATGCCTTCGAAGCTGTTATCCACTTGCCTGAAGCAACCTTCATCCACGGTAAACCGTTAGTGCCAAGGCTCGCTGCCAGGAACGGGCTAAAGACACCAGCCGCCGTGCCGACATCGAGTCCATCCATCGATGTGTCCGAAGATGTGGTAATGCTACTCGCCGTATATCCCACGTCGATAGTGCAAGCCGCTGTCGCCTTCGTGGTAACGTCCAATATTACCGTCGCAAGCAAGGCTGCCCCTTCGGGGTTCACCCAACCGAAGACGCCACCACCCGTGTCGAGCGCGGCTAACGGAACCTTCACGACCTTGATGGCGCGATTGGTTGAGCCAAGCGCAATACCATTAACCGCAGCCGGGCCAATGGTCAATCCAGCGGTGGCATTCGCGCCGATGACTAGCGTGGTCGCCGCCGCAAGAAGTTGCTGGACGCCCGCCGCTTCTAGGCTGACTTGCCCCGATGCGGGGAAATCGACGCCTGAAGCGCGATCGATGTTGGAAGTGAACGTCGCTTCGCCGGATGGGGCGACCTGAGTGTGGTTAGCCATTTTATTTTTTCCTTTCGCAAGCTAGGGAAACGGATCAGGAAACATGAGCGAAAGTCACGTAATTTGTATAGTACTCAAGTATTCAGGTATTGGAAGCCTCTGGCCCCGCGATTAAATTTCGTGTAGATTTCCGTGAGCGCAGTCATCATCGCATCATGGTTGTGATCCTTCCACATGTCGGTCCGCATCCCGCGTCGAACGAGGAAGCCGAGGCCATGTTCGTTCTTGTTGGACGATAGGAGCGCCCATGTAGTCGTGGACGTGATGTACGGGTTCACGAGCACATGACTGATCGTATCGCCTACCGGGTTCGGATCGTTGTCGTTGCTCTGAGGGTAGCTCTTCGCCCCGGTGATCCGCTTGGCCAGCATTTCGAGACCAGGCGGCACAATCAGAATGTACGGTCCCATCGCGGGGAACGGGTCGCCGCGGTGAGACTTCTGAGAACGAATCTCCTGGACAGCATTTTCAAGGTTCTGCACACCGAGTGTCACCAGTGCACTAGACACACCGTAATTCGACCAGGTGGAACCGTCCGCAAGAGGGTGAGACGTTGACGCAAGCGCAACAGCGTCAGGGCCCTTGTCGCCAGCCGCCGTTGAGGTGGCCAGGTTCATGTGATTTGCAACCTCAGCCTCACGACCTTTTAGCATCGAATCTGCGAGCTTGGACGCCCGACGTGAGATAACGCCGTAACCTTGCTCTGTTTCGATCGCCTCTGTGGTAACAGAGAAGCCGATTGCCCGCTTCTTGGGAGTTACCGTGATCGAATAAGGCATGGCGAAATCATCGAACGGGATAGCTGTTCCAGACCCAATGACACCCGGCAGGCCAAAGTCCCCTTCTTGCGCGAATATCTCGTGGACCTGGTTGGACGTGAACTCGGTAGCCATTCCCTTGTAATAAACGCGGGGCGACTCGCTAAAGAGCTTCATAATTTCCTTATGAAGACCAACGCGGTGAAGAGTGATGTCAGACTGTTCGGTTCTTGCCATGGTCTTATTCCTTAAACGTTGAGCTCCCTAAAGAGCGGAGCGACCTTTACCCAGTAGCGCCCATATTGGGTGCCCGCTGGGAATTCTTTGTCGATCGATTGGACGAAGAGGACGTCGTTCGTGGTGTTTTCAAGGTCCAACGCCCACGCGGGCCTGCTGCTGACAGTCGCCTTTTTAAGGCCATAGCCGCCGTCCAGCCCCACATCGGTAACTGCGGTAATCGCGCTGGCTGGTGTGCCGTGATAGACAGGGACCGAAAACTCCACGTTGTCATCGGCAATAAGCACCGGGAGCATTGTGTCCGTCGTGCCGCTTGCGTCTGCAAGCGCCATACCAAGGATTTTCTCCGTGGTCGGACTGGACGGAACGACGGTTACCTTGCCGCTGACAAGATAGACGAGGTCGCCGCGCTTGAAGGTTTGGGACGCGGCCTCGGGGAAATCCTCTTGCCGAACGGAGCCTGTTCCATTTGTGACCCTATACTTCGTGCTACTCTTAAAGGTTGCCATTCTCGATACTCCTATCGAAAGATTGGCTCGCCTTAAAAGCCCGACCCGAAACGTCGTTACTGCCGATTATACGGCATTAACAGCCGAATGCAAGTGTTTTCACCACTTTTTTATTGATTTTCGCCCGTTTCCTGTTGCCCTATCGCAATTTGATCCGCGAGCGAGGCCGTGCCAAGTTCCTCGGTTTTGTCCCACTGACTCTTGGCGCCTTCACCCGCATCGAATGTGCGGCCAAGAGCTCGAGACCGCCCCAGGTCCATATCTTTCTTCAACTGCGCATCATATTCCGCTTGCGGAATTACCATCTTGACGCGGCGTCTGTCAGACGTGCGTGGATCGGCAATCTGGTATCCATTATCCTCGTAAGCCTCGACCGGGTTTGCGCCCTGCCCGACGTTTTCATGCAATCGTTCGACGACTATATGCTTCATCCCTTCTACGGGGGTATACAGATCACTATTCCGTGGGGGCTGCTCGCCCTTAATTTTTGTGATTTCAGCCAACTTGGGCCTCCTTGATGGTTTCTGCGATTTCGGTTTCGTTCAGATGGGGATATGCCTTTCTGATTTCGGCGGCGGCGGCGCTCTGTGATTCGGTGAAGGGTTTGGGGCTTGAGCGAGCGGCAACGCTTTCCAGATGCATAGCCCGCGCACCTTTTGACCTTTCGGCGTTAATCTCGCAGGAATCGCGCACTGTTCCACTGAAAACCGGGTCTGCGGCAAGCTGCACGAGTTGCTGAGGCTGGTAGTGACCGTAGGTCTTCTTGAAGTGCGCCACAGCTTCTTCGGGTAGCCCGTCGCAGACTTTGCGCGCTATCTGGTCAACCACACCGCCAGCCACCATCGGCATGAGCGCCGCCGTTGCCCGACGAACAGCCTTTTCCTCGATAATCTGCGCCTGGAGCTTGTCGGCATCATCCATGCGATATTCCGCGCGGAGACGTTTTACTTCCTCTTCATGCGGGACTAGATCCGCGTTGGGATCAACCTGCCCACCCGTGTCGGGTGGTGCCGCACCTACATCTGCCTTGGGCGCGTAGCCATTGCGCTCGGCCCACTGCCTGTGCGCTTCCTCATCTACTGCGGCTTTAGCTGCTATTTCTTCTGGACTCGGTTGAGATGCGGCGGCGGATTGCGCCTCGGCATCTAGTCGCGCTTGTTCAGCGGCTTGGATTTCTTCGTCAGTTGGCATATTTGCTCCTGTTTTCGTAACTATACTACGTTTTGCTCGCTTTTGCTTGGGTTTTCTGCCCGCCTGGTGGAGACTTATTTTCGCAGAGGCCGAAATACATCCGCTCTAAATGCTTGACTGCCTTTTCTACACAATGCCGCCATAAACGGCTCTCAGCACGATCCATGTCCGAACCCGCTTTAAGTTGTTGGGTCATAACATCACGATAGAGGTCAAAAGGGCTGGCCACAACGTGCATCAATTCATGGCGGAGACTCGCGCGTACCGTTTCTTCGGAGTCGTGGCGGTCAGGGTCCAAGGTTATCGTGGCCCTTTCATAGTCGGACGCAGTGCAGTCACATTCTGCCGCCCAAGACTCATCCGAGCATCTACCGTACAGGACAGACACTGACCAGTGCGGAATACCAAAAGCCCGCATATAGGTCAGTAGGTTAGTCTCAACGACAGCGCGAACGGCGGATTCATCCATATAATTATTGAGGCCCTTCTTACTCTTCTCTCGGTGGCGACATATCCAGTTGCTTCTTACGGACATCGGCAAAAAACACTTTGGGATCGTCCAGTATGTGGCTCAGCTCCGTATATGCACCTTGAAGTTTTGGGAGTTCGTCAGGCTGACATCGGATCAATCGGTGGAGGACCGCCGCTCGGCGCTCCGAAAAATGCCGGAGCACCACCGCCCATTCCCGCGATTCCTGGAATTTCTCCCATCCCTGCGACATCATTTGCTGCATTCCCAATCTCCTGATGGATGCTATCGAGCGCGATAGCCGGGGCCATTTGTGAAGCGCCATGCTGCGCTAGGCCCATGATAATTTCTTGCACCTGCGGGTTTTGCAACACCGCCTGGACGTTCTCTGGGTTCGACAGTATTGCATTTATCAACCCGGCCGGGTCTTTGACCAAACTCTGCACGTTGAATGGCAGGTGAAGGGCCTGCGCCACCGCGAGTTCGGTCTTCATCGGGTCGAACTGAGAAGTGGGCTGCTGCGACATAGCAAAAATCGCCTGCAACTTATTCATCAGCGCCTGCTGGGTGTTGCCTTGCGTCTTCCCGTTCACTTCGAAACGGTAGAGACCCTTCATGTCTTCGGGGGTCGCTTGCAGGGACTCTCCATACGTGCGCTTCAATTGCGCGTAATGGACGCTGTAAATCTCGAACATAAACGACCAAAGGTGCTCGATCGCTTCGGATGCAAACCGAATAAATTGGCTCTGCGATGCAACGTCCCCGGCGACCAGCGCATTTGCCTCCGTCGCGGTCGCGCCAGATTTGAGCTGTTGCCCTGTGGCCAGTTGCGACTTGCGCGAAATCGCGTCCGCCCAGTCCTGCAACACGTTGACTATCCACTGCATTTCGCCGGCATTGAACGAATTATGGAGGTGGTTGACGTTCTTCGGGTCCCCGTTGACCTCCATAATGTTTCCCGGCTTTATTTGTGTGCTCTTCCCTGTGAATGTCCCACCTTCCACCACAAGAACGCCGAACGCCCGCATAAGATTGCCGTAGGCGAGGGTGTTCATCATGTTGTTGATGGCGATTTGGATGCCCTGAAGATCCTGCGCCATCGATCGAGACGGCCAGAAACTGCCCTGCTCGATTGTGAACCGGAGGTCAACGTAATGCGGCACGGAGTAGATGTACTCTGCCACATTAAGCAGCTTGGTTGATGTTGTATCAACAACGGCAAGCCAATACTTTTCGCGGCCACCATCATCAAGATCAGCTTTTGTGATTACTTCGCGCAGGGAACAAGACTTGTCCTTCGGTTGATCCGCGTAAAATCCACTCGTGAGATCAAAATTCCTGTCGCGCCCATGCGGGAACTGGTCGCTAAGTCCGTCTTGACCGAAGACTTCGACATCGGAAAAATAGATGTCTTCGTCCTGCAATTCCTTGATTTCCTGGACGCGCAATTCAGGCATCCGATGGCCTGACGTAACCAGTCGCGCTATACGTCCGAGGCTCGGTGGGTAGGCCACAAAATCACTCATGTGGACAATGTCGAATTCAAAGCACCCGTAACGTCTACCTTTCCTGAGTCCGGTAGCCATACCTGTCAGTGACGGCAGAAAGTTGGTGTCAATCTCCGCAAATCGGACCCGCAATATGCCAACGCCACCTATAAGTGCGTTTTGTAGCCAGCCCCACAGGGCCATATCGAACTTGCCCTTATCTGCAAGCAGTTGGAGGTCCGATTGCACACGATCGCCCGCTTCCTGAGTTTGCCCTAGCGGGATAGCCTGAACATACGGCGTGAGTCCTGTTATGGCGAGGAATATATCCCCGACTGTGCCGTCAATTTTGGGCTGGACAACCGGGTAAGTAATCGAGTCAAATTCCTCACCGAAATCGAGGGAGGAGATTCCGCTCTGATTGCGGTAAAGCTGCTCATTGCGTTCCACGCGCTCGCCAAGGCCCCGGTACTGATCGTCCGACGAATCAATTTGCTGGCAAATCTCTTGCGCGAATTTATCCCGCTGCGCAGGCGTTCGAAGCAGCTTGGGCACCAGCCGGTGGGAAGATTCGCCTTCGGCCACCACTAACTGCGTCTTGTCTTTGTTTCGGGAAAAGAGTCGGAGCGCCATAGTTTTTACCGCCTTGTCATCAAACAATTGTAGCGCATCAAGCAAAGAGAAGTATCCTCGCCGTAGCGGAATGTAACCATCGACTCAGACGTGAAATCTACAACGTCTCCGTTGTTCACAACGCGGTCTTTCACAGGCGAGCCGCCCACGAGGATGCGACCTCCATGCCTCGTCCGCGCGATTCCCGCCTCTTGGCCCATGGCGAGTACCTCCCCAAAAGATTCCCAGTCGCGCCACCCGGATATTTCTGGCATGAAAATGGCCCGCTCTCGTTTCGCGCGGCGGATTAGGCACCAATCGTAGGTTGGAACGAGCATCGTTTCCCCGCCCTCTTTGACGATAATCCTGCAAGGGATCGATTCATACCAAGGGACACTGACCCCGACGAGTCTCAGGTTCCAGCCGGTGGACCTCCAATCATCAATGTAGAGACCGTGCCCCGGCATAATCCCAACTCTGCAGCCAGGGGCAATCTCCGCGATGCCGCTCGCACCGACCGTCGCCGTATCAGCTTGAAGCCTGCCGGAAACTGGCAAGTGCAATTCTCCCTTATGCGTGCATGAATCTTCGATCAGTACGGCTCTTCCATCAAGTGGCTGCAGTCCGAGGTCGAAAGGCGGCACTGCGGGCGTGCCGCCTGTCAAATAGAGAGTCGCGGATTGCTCCATAAGTGCCCTTCATTATCGCACAACTTACCTGCCTGCTATTGCTTGTTGTCATAACAACCTGCGATACTTTGGGCATCGTGGAAATTCTACTTAAACCAAAGGACGTCGCGACGAGACTCAACATCTCGCTATCGGCGGTCTACGTGCTGGTCAAATCAGGCAAACTCGATGGCATCAAGCTATCGGCGAAAACGTTAAGGATCACGGCTGAATCGGTGCGGAGATTGCTGGGGCGGACATGCTGACCAACCGCGAAATTGCAGATGAGGTCATAGCTGCTCAAAAACTCGTGAACGCCGCGCCTGAATCCGCGCACAAATTGCATGCGCTGGACATCCTGAACCAGTGGGATCAGGCACTCGTGCGAGGTCAAGGTGTTGTTTTTGCGACCAAGCGCGCAAGCGACTGGGTGGAAGCGCTTCGGCCTTACTATCCTATCTTTGCCGACATTCCGCTGAGCGGAAAGGCTCTGCATGGCATCGTGCAAGAGGCATTGCTTTGAATCTCCTGGCATCTTTGATTGTTGTTCCATGAAATAAGACGTGAGACTGCTCCAAATAAGATATAATCATTGCATGCCAGTGCCAAAAGGAAGCAGAATCCATTCAATCGAAGACCTTTCTGGGTTAAGGTTCACCAGACTCGTCGTATTGCGCCGCCACACAGACAATAGCAAGCATCATAAAGCGCAATGGCTTTGTCGTTGCGATTGCGGCAACGAGCGGTTGGCCGTCAGCCAAAGTCTTAAGGAGGGAGTAGCTCAATCGTGCGGGGGCCTAAGGCGGGAAAACGCGTGCACACACGGACTGTCCAAAGTAAACAATAAGACCTATCGAACCTGGGGGCAGATTAAACAACGTTGCGGGAACCCTAACTGCGCTGGCGCCGAGCTTTATCAGAGCAGGGGGGTAATAATTTGCGCTCGATGGAAGGAGTCATTTGAAAACTTCTTGGCTGACATGGGCGAGGCTCCATCGCCAAGCCACTCTATAGATCGAATAGACAACTCGGGGAACTACGAGCCGGGTAATTGTCGTTGGGCGACTCCAGTGGAACAGGCTAACAATCGGTCCGATAACCGTCCGATCACGTTCCGAAGGAGGACTCAAACGCTCTCCGCTTGGTCGAGAGAATTGGGCATCAAGCGACCAACGCTAGATAATCGCATCCGCACGGGATGGTCGGTTGAACGTGCTTTTACGACGCCTTCGGGCGGTGCGCGATGAAGGTGCTACTTGATTTCGTTCCACCTACAACCACCAGCCAACAGAAACGCCTATCCATGCGTAACGGTAAGCCGATGTTCTTTAAGAATAAGGCGTCAGAATCGGCGCAAGGCGTCTACGTCGGGCTGTTGGCTCCGCACGTTCCGCCCGCACCCGTACCATCACCCGTTCGATTGTCGATTGATGTGACCTGGCCGTGGCGTGCAGGAGATTTGTCAACGAAGGCAAAGCGTGAACACGCAGTAGCCGCTGGCCGCATTCCGCACACGTCGAAGCCCGACCTTGACAACTTTGTAAAACAACTTCAGGATGTTCTCGCTACCATGCGGTTCATTGAGTCCGATCAACAGGTTGCCGAGCTACATGTGCGAAAATTCTTTGGGGCGAAGCCTGGTCTTTGTATTGACATTGAGACGGTGCAATCACTATGAAGACTATCGAAGACGCGAATCGGGCAAAAGCGGAAGTGAACGGCGGCGATATTTGATGGGACTCTACGTCCACCAAGCCCCGCCCTTAATGCCGTCGCACCGCAAGAACCACAACCTGTGTCCGCGATCTACCGGGATTTCTCGTGTGAGTTCGAAGCATCCCTCTCCATCCCGGCCCCCGGTAGCCGCTGACGTATTGGCCTCAGCCGTGCCGATGCGAAGGAGCTTCCCCTGCGCGTTTGTAAGGCGGTGAGAGATCATAAAGATATGCCCATGAACCTTGTCCTTGTTGGTCCACCCGCCTAGCGCGCCCTTCCACTCCAGAATATCTTGGGGATCTTCACTGTAGAGACCCCTCTCCCGAAATGCTCGCTTTATCGCCTGACTGCTACCAGAAGAAGGGAAGCCGTGGCCGAGATGATCTGCGGGGGAGGCGAATTTGTGGAAGCAGTAGCTCAAACAAGAGGCGCAGTACGGTGAACCCATCGGTATTCCGACAAGTTTATTGAAGGCGTCAATCTCCGCCGAGCGGTTCTTAGTGCTCTCCCGCACCGGCTGCTCGCAGTAATGAACCATCCACGCAAGGGCATTGTCCAATTCTTCACTCATTTATGTCTCCGAGCTAGGCGCTCCTGTTTAGTATAGGTCGCTCGATGCCCGACATGCCAACCTCCACAAAACGGACAATGATATACTCGGAGCCGTTCATCTTGACTTGCCGACACAAGTGAGTGAAGATGCCTTTCGGCTACCACTTGCGTCTCATGCCGCTGCTTTCGCCTGCAAGCCCCCCAGTAAGTCATTACCGTAATGACGACGCGCGGGCTGAAAGAGTAGCCCGGTGATCTTGGAAGAATGGGTTCCCGCCAAACCGCCTAAGCGGTGAGGTGGGGCGCGGGTTCAAGTGGATTAAGTCACTCAATCGCCGCCCCTTCACCGGGCTACGGTTTCTCTCACATGGAATGATACACGAAAAAACCCCGGCGAGGTTTGCGTTAAACCTGATTCGCCGGGGAAGGGTTGGACTTTGGAGGATTTTTGCCGGACTTTATCGCCCGATCTTCTATTTTGCGGTCTTGAAAGCTAGTTGTCCCACACTCCGATCCGGATACCTACGTCGCCGTCACCGTCTAGCCCAAGCATTGACGCCATCTGGCTGATCGAATCTGGTTGCGCGGCGGCCATGGCCGAGAATATGCGATTGATTGCAGGCCCATGGTCAAGAACGAGTTCAACCAGGTTCTCGTTGGCCGGGTCGATCTCAAGCTGCGGAATTGTGCGGTGATGATCGCCCTCGTCCGAGCCGATGAAATGCTCGCCGCGAAAGTCGCAGGATTCGGTTCCGTCGTCGGTGCCTCTGTAAACGTGTGTTTTGATTGATGCCATGTGTTTATTCTACTTCTTCTTGGCCGGCGATGCGCCCCGAAGGACAATCCCGTCCGAATTGTCGCTACTCGTGGACATCGTCGGCTCATCGTAGTCGACGACAGCCGGCGCGATAGCCCTCGCTGAACTCGCGCGTGTACCGATCCGTCCCGCAATCGTGATGATGTTGCCAGCCATGAGTTCGCGCTTTTGGTCAAGCACCTTGATCGCCGTCTTCATGTCGGACGACTCGCGCTTCAACGCTTCGACCTCGAACTTCAGGCTTGTAACCTGATTCGCCGCCGACCAGACGTACCCGCCGAGCGTTCCAGCAAGGCCGACGACCGTCACCGCAAGGTGAAGCCATGTAATTCCCTGCGGCGGCTTTGTCGTTCTCATTTTGTTTTCCGGTTGTAAATACAAGGGCCAGGGCTCGCTACTGGTTTTGGAATTTCACGAACCCCGGTTTCTTCCCCTTGGCTCTCCGGTGGCTGCCGCCACTCTTCAAGTTGTTTCCAGCGTCCCATGTAGCCAATCATTTCCCGATACCTGTAGTCGTTCCGAGCCTGAGCACGACATTGAGAAACCCGACCAGTGTTCCAATAACGCCTACAAGCGCCGGGTTCTGCGCGATTAGTTCGTTCTGAGTCACCAACGTCAGGGCCGAGACGGCCGTCGTGATGAGGCCCAGCCATACGGTTCTTGAGGTGTACCACTTCTTAGTATCCATTGTTATTCATCCTCGCAAATACTTGCTCTGAGTCCCACGAGAACCGCGCTCACCGATTGAGGGAACCGCGCTTCTTGCGAGTGCTCGCCGCCATTTCGAAAGCATACCTGCGGGTTGTCGTGCTGCGGGTCGTAGCTCTCGATGAAGCCGTAAGGGAACCTAACCTTGCGCCAGTGATGACGCTCCGGCCATTGCATCAGAACATGATCTTCGTAGACCGCGACCCTGGGCGCAACTGACATCGACTAGTTCTCATCCTCGCATTCTGGCAGCTCCTCATTCACCGAGAAGAATAGCCAGATGAATCCGAGTACCAGAAATATGACTACTGCCCATAAGGTTGCCACTTCTCACACCGCCTTTCGTTTGAGCGATACAACTATTGCGACGATAATTAGAGCCAAGATGATGCACGCGAGTTCCATGCAAGCAGGGTAACACGAGGACCATAGCAGTTGGATTTCAGAATCTACTTTTCGCCCAATGTCATCAGCCCAACCCCGAGCACGAGGAACAGTATCAGCGCTGGAATGGCGATCCCGATACTCACGCCGGGGATCTGCCAGTAGAGTAGCGGCTGGTTGGCGAGATACCCGAGCATCCCAAGACCCGCTATGGACGTAATCGAGATACCAAGCCAAAGACGCTGTAGGGCGAATTTCCCGTTGAAAGCGCAGGACATCCCCGCTACCCCGGAAAGCGCAAAAGCGACCACGCTACCAAGCGATGGCGTCCCCAATAGACTGCTTAGCGGTTGCTGGAGCATTAAGCCCACCTGAATATATTGACCGTAAAGCCAAAACTGGAGGAATCCGAGCCCAAAGATCACCGTCTTCTTCCACTGCTTCTCGTGATCGGCCATGAGCACGAGCATTAGACCTGCGAGAACCATATTTATCGCCGTCACGAGCTTCATAGACGCAGCCCCGCCGAGGGTGAGCACCAACATATGTTTTGTCACACAAAGAGTGATTGCGAAGGAAGCGGAGGTCGCCACAAACCACCCGCACACTTTCGGGATCATTTCGAGCCTCGGAGTCCAAGGCTTGTCAGCATCGTTCCCATAACCGCAATAAGGACCGCCCCGCACATCCCGTAGACTACCGTTCTGATGGGCCCGAACTCGTGCTGGGTCACCAGGGTCTTTAGCAGCAGCTTGATTTCCGCGAGATCTTCTGCCATCGCCTCGATCTTGGTTCCGTGGTAAATGAGTCGGTCGTGATCGGTCATTCATTTTAGTCCTTGTCCCCGGCTATCAATCATTGTAGACCGAAACTCTTCAACGCACCGCGAGCCTCAACAGAAATCCCCTCGCCGCGCGGACATTCATATCACACCAAGGGATGGCGTTCCTTCTTCTAGGAAAAAGTAGAGCCTTGCAGCCGGCACCTTAACTGCGAACTCCTCAATTTCCACCTCAATGGGGCTAACCAGCGGTTTCACTTTATCGAAAGCGTCTGCCAGCACTGAGCGCGTGAGAAACCGCACCTGAAGCACTGAGGTATCCCGAATTGGGTTGTGGGACCTTGCCAGCCGGTAGGAGCAGGTAGCCAGCGCATCGCGGACAACACGCGCGATCATGGCCGCCGCCTCCATATCACCATCACTTATTGGCAGTTGCTCCTCAGACTCGCCAATCACGAGTCCATCAAAAGCGTGGAAGGCGCCCCTCACGGGCGGCAAACTGTCCTCGACGTTCTCCGCCACCACCTCGTTGACGTCCTCCGATTTCCCGCACTCGTCACACACCTTGTCTTCGCTGAGAAACTGGGGTTGAGCCCGTCGCCTGCAAACCCTACACCGATTATTATTTTCTTCCATAGTTCCCATCTTGTCACCCATAATCAGGAAATGTCAAGTGTGAAAGTTCCTTTGAAAATTAAGGCAATATCGCCGCCCAAAATAGTGTAGGATTTGCAAACGGGCCGCTAATGCCGGGGTGCGAGTAGCTATCGCCGCCCGACCTTAGACGGCAAGCGGCCCTGTTTTCTATCTAGGGAGGAACTATCAATGGCTAAAGAACAACTTTGCGAGCATCACTGGCTCGCTGCCGCTGCCGGAATTGAAATTTGCGGTAGATGCGGACTCCTCCGCTCATTTAGGCCGAAGTGGTTTACTGGCGGCAAACCTATTTCCGCAATTCGCCCGTCGCGGACTATAGAAGGTGGCTTTTGGGCTGAGCGGCAGCAAGAGATCGTTGCGTCATGGCGATAAAAGACGATCCTTCCACCCCATTATTTTCTTATGAGGCTGAGCAATGCGCGCTTGGCTCAATGCTTCTATCGGGCGCTGCCGCACTCAATGTCGCAGGCATTCTTCGGCCCAGGCATTTTCACCGCCCTGGCCATACCGAGACATACCGCGCGATGCTTTCGATTATGGACAGGTCCGGAAAAGGTTCCGCGATCGATTTACTTACGCTGGAAGCTGAACTCGCCAGGTCTGGCAAACTCGCGGATGCGGGCGGCGCCGATTACCTGCTAGAGATCGCGGAGTCCACTCCAAGTCCAGCAAACGCCGAGTATTACGCGGAGATAGTCCTTGAGAAATGGCAACGCCGCATGCTCCAGGCCGCGGGACAAAAGCTAATCGACGCGGCCAGTAACGGCAAACTGCCAGCAGCCGCCATTGTTACCGCGGAGCAAACCTTTGCCGTTATCCACGCCGAGACACCAGGCGGGATCCCTGTCGTTATATTTGGTGAAGACTTCGAACCCGTCGTCCTGGATCACCTTTGGGAGCCCTACCTGCCAAAGCGTAAAGGTGTTTTACTTGAGGCCCCTCCTGGAGCCAAGAAGACGACGCTTCTTGTCGGAGGAATAGCCGCGGCGCTTGCCCAGGGCAAAACCCCAGTCACCTACGAGCCATGCGAGCCGGTCCGGACTCTCTACCTGCACGGGCACGATGACGACCCTAGTGAAATCGAGACACTTTTCCGCGCGGGCCATGGCCCGGCCGGGAGCCTGGTTCTGGTCAGGCACTGCCCGCAGCTCACTATGGACCGGGCGGGCCTTGCCAACCTCTCAGCCCTTGTACGGGAGCACCGCGCAGGTCTTGTCATCGCGGACCCGTTCAAGATATTCTTGCCCCCCAACGACGGATCGGACACCGACGTTATGCGGGTCATGGCTCCGATCCAAGAATGGTGGGCGAACAACGTCAGCCTCATCGCCGTCCGGCATTCCAAGAAAATTGGAGGCAACGCTAAATTTGCCGCGCCGATCGAGGAGCGGGGACTGGGCTCCCAGGCGTTCTTTGCCTGCTTTCGCGGACTGCTCGCCCTGCAGAAGCACCCGGATAACACCCAGCAGCAACGTGGGGTGATGGTGTTCACGGACGAGAAAGGCAGCACCCTCAACCCCAAGGGTGAAGCCTTTTGTTTCATGCGCCGGGGAAATGCGATAGAATATCTACCGGATGAACCAAATCCCTTCGATCCGGGTAGTGAAGCGCCAAAGGCAAAAGCCGACGCCTGCGCCTTGTGGCTCGAAGACACCCTCACCGGCAACACCTGCTCAGTCGCGTACATCAAAGAAGAGGCAGACAAGCGGGGATTCTCGGACAGTACACTACGCAGAGCGCGTAAAAACGCTAAAGTTTTACACACCGGAGACAAGCGTCTCGAAAATGGCGGCTGGCTCACAATCAAAAACGGTAGTTACCAACCACACTTCGATGAGAACTGATTTAGTACCGCACCGATCACACCTATTCCGCTCAGACGATGGAGTTCTAGGAACCTATTACGCTCAAAGCCCTGAGTTTGAGCGTTTTATGAGCGGAAGTAAAAAGCCCAGGGCATTTATACAAATGAGCGGAAGTGAAACCACTTAGGCTCAAACGGAGTACTTAGGACAGCACGAAAGAGCGAAAAAGTGATAGGTTCAAATGAACCTGAGAATTTCACTTCCGCTCTTAAAAGGCTCAAGAAGTACTTTAGGTGAACATATTAGCTTCTAGAACCTAGAGTCTACAAAAAGACTTGAAAGGGACACTCCTGTCTGCGGCAGAGCCTTGACCATATAGTGTTCCGTACACTATAACAACAGCCGAGAAAACTCCGAAACTAGGCCTTAAAATGCTTCGCATTTCTTTTTTCCATCCCCGGAAACCCGTCCCGAAAATTATCGGAAAAATTTAACCAGCATACATAAAGAGAAATTCCCGAAAACATATCGAGAAATTTGTCAGGGGGTATCGCATATGAGGGGGGCGGGGGTGTCATCGGGGGGTGGGGGTGGCCTGATCCGCCACTGTGCTGCAAGGCGTGGTGTTTCGAGCGGCCACGCCCGCGCGAATCGCCAGCATCGGGTTCGACAGATGCGAGTTCCAAGGTAGCCATATCCGAAACATTTGATTTTGATACGGGTGTCTACTTGTTTCTTGATCGTTATGGGTTTATGATATATATATGGAAGAACAGAACGTAGGTTCAAATATCATCCCTCCGACGCTCGCGTCGTTCCTCGCCACGCCCATCGTCGTTGTTGGTGCGCCAGGTGTTGTTGAGGTTATTACCATCGAGGCCGCCCTATGCTGTATTGAGCTCAGCCGATGGAGCCCCCTCAACACGACAGGCCATACATCATGGTGGACGCCGGAACTATTCGCTGAGTGTTGCGACGAGTTTCACCCGCTAAAGAGCTACCGTCAGGTCTGGTACTCCGCGTTCGCGCCTAACGTTCAAGGGTTGATCGCTGAACTCAGCGCAATCACCCCCGAGTGGCTAGATCGGAATGAATTCGACGAAGCCCTAGAGGCGTCCATTCGGAGCCTGATCGTGGTGGGAGGTCTCTAATGCACAACGCAGATTCAAACACCATCCCTTCAACACTCAAATGTACTAAGTGTGAGGCCAGCGTCACCGACTTAAACCGCTTCCCTAACGGGCTGTGCCTAGAGTGTTACACTCTGACGCGGGAAGCTAATGCACCATTGACAGTTACGGGTTTGGCCGATCTGACCAACATGTGGCGGGGCAAGCGATGATCTATCGTATCGGGAATTTCACTTTGATTGAAGCGGATTCGCCCGCGCAAGCTGTCGAGCGGTCGGGGTTGCCACCCGCGCGTATCGTCTACGGTCTCCTCGCGGTTAAACTTCACGAGGGCCCGCGCATGATTCGCGGTCTCGACCTTGGGTGTACGATCTGGCAACATAGACGGCTCGGGGTTCATGCTGCGATCAATGCCAGGTCGGGCGAGAGGTGGCGTAACGAGTACCGCGACGGAACCCACAAAATAGAACGCCGCAACGTTCGTTTGGCGCTGGCTAAGATCGGCTTTGCTGGTTATCGGCTGCATCATACCGTCAGGGATTCGTACGGGAGTAGGGTTCGCAGGTCGGGCGAAACCCTAGCGACCTTATCGGGCGAAACATTATCGACCTTATCGGACATTATCGTCCCAGGTGGCCAATTGTGACCCGCGCCATTGGCTACCTTCGGGTCTCGACCGACGAGCAGCAGACGGGGATCGAGGTTCAACGCGGGGCACTCCTCAGGTACGCCGAGTCGCACGCTTTGACTCTCACGAGTCTAGCGATCGACGAGGGCCTGAGCGGTGGGACGATGCACCGCAGGCCCGCATTACTTGAGGCGTTGGAGGATCTTAAGGCCGGTCGAGCCGACGCGCTGCTGTGTTCGAAGATGGACCGCTTGAGCCGGTCGGTCAAGGACTTTTGCGACGTCATAGACCAGTCGCGCAGGTTCAAATGGCGATTGATCGTCATGGACGCTGAGTTCGACACGAGCACGCCAGCAGGCGAGATGATGATAAGTGTCCTAGCGGTGTTTGGGCAATTTGAACGTCGGATAATCGGGCAGCGGGTAAAAGATGCCTTGGCGGTGAAGCGGTCGCAGGGCGTAATTTTAGGTCGCCGGTCATCGGTAACGCCGGAAATAATGGCGGCAATATCGGCCGTTTCGCATCTTTCGAGTTTCGCGCAAATGGCAAACGCGCTTAACGGGTCGAAAGTACCAACACCGACCGGGGTCGGGTCGTGGCATCCCATGACAATTTCCCGCATTTTGGCGAAATATTCAGCCACATTAAGTATTCCTAGCGTATAGTATATGTAGGTTCCTGATTTTGGAAGATCGGGGGCTGACTTCAAAGAACGGAGATTAAGAAAATGATTACCCACGCAAGTACATGTAAGTCGGCGAGTCTTGAACTCGTCATCGATTCAAGCGCCAAGCAGTCCAAACGAGAGGCGAGGCGGGCTAAGGCTAGACGGTACGCCACTAGTTTCCGCGCCATGCTTCGGCGGGAGGTGTCCAGATGATCATGAGCCAGAGATTGCCGCGAAAGGGCATTACCGGAGCGTCAGACGTTGCAGCGCTTTACCGCAAATTCATCGGTGATCGCATGGAGCACCAGGAAGTCCTCGCGGTGCTCACGCTGAATACCAAACTGGACGCGCTCGCACTAACGGTTCTGAATGTTGGCACGATAACGCAGAGTCTTTGCAGCTCCGCCGCGCTATTCCGTGAAGTGTTCACCCGGCCCGGTTGCGCCAGTATGATACTGATTCACAATCACCCGAGCGGTTACACCGACCCGAGCCCGGAGGATATCGACCTAACCGTGCGAATAAACCAGATGTGCGAGTTGATGGGGAATGAAATATCACTCCTCGATCATGTTATAGTGACCGCGGGAAGTCACTACAGCCTAGCGGAGCGCCGCCAGGGAGGCTTTTAAGTGAGCGCCACACTAGTAGAGACTGCGGAATACCTCGGCACAGCGACGTATTCACCGGATGATAATAAACTCCGGTTCACACCATTTGCCCGTCTCAGCAAAGAAGATTACGAGAAGGTCAAGGCCGCTGGCTTTGCGTGGGCCCCCCGCCAACAGATATTTGTCGCTGGCATGTGGACGCCGAGCCGCGCCGACCTCTTGACCGAGATTTGCGGCGAGATCGGCGACGAAGATACAACACTTGTAGAACGCGCCGAAGAACGCGCCGAGCGTTTCGGAGACTACAAGGCGAGCAGGCTAAGGGATGCGGAGAGCGCAGACCGAGCAGTTCACGCGATAGCCGACAATATCCCATTGGGGCAGCCGATTTTAGTAGGCCATCACAGCGAGAAGCACGCACGCAAGGACGCCGAGCGGATAGATAACGGAATGCGGCGAGCCTGCAAGATGTGGGAGACTGCCCAGTATTGGCAGGACCGCGCAGAGGGCGCACGTTCGCACGCTAGACACCAGGATCGCGCCGACGTTCGTTACCGCAGGATCCGCACCATAGAGGCAGACAAGCGCAAGCAGGAGACGACCCGGAAAGAATGCGAGGCGCGCAATAAGCTATGGGATAAGGTAGGCAGTAGAGAGCAAGCCTTAGCCGTGGCGAATTATGACCACATTTCAGCGTGTTTCCCCATCGACAAGTACCCGAGGCCGGAGGGCGCGAGCCAGTATGAGGGCGCTATGGGATTTTGGAGCGCACTTAGCGATGATATTCTTGGCTGGGAAGAGGCGCGCGAGCGTTCCATACGTTGCCATGTCCGCACGATTGCCCGTGTTGAGCGATGGATAGAGCACCACACATTCAGGCTGGAATATGAACGGGCGATGCTTGACGAGCAGGGCGGAATAGCGACCAGCCCGACCGATTACGAGGTAGGAGGCACAATCAACGCTTGCGGCACCCGTTGTACCATCCTGAAAATAAACCGGGGAGCCTCCGGGGATATTGTCAGCGTAAGCACGAATAACAGGTCATGGCCGCGCGTTGTCAGCGTTGAGAAAATCAACGAGTACGAACCCCCGACCGAAGAAGCACAAGCGGCAGCGAAGGCGCGGAACAAGTTACCGCCGCTGGTGAACTACAACGGGGAAGGCTTGTCGAGGATGAATGCGCAAAAGAGCGCCGAAGGAGTCAAATGAACACAACAACATCACATCTAAGAAGCATGAAGCGGCGCCTTGAAATAGAAGATACCTTTGAATACCACGGTATGGAAGTGGTGATATTCCAGGAATCTGACGTGCCGGAGCCTTACAAGAACAAAGACGGGCCTCCGCCTAAAAGCCCGGTTACTTGGGCTTGGGCCTTCACCAACAGTGAGGACAAGGAAGGCGAGATCGAAACGATCTTCCTGGGATTTGCCACGAAGGGCGCAGCGATGGATGATGCTTTGGTTTATCGATATTCAATGCTGGAGGAGCCTATCTCCGAGGTGCCAAAGTCAACTGGCAGTCCCACGAGTTGCTTTCGCGATTATTAGTATTGGGCGCTGGTGATGACCTGGAGAAGCGTAAAATTGCGGGACTGGTCGCCGTCTCAAGAGATTGGTGCTGGGATCGCCTCATTGCCATTAGTGACCCGCTAACACCGTGGGCGCTATCCGAGCTAGCTAAATGGATCACCGAGGGCGATGACCACCCTGCGATCCTAGACCAATACAAGGTGACCGCATGAGCACGATCACAGTCGAAACGACCATCACGCGCAAGTATCTGCTCAACAAGACGAAGGACGAGATTATTGAGCACGTGATGAGGCTCCTCGATGAGAACGATAAATGGGCAGGACTGGTCGCTAAACTAACGTCTGACTTGGAGCTATCGCGGGTGGAGAGCGATACCGACGAAGAGGCCACAGTTGAGACTCAGGTCAATCTCATAAGTGCAGGTTTTGAGCTGGTCTGGGATTCAGCACCAACCAAGTTCAAGGGCGCTCAGTATGCCGCGCAGTAATTCGGCGCGGTTATCCCCGTAACGGAGGTGCGGCTATGAGTGCCAAGAAATGGCCTTTCGATCCAGGTAGGCCACCCGCGTTCATTCTTCTTAATGATGGGCGCGTTGCCGTCATCACGTCGGAGTTGCAAGCTAAAGAATTTTTCTTGGCGCTTGCTGATGACTATTTGAGATGCGCCGGAAGGATGGCGGGAAAACAAGGTAAGGCCGAGAGCGCCAAGACGCATCGGTTAGCTGCCGAATACCTGATTGAACAGTCGGTAATTGTGGAGATAAATGCATTGCAAGCCGTGCGCAAAGAGCAGGACATTCGACCTAACGAGACGACGAAGGACTACCTAGAGCGAATGCAAGCCATGCAGGAGCGGAGGGCGCGATGAAACAGCCCAAGACCCTGCTAGAAGCCGTCCGTTACTTTGCCGATGAACGGGCGGCATGGCTCTGCGTTGTGAATCGCCGCTGGCCCGATTCTGCTATCTCTTGTCCCCGCTGTGGCTCTCCAAAGGTGCGGCTGATAGAATCTCGCATGGCGGGTAGAACTAGCTCGCAAAGCGAGCGCGGAATGAGGAGGAAAATTATGCAATCAACCCCACATTTAATTGCCAACCGACGCCGCCGTTTGCACGGCAGGCGACCAATCTCTCTACACTGGCTCGGCTACCTCGTGGTCGCGCTCGCTGCACTGTTTATCGGCTCCGTCTGGGGCAATAATCAGGCCGAACACCGGGAAAGCCTGAAGCGAGTTGTCCCAGTGCTGAAATCGGCCCCAAAGCCGAAACATGACAAGTGGATGCTTCCCGACCAGTTCGGGGAATATTCGGCGGCATGGGTCGCAAAGGATAACTAACTGACTACCAGGGAGGCAGCGATCACACTCGGCGTAAGCAAGCGCCGCATCCTCGCCCGTATCACGGCAGGCAGCTTGCCCGCGCGGAAGGTACCGAGAAATCCCGAGTATCCGAGTGGCCCCTATGATTGGGACATCCTTTCGATCGTGCCGCCAAGGGGCAGCGGCAGACCTACTGGGCCATGGCTGACGCGAGAAACCTGGAAGGTCGTCAGAGTCCGGGAGCACTGGGTGATGCGATACAGATACCGGACGCGGGGCGACAGCGAAGATTTTGTATGCAGTGAGCGCACGTCGCCAGGGTGTGAGAGCCGCACGCTGGAATGGTGTAGGGACAGACTCGCCGATTGGCTGGGCGAGAGGAAGCGAGACAGATACAGAAGGTGCTACGAGCGCAAAGTCAAGCTACTACCCAGGAGGAAAGGGCCATTCATCGCAAGGCCAAAAACTTACGTGTATATGCGCCTGACTCACCTTTCACCAGACATGGACGACCAACTGCGGGAGTGCTTGCAGCAAGGATGGACGGTGGATCCGAGCGCAGACCCGGAAGGGTTAACCGTCATGCTGAGGATGAAGCGAGGGCAGTACGAGAAATGGTTGGCGCAGACCCAGGCGGGCCAATGAAAGGGCAAGACCTCCTTAGACAACCACCCGAGCACTTCGGCACGATCTACGCCGATCCGCCTTGGCGTTTCACGAACCGCACGGGCAAGATGGCCCCAGAGCATAAGCGACTTCGACGCTATCCGACCATGAGCTTTGACGAAATCGCAGATCTGCCTATCGCCAAGATCGCCAAGCCCGCATCGCATCTTTACCTTTGGGTTCCAAATGCCTTGATAGCCGAAGGGCTCGACGTTATGAAGCGTTGGGGCTTCAAGTACAAGTCGAACATCGTTTGGTACAAGGTGAGGCAGGACGGCGGACCTGATCGGCGCGGAGTAGGCTTCTATTTCCGCAATGTGACCGAGGTTTGCCTGTTCGGGGTTCGTGGGAGCATCCGCACAGAAAAACGCGGCAGAACGCAACCTAACATCGTTATCAGCCGGAAATCGCGGCACTCTGCCAAGCCCGAGGAAATGTACGAAATCATCGAAGGTTGTTCGAAGGGCCCATACATCGAACTCTTTGCCCGAGGTGAACGCGAAGGGTGGACGATGTGGGGCGATGAAAGTCCAGCGCACACAGGAATCAGGCCGTCGCTTTAGGCCATTCCTTACTGTAATCGTCCTCATCGTACTCGTCAATGATGCCAGAGCAGGGGACGTCGGGTGAGACTGAGGGCATGAATTGGTTAAAGACCCGGAGATTCCCTGACCGTATCCGGGGGTCCAGCTCCATCAGGAGGATTACTAGCGCGTCGATGAGGTTAGGAGAGGGTTTACCAGTACCTGGCACCCATGAAATCATCTCCTCTTCTAAGTCGGCGAGCACACCGAGGTGATGGACTCGCCCCATTTCGTAGAGCGCGGCCACAGGTTCAGCGCGGACCTCTTTAGCCTTGTGGACGTGGATCAGGTCAACCGGGACGCGGCGGATGGTATGAATTGTGGATTCAATCATGTTGCCACCCTGATTCTTTTCCGCAGCTATCCGCGCAGCTCCAAATTGCTTGTAGTAGTCGAGGGCCTTTTTCGCCCAGATTGCCGGTTTCCAATGCCCGTCAACGGCTAGAAAAATATAAAACTGGTTGTCGTGCGTCACGCCGCCGACAACGATCGCCGTCGTGTCACTTTGCAACGACGTGGAAACTGCAATATCGATCCCTACTGCGATCCGGCGAAACGCTGTTGTTTTTGGAACCTGAGAAATCGCAAGCCGAGAGCGTTCAATCACGGCGCGATTAAATAGCGCGTCCGGATCTTCGCCCTTGACGTGGTGCTGCATCTCGCGGAGAAATGCGCGGACCCCGATGATTTCAATCCACCGGTTGCAAGTCTCGAGACTTTGACCAACCCAAGAGGGCGTGCCGCTGACGATCCGGACGCGAAACGTCCCGTCAGGCATTGCCACCTCCTCAGTCACCATATCGAGTACGGCCGGCTCGTTGCAACCTACCACCCTGGTCGTAATGAACGGTGGAGTCACTGAAAGGACCTGGGCCATTATCGAATTGTCGTGGATGATGTTCTGACCGAACACGGTAACACAAGCATCAGATCCAGAAGGAAGAATCGAGTCCGTTAGCGTCCTGATTTTGACTGCTACCTCGCCCTTGGAGTCGTCCTTCGAGTCGATGTCATCAAGGCAAATAATGTCGGGACGAATATCCTCGATACGCAGACCGCGGACAGTTGTGTCGATGCCTATGCCAAGAGCGGTGAATCCGTTGGCGCATCGGAGCATATCCACCCGCCATGCGGTATTCGTGCCACCGTAATTGGAGAGCAGCGGCTGCACGCCAAGTGATTCTAAGTGCTTCCGAATGGACTGGATGTGCTTATTCGATTGATCTTGGGTGCGCGATACGTAGAGGGCAAGCTTCCGGGTTCCCTTGACCCCGACGTAAACCACGCCGAGCTCTAGGTGCGCAGATTTCCCACCGCCTCGGGGCGCGTTGTGGACATAGTCGGTACCTGCCCGCCCTAACTCCAGCGATGTAAACCACTTCCAAAGTTCATGGTGCCGGGGCGCGAGCGGCTTAGTCATGACAGACCCGAAACTGCCCGCTAACCAGCTAACATAATCGTTATCCGTTGGCTTCGCATTGAGCTTCTTGGCCATCCTCAGCGCGTCCCTGAGTTGCGCGGGCGTCAAGAGGGATTGCTCCAGTGCGGACAAGATGTCCAAGGAAGCCTGCGAGTTCGATTCGGAGTTCTTCTGGGGTTCGTCCATCTGTATCACCCTTGCGCGCATCGCGCCACATTCCGATGTGCTCACCGATCTTAATGATCGCCTGGTTCGCCGGTCCGTATTGCTTGTGGGCCCGCGCTTGAACCATATTTTTGACAAGCTCCCCGATCACCCAATCAACGGATGAATCACCAGGATGC
>ERZ1292644.579-Hain-H14-01um-R2-579-length-23818-cov-6_pt1 | contig 23818 bp, 23 predicted proteins | sample MGYA00564402_ERZ1292644 | MGnify/ENA primary metagenome ERZ1292644 (study PRJEB36523, sample SAMEA6512644) | groundwater metagenome | collected 2019-01-09 | study: AquaDiva: Metagenomics assemblies of 32 groundwater samples
CGGACCGGGGCGCACCGTCGGACAGGCGATCGCCGCCAATCCGCGCATCGCCAAGGTCTCCTTCACCGGCGAAACCACCACCGGCAAGCATATCATGCACGCCGCCGCCGATCACCTTATCCCGCAGACGATGGAGCTGGGCGGCAAGTCGCCAAACATCTTCATGGCTGATGTCATGGACGCGGAAGACGCATTCCTCGACAAGGCGCTCGAGGGGTTCACGCTCTTCGCCTTCAACAAGGGCGAGGTCTGCACCTGCCCCTCACGCGCGCTGGTCCATGAATCGATCTTCGACCGCTTCATCGAGCGCGCCGTGGCGCGCGTCGCGACGATCCGCCAGGGCGACCCGCTTGACCCCTCGACCCAGGTCGGCGCCCAGGCGTCCGAAGACCAGCTCCGCAAGATCCTGAACTATATCGAGATCGGAAAGAGCGAGGGAGCGCAATGCCTGACCGGCGGCGCGCGAGCGCTGCCGGGAGGCGAGCTAGACAAGGGTTTCTTCGTCCAACCGACCGTGTTCGTGGGCCAGAATCACATGCGGATCTTCCAGGAGGAGATCTTTGGACCGGTCCTCTCGGTGACGACCTTCAAGACGGTCGAAGAGGCGATCGGGATCGCCAACGACACCGCCTATGGCCTTGGTGCGGGCGTCTGGACGCGCAACGGCAACACCGCCTACCGCCTCGGCCGCGCCATCCAGGCCGGCCGGGTCTGGACCAACTGCTACCACCAGTATCCCGCCCACGCCGCCTTCGGCGGCTACAAGGCGTCGGGCTTTGGCCGCGAAAACCACAAGGCGATGCTCGACCACTACCAGCAGACCAAGAACCTGCTCGTCTCATACGACGAGCACGCGCTCGGCCTGTTCTGACGTCCTCGCTCAAAGGGAGAAACAGACATGGCAGGAACCATGAAGGCGGCCGTCGTCCGCGCATTCGGCAAGCCGCTGATCATTGAGGAGGCACCGATCCCAACGGTCGGACCGGGCCAGATCCTCGTGAAGATCGCCGCGACCGGCGTGTGCCACACCGATCTGCACGCGGCCGAGGGCGACTGGCCGGTCAAGCCCAACCCGCCCTTCATTCCCGGCCATGAAGGCGTCGGCCATGTCGCCGCGGTCGGATCGGGCGTCACCCACGTCAAGGAAGGCGACCGCGTCGGCGTTCCCTGGCTCTATACCGCCTGCGGCCAATGTGTGCATTGCCTGGGCGGCTGGGAGACGCTGTGCGAGAGCCAGCAGAACACCGGCTATTCGGTCAACGGCAGTTTCGCCGAATATGTCCTCGCCGATCCGAACTATGTCGGCCACCTCCCCGACAATGTGGATTTCCTCGACATCGCGCCGGTCCTCTGCGCGGGCGTCACGGTCTATAAGGGGCTGAAAGCCACCGAAGCGAGGCCCGGCGAGTGGGTGGTGGTCTCCGGGATCGGCGGTCTCGGGCACATGGCGGTGCAATATGCTCGCGCCATGGGTCTCAACGTGGCGGCGGTCGACATCGACGACCGCAAGCTCGATCTCGCGACCCGTCTTGGCGCGGCATTGACGATCAATGCCCGCGATCAGGATCCGTCAGCTGCCGTCAGGAAGGCGATCGGCGGGGCGCAGGGCGTCCTCGTCACGGCGGTCTCCCCCAAAGCCTTTCAGCAGGCACTGGGAATGGTCCGGCGCGGCGGCACGGTCGCACTCAACGGCCTCCCGCCGGGGGATTTTCCGCTTTCGATTTTCGACACCGTGCTCAACGGGATCACCGTGCGCGGGTCGATCGTCGGCACGCGCCTAGACCTCCTCGAGGCGCTCGCTTTCGCCGGTGAGGGCAAGGTGCACGCGACCGTCCACACCGAGAAGCTCGAGAACATCAACGACGTCTTTGCGCGCATGCACCGCGGCGACATCGAGGGACGGATCGTCCTCGACCTCGCCTGACCTCGGAAGAAAGACAAACCGAACCCATGCCTCCCTTTCAGGCCCGTCGCGGCACCGGCGAAATTGCGGAAACGGAGAATAGGCTATGCAACTTGCCATAATCGGTCTGGGACGGATGGGTGCCAATATTGCGCGCCGATTGATGCGCGGTGGTCATCAAATCATCGCATTCGACCATAACCAGAGGGCGATCGATAGTCTCGCCCAGGAGGGCGCAACCACTGCGATCTCGCTGCAAGACGCAGCCACCAAGCTTTCTCGGCCGCGCATTTTCTGGATAATGCTCCCGGCAGGCGCACCAACCGAAAGCACGATCGACGCGCTGCTCGATCTCGCCAGTCCAGGCGATATCCTGATCGACGGCGGCAACAGCTTCTACAAGGACGACATCCGGCGCGCGAAGATTTGCTCCGCGAAGGGAATACTGTACGTCGATGTCGGCACTTCGGGTGGCATCTGGGGCCTGGAGCGAGGCTTCTGCATGACAATCGGCGGCGAAAAGGCATCGGTCGACCATCTCGATCCCATCTTGGAAACACTCGCGCCCGGGCTCGGCACGATCCCGCGCACGCCCGGCCGAATCGACAACGGAAGCGAGGATTCGCGTGCCGAGAAGGGCTATGTCCATGCTGGTCCGCCCGGGTCTGGCCACTTCGTCAAGATGGTGCACAACGGCATCGAATATGGACTGATGCAGGCTTATGCCGAAGGCTTCGACGTGCTCAAGGGCAGATCCTCCGACAAGCTCGCGAAAGACGAGCGCTTCAACCTCAACCTCACCGACATTGCCGAAGTCTGGCGGCGCGGCAGCGTCATCTCGTCGTGGTTGCTCGACCTGTCAGCAGCGGCCTTGGCGGCGAATCATACGCTTGACACGTACAGCGGCCGCGTCGCCGATTCGGGCGAGGGCCACTGGACGATCGAGGCTGCGATGGAGGAATGCGTAGCTGTTCACGTCTTGTCGGCGGCACTGTTTACGCGCTTCCGCAGCCGCGTCGAGGGCACGTTCGGCGACAAACTGCTGTCAGCGATGCGTTTCGGTTTCGGCGGCCATGTTGAAATTCCGCAATGATCGGGGGGCGCCGTGCTTCCACGATCAAAAATGACCAGAAAGGGTTTAGTATTGAGCAAGACTGATTTTCCAAAGGATTTTAAGGAATGTGGCGCCGGTGGTTCCGCGGCGAATGAAGGAGCACACGCATGAAAATCAGCCTGTCCGCAGCCCTCCTGTTCCTTGCCGTGCCCGGCGCGGCGCTCGCGGCCGGCGATGCGCTCGTCCACCGGGATCCGGGCTGCGGCTGCTGCGAGAAATGGGCGCAGATGATCCGGGATAGGCTCGGCCGGAAGGTTGTCATGCGTGAAGATCCCTCCCGGACCACCTTCCAGCGCCGTAACGGCGTACCCCCCCGGCTGTCCTCCTGCCACACGGCTGTCATCGACGGCATGATCTTCGAAGGCCATGTGCCTATCGCCGACATTCAGCGCGTTCTGCGGACGCGCCCCGCGGGTGTTAAAGGCCTGGCGGTCGCAGGCATGCCACTGGGCTCGGACGGCATGGAAGTGCCGGGAGCACAGCAGCAGCGTTACGACGTCGTTGCGTTCGGCTCAGGCGGTGTGAAGATATTCACCCGACATTGAGGCGGTGCGGCAAATGATCCGCAAGTAGGCGTTGCGCTTCTCATTGGAGACCCGATCGCGCGTGACGGCCAACCGCATCGAGCACCGCCCGGCCGATCAGCGGCTTGGGAATGACGTGATCGAATCCGGCTTCGTGCGCTCGCCGTACAAGGCAATTGTCGTGAAAGCCCGAAATCATAATCGCGGTGCCGTTCCAGCCTTGCGCGCGCAACTGCTCCAGCATCGCAAAACCGTCTATGTCGGGCATGCGATAGTCCAGGATCACACAATGCGCATCGAGCGCCTCAGGGTCCGCCAGGAGGGCTCGTCCCGTCGTATAGCCGCACACCTGATACCCGTGCGACCGCAGCAACAGGTGAAGCGCGCGTCGCACGGCCGGATCGTCGTCGGACAGGAGGACCCTGTACTTGCGGTTTGAAGGGGAACGACGAGACGACATGAGGCGAGGCACAATACCGCAAGGGAGAAATTTGCTTCCCAAATGCCCATTTTTGGTCGGGTTCGTCGCTACGTAAACATCGCAGTCACTTCGATTTGCGGCCCATGCCGGCGGCGAATGCGATCCTCAGGGCCTCGGACAGGTTGCGAACATCGAGCTTGGCCATGAGGCTGGCCCGATGGACCTCGACCGTTCGCGACGAGCATCCCAGATCGTAGGCGATCGTCTTGTTGGGATGGCCGTGCGCCAGTCCCTCGAGGACTTCCTGTTCCCTGGGGGTCAGGCCGGAGATGCGGACCTGCGCTTCGGAGGCTTCGATGGAGCGGACGTCGGCATCGTCGATTCGCGCGAACGCTCGCGTGACGGCCTGGAGCAAAGCCGCCTTCTCGAAAGGCTTTTCCAGAAAATCGATCGCGCCGGCTTTCATCGCCTGCACCGCAACCGAGATATCACCATGTCCCGTCAGGACGATGACCGGCATGTTGACGCCGCGTTCGGCCATCGCCGCCTGCACCTCGAGACCATCCATGTCCGGCATCCGGACATCGAGGATGACGCAGCCGGTCTCGGCCGACCTTGCCGACTTCAGAAACTCAACGCCCGATGCGTAGGTGACGACCTCATAGCCAGAGGTCTTCAGCGCGAAGCCGGCAGCCTTGCGGATGGCCTCTTCATCGTCGACCAGATGTATGGTTCTTCTATCCTCCATCGTCTCCCTCCGCCCGCGCGTGGATTAGTGTGAAATGAAAGCGCGTGCCGCCGCCATCGGGATGCTCTACCCAGATGCGGCCGCCGTGCGCTTCGATGATGGTCCGGCAGATCGAGAGCCCGAGGCCCATCCCGCCAGCCTTGCTCGATGTGAAGGCCTTAAACAGTTGCTCGTGGATCTCCTCAGCGATGCCGGGGCCGCTATCTTCGATCGTCACCTCGATCAGGCCATCATGCCGCAGAGTCGATGCCACCTTGAGGTCGCGGATCGGTGAGTCCGCCATGGCCTCGATGGCGTTGCGCATCAGATTAACGAGTACCTGCTGGACCTGGACCCGATCGACGAGAACCGGTGTCGCGGCGGGATCGACGGCGAAGAAGCTGCGCACGCCGCGCTCGCGCGCGCCGACCAGCGCCAGTTGGCAGGCCTCAGCGATGACTTGGGGAAGATCATGAAGGTTTTTGTCAACCTCGCCGCGCGCGACGAAGTCGCGTAGCCGCCGCACGATGTGCCCGGCCCGAAGTGTCTCTTGCGCGGCATCGTCCATCACCGAGCGCAGGGAAGCGAACGGCTCGCCGTCCTGCTCGTCCAGCATGTCACGGATCGTTTCCAGATACAGCGCGACGGCAGCGAGCGGCTGGTTGAGCTCGTGCGCGAGGGTCGAAGCCATCGTCCCCATCGCGCTCAGCCGCGAGACATGGACCAGCTCGGCTTGCAGCTCCTTGAGCTTCAGTTCGTCCTGTTCCTTCGCGGTTAGGTCGCGGATAAAGCCGGTGAACACGCGCTGGCCGTCTTCTCCGGCCTCGCCGACCGACAACTCCATCGGGAAGGTCGAGCCGTCGCGGCGCTGGCCGACCACCACTCGGCCCACGCCGATGATCCGGCGCTCGCCGGTCTTGAGATAGTGTGCGATATATTCGTCATGACGGCCGCGATCGGGCTGCGGCATCAAGCAGGACACATTGCGCCCGATGAGCTCAGCTTCCGCATAGCCGAACAGGCGCTCGGCGGCAGCGCTGAACGAGGTGATCGTCCCGACCTCGTCGATGATGATCATCGCATCCGGCACGGTCGCCAGGATGGACTGCAGATGCTGCTCGCGCGTCTCGATCGATGCACGGACCGCCGCCTCGTCGGTGACGTCGCGCGTGATGCAGCCGAACCCTAGATGAACCTCGCCGTCGAACAACGCGGTGATCGTCAGGCGCGCCAGATATTCCGAACCGTTCTCACAAACCCTCCAGGCTTCGCGCTCGAAGGTTCCTTCGTCCAGCGCTGCCGCCAGATCGGCTTGCGGCCGGCCCGCCGTGACCTCGTCGGGCGGGTAGAACATGTCGTGGGGATTTCCCATGACATGTTCGATCGGCCAGCACTCGATCCGCTCACCTTCCTCGTTATAGCTGAGCACCCGTCCCGAGACGTCGAGCAGCGAGAGGATGTAACCGCCGGCCTGGCGCAGGAAGAGCGATGCGAGCCGTTCGGTATGAACCGCACCATCCTGGGAATTGCGATCATTGTCGATCACGGCATTCTCAGCGTCTGGTGAGGATGGCTTTCATCTGATCGATCTCCTGTCGCTGCGACTTTTCGATTGACCGGCAGAGCCCGATCACTTCCGGATCGCGCAGCTTCGCCTCGCGGCACATCAGAATCGCGCCGGAATGATGGGGAATCATCGAGCGCAGGAAGGCCGTGTCGCCGATCGTGGTCTGGGTCCGGATCAGCGCATAGCTGCCGAAGAAAGCGACGAGCGAGGCAGCGATCAGCGCGATGTTGGCCGCTCTCGAGGGAAACATGTGCCGCATCGCGAGGATCATTAGAACCACCATCGGCGCGACCATCATCAGCGTCATGTAAAGCATGTTGAGATTGTTGTAGAAACTGTCCAGCCCGTCGATCATGACGAACATCACGAGGTACATGATGACACCGCTGACGAGGGTCTGGAGCACAAGGCTCCGATAGGCTCCCTTTTGTGCGCCGCGGTGGCCTTGTGCATGGTCCATGGATCGTCTCCTTGATTCGGCCCCCGCCGATTTCATCGAGATTGCTTCGTGCCCAGACACCCCGCCCCACCATCGACCGCTCCCGACCCTAGAACCAGAAGCGGACGCCAACGACGAAGCTCGTGGCATGGACGTCTTCGCCCGCGAGGCGGGAAAGCCGCGCCGTATCTCCGGTCTTGCGCAGATAAGACACGCCGACATAGGGGGCGAACTGGCGGCTGATCTCGTAGCGCAGCCGAGCCCCCAGCTCGATATTGACGAGTCCTGAGCCAATGTCATTTTCTGGCACATCCTGCGCCGAAAGATTGAGTTCGAGGCGTGGTTGCAGGACCAAGCGCTGGGTGATGCGCTGGTCGTAATAGCCTTCCACCCGGCCCAGCAGGTCGCCCTTGTTCGAGAGGAATAGCGCGCCCTCCACCTCGAACATTCCGGGCGCCAGTCCCTCGAAGCCGATGGTCGCATAGGTGCGGTCGGGCCCGCGTCCAAAATCCTGGCGGACACCGGCTTGCAAGTTGAAATAGGGATCTATGGCATGGCTGTAGAGCGCCTGGACTTCCCCGGAATCGATCCCCCGGCCGAACTCGCCTTCGCCCTCGCTCTTGAGCCACAGGCGGTTGATGTCGCCGCCGTAGAAGCCCTCGCCGTCCCAGCGATAGCCGTCGCGCCCGCTGTGCGCCTGATACTCGAATACGTTGAGCATGAGCTGACCGAATTGACCGCCGCCGCTTTCCTTCATCATCGCCTCGCGCGAGCCGGCCATCTCGCCGCCCGGAAAATCGCGATCGGCGTAGTGATCATGCGGGACCGGCGGTGGCGGCGCATCGCCGGCGGGAAGCGCCGTGCCGGTCATCTCCATCGCCGGCATCGGCGCCTCACCATGCTGCGAATGATCCATTCCCGGCATCTCGGGCATCGCCCCGCCCTGGTGCTGCGAAGGGTCCATCGCCGATGGAGGCGTGGCGCCGGATTGGTGCAGGCTATGATCCATGCCGGGCATGGCCGGCATGGGTTCGGCGGACGGTCGCTTCTGATCGCTTGCTGGCGAGCCATGCTGGGAATGATCCATGTCCTGCATGTTGTCGGCAGCCGGCGTGTGCGCGTCTGCAGGCTTTGCCTTAGGGCGGGATCGCACGGGCTGCGAGGCGCGGGGCTTGGTGGGTGCCTTGGCCGGCTTGGTCTGTGCAGCATGCCCCATGCCGGGCATGTCGTGCATCGAATGATCCTGCGCGAACGCAGGCGCGGCGAGTAAGAGCGCGATGGTACTACCGAGCATCGGAAGCGAGCGGATCATTACGCGTCTCCCTTCGGGCGCACACTCACGACGCGCATCATCCCAGCATGCATGTGGTAGAGGAGATGGCAGTGGAATGCCCAGTCGCCGACCGCGTCGGCGGTGAAGTCCCAGGTCACTTTGCCGCCGGGCTGGACGATCACGGTATGCTTACGCGGCGCGTGATCGCCATGCCCGGTCACCAACTCGAAGAAGTGGCCGTGGATGTGGATCGGATGTCCCATCATCGTGTCGTTGATGAGGTTGATACGCACGCGCTCGCCCTCGATAAAGGGGATCGGCTCATGGTGGTCCGACATCTTCTCGCCGTCGAACGACCACATGAACCGCTCCATATTGCCGGTCAGGTGAATATCGATGCTGCGGCTCGGCGCCCGAACGTCGGGGTTGCGCTCGAGCGCCATCAGGTCCCTGTAGACGAGCACCTTGTGGCCGACGTCGGCGAGGCCTTGACCCGGCTCGCCGGTGCGATCGACCGGCATCGGTGAGATGGTCTGGACACCGGGATCGCGCTTGATCTGCGGCGCATTGCCGAAATCGCGCATCTTCATCGAGCCCATGTTCATGGCGCCTCCGCCATGGTCCATGCCCGCCATTTCGGCGCCGCCGCCGCCGGCCGCCATGGCCGAATGGTCCATCCCGGCCATCCCCGAGTGGCCCATGCCTGAATGATCCATACCCGGCGTCGCGCCGCGGGCCATGGTGGAGGACACGGCCGCCGCGCTCGCGGCTCCGGTCGCGAGGCGCGCCGACGCGTTCTGCTCGGCGCTCGGATCGACTCCGCGCGTCGCGCCGCCCGACATGTCCATACCTTCCATTCCGCCCATGGAGGACATGTCCATGCCCATGTCCTTCATATCGGCGAGCGGCCGGGGGCGCAGCAGCGGCACCTCGCCCGCCATGCCGGCACGCGGCGCCAGCGTCGCACGGGCCATCCCCGAGCGATCGATTGCCTCGCCGACGAGCGTGAAAGCTTTGTCCTCGCTGGGCGTGACGATGACGTCGTAAGTCTCGGCGACGCCGATCTGGAACTCGTCAACGGTGACAGGCATCACGTTCTGCCCGTCGGCCTGGACGACGGTCAGCGGCAGGCCCGGGATACGCACGTTGAAAGTGGTCATGGCCGAGGCGTTGATCACCCGCAGCCGCACTCGCTCGCCCGGCGTGAACAATGCGGTCCAATTGTCGGACGGGCCGTGGCCATTGACGAGATAGGTGTAGGTCGAACCCGTCACATCCGAAATGTCGGCCGGATCCATGCGCATCTGACCCCAGTCGAGCCGGTCCTTAAGCGGTTGGTCGCGGCCCGACAGCAGGCCCGACAGCGTCTGCCGCTGGAAGTTGAAGTGTCCCGGATTGACCTTGAGGCGGCGGAAGATCGCCTGCGGCGACAGCGGACTGTGATCGGCGAGCACGACGACATGCTCGCGGTCGTAAGCGACCGGATCCACGCCCGCCGGATCGATGATGATCGGGCCGTAGTGGCCTTCCTGCTCCTGCAGGCCCGAATGACTATGATACCAGTAGGTGCCGCTCTGCTTGACGGGGAACTGGTAGAGGTAGTTCGATCCCGGCTTGATGCCCGGAAACGACACGCCCGGCACACCGTCCATATTGGCCGGCAGGATCAGCCCGTGCCAGTGGATCGAGCTGTCTTCCTCGAGCTTGTTGACGACGTTGAGCCGCACATGCTGACCCTCGCGCAGCCGGATGAGCGGCGCGGGCACGGTGCCGTTGATCCCGATCGCCCGGAACCGGCGGCCGTCGATGGTCATCGACTGGCGCGCAATGGTGAGCGTGATGTCTTCACCCGACACCGTGGGCAGCGTCGGACGCATCCCCGCCGAGATCGTCTGCGCCCAGGCCGGGAACCAGGCGGAAAAGGCAAGGCCGCCGCCGGTGAGGGCCGCGCCTCGCATGAATTGGCGACGGTCGAGAACGGATGTCATGGGCGGGCGTCTCAGCTCTTGTTCATATGGGCCTACTGGAAATACGCAGCCCGTCCGGACACCCCTCAAACTTTTTGCAAAATTTCCGCCAGGCGCATCCGCGCGCGATAGAGCCGCGTCTCGACGGCCTTTTGACTTATACCGAGAATGTGCGCGGTCTCCGCTTCGCTATGCCCCTCGATCGTCCTCAGGATGAGCGGCTCCTTGAGCGTTTCGGGCAAGGCCGAGATAGCGCGCATCGTGCGTTCGAACTCCTGCTCGGCCACAAGTTTGTGATCGGCCAGCGGCGCTTCGTCCGCCACGTCCTCGGCGTCGCTGATCGGGAACGCAAAGGACAGAAAGCTCCGGACTGTCCGGCGTCGGCGCCAATCATGACATTTGTTGATCGCGATCCGCGACATCCAGACCGGAAAGGGACGTTCCGGATCGTAGCGGCGCAAGGCACCGAAAGCCGCGACGAAACTCGCCTGAGTCACGTCCAGCGCTTCGTCGGTATCCCCGACATGATTACGCACCAACCGGAAAACCCACTCACGGTGGCGCCGGACCAGCTCACCGAAGGCCGGCTGCCGCCCAGCCAGCGCCAGCGTGGCGAGCTCGGCATCCGAACAGCCGGCGAGCTCGAGCGTCACTGTTCCTTGGCCGTCAGCGCTTTCACCACGGCCTCGTCGAACTTGACCGCCTGGTCGGGACGCAGCACGGCCCGCATCGCGAAGATGTGCTCCAGAGTCTCCTTCTGCAGCTCCCCCATCGCCTGATGCGAACCGTCGACCGCGGCGGCGACCTTCGGCCCGTAACCATGTTCAGCCTCGATCGCCTCGGCCAGCCGTGCATTGTCGGCGCGCAGTTCGGCCTCCAGCGCGCGGCGGCGGATGGCGAACTGCTTCTCGATGCCATCAAGCCGCTGGTGCTGCGCCGCATCGATCTTGAGCTGATTGTGGAGAAGCTCGTGCAGCTCGTTCTCGACCGGCTTCTGCGGGACGACATAGACCCGTCCGATCACGACGCCAGCCACGGCTGCGGCGAAGGTCAGCAGCACCAGCAGGGCTATCCTCCGCCAGTCCCGCATCACTCGCCGCCCAGCAGCGTCGATGGCGCTAGCGCCAGACGCGCGTCGAAGGGCGACAGGGTCGTGGCGGCAGCCCGATCGGTCTGAACCACCGATCCGGCAATGCCGAACACTAGGGCGAGCGCGGCGACCGCGCCGAAGGTTCCGGCCCGAAGCGCGGGTGTAGCCTGGATGCGGGCCAGCTCGGCCATGACGGCGCTGTCGATCGTCGCGAGCGCAGCGGGAAGGGGAGCATCGCGCAACCGTGCCAGCATCTGGTTGAGATCATCCATCGTCGTTCTCCATCCTCATTCTGCAATACGCATCACAACCGCCCACCCCTCGCTAGCCACAAAAAAGATAATCCGAGGGGTCCGCCGACGGGATGCGTATTTCCCTATGCCACCAACCTGGAGAATTCCGATGCGTCCCCTTCCCCTGTTTGCCGCCCTGACCGCCGCCGCCAGTCTCTTCGTTTCCGCGCCGGCGCTTGCCCATCCCAAGCTCTTGTCTTCGACCCCCGCCGCCAAGGCAAGCGTGGCGGCGCCGTCGCGGATCACGCTTACCTTCAACGAGGGCCTGATGCCCAGGCTGTCGAGCGCCGAGATCGTCATGACCGGGATGCCGGGCATGCCCAATCACCGTATGGCCGTAACCGGCTTCCAGACCGCGGTAGGCGCCGACGGCAAGACGCTGGTCCTGACGCTGGCGCGTCCGCTCTCGTCCGGCACCTATCAGGTCGCCTGGCACGTCGTCTCGACCGACACCCACCGGATACAGGGCAATCTCGCGTTCACGGTAAAGTGACATCATGGGCGACGCCGGCCTCATCGCGATCCGCTGGGCGCTTTACGTCGACCTCGGGCTGCTTTTCGGCCTGCCGCTGTTCGCGCTGTACGCGCTCGGCGGCGGCCGGACGGCCGCTCGTTATCTGCCAATGTCCGCGATCCTCGCTGCTCTCGCGCTCGTCGGCCTCATGCTCTCCTCACTCGGGTTCATGGCCCAGGTCTCGGCCATGACCGGCCTACCGCTCACCCGGCCGGATGTCTCGATCCTCGGCGACTTGCTCAACGAGACGGCGCTGGGCCTCGCGCTCAAGGCGCGGATCGCCGCGCTCCTGATCCTCTTGCTATGCGCGCTACTCTGCAGCCGCGCACCGCGCGTAGCCGCCGCGGCATCGACCCTTGCCGGCGCATGCGCCCTGGCAACGCTTGCCTGGGGCGGCCACGGCGGCGCCGGTGAAGGCGGCATCGGCTGGCTGCAGCTGGTGACCGATCTGGTTCATCTTCTCGCCGCGGGGGCCTGGATCGGCGCCATCGCCGCTTTCCTGCTGCTTGCCTTGCGATGGGTCGATGCCGACGACATGGACCATGTGTCGCTGACGGAAGCCGCCCTACGCGGCTTTGCGACGGTCGGATCCTTGGTCGTCGGACTACTGATCCTCACTGGTGCGGTGAACGGTGCCATCCTTGTCGGTCCGGGCAACATACTGTCGCTCGGAAAGACCACCTATGGCCTGCTCCTGATCGCCAAGCTGTCGCTGTTCGCCGCGATGCTCGGCCTGGCCGCGCTCAACCGTTACCGCCTGACGCCCGCGCTCGGCCTTGCCGTCGCGCAAGGCGATGCGCGGTGCGCCATGGCGATCCTGCGCAGGAGCCTGCTCGCCGAAGGCGGCCTTGCCATCGTCATCCTGGCGCTCGTGGCCTGGCTGGGCACTCTTTCCCCGCCTATGTCGACTTAGAAGGGATGACCGCCAGGAAGTCCTACACGCCGCCGCTCGGCACTGGGTCCACGGCAGACTATGATCGCGCGATACGGCTTTGGACGCGCGAAACCCGCTGGCGGACCGCGATGAGGGCCTATCTCGCCGCTCGGCCAAACGAGACGATCGTCGATGTCGGTTGCGGAACGGGCAGCTTCGCATTGTTGCTGAAGCTTGCCGAACCGCGGCTCACTGTCATCGGCATCGATCCGGATGCGGAAGCGCTCGATATCGCGCGCGGCAAGGCTCATGCCGCCGCGGTCGACATCGAATGGCGCCAGGGGTTTGCAGGGGATCTCGCAGCCGAGACGGCGGATGCCGTCGTATCGAGCCTCGTGCTGCATCAGATGCCGCTGAGCGAAAAGGCCGCGACGCTTCGCGCGATGAACAGGATGTTACGACCAGGCGGCCGTCTCGTCATCGCGGATTATGGCCTTCAGTGCGGGTTGATGCGCCTCCTCTTTCGCCTGACCGTGCAGCGCCTCGACGGCGTGACCGACACCCAGCCTAACGCGGACGGTGTCATTCCAAAGCTGATCGCGGCAGCGGGATTTGAGGATGTTGTGGCGCCCTTCACGATCTCGACGATCACGGGAACGATCCAGCTGTTCACCGCACGTCGTCCAATCTCGGATGCCTGGCGATCTGTCGCGAACGATCCCGACTGATTTTCGGGCGATCGGTGTCGAGGCTTTCGCAGGATCGCTTCGGAGACTACGTATTGACCCTGACACGGTGTCAGACCCTACATCGTCGGGCGTCGAAAGGAGCAAGGCGATGAAAGAGACACATTCAGCGGCGCATGGCGGCGGTTGCTGCGGCGGTCATGCGCCCAAGAAGACGGCGACCGGGGTCAAGGATCCGGTCTGCGGCATGACCGTCGATCCGGCATCCACCGCGCACAACGCCGAGCATGGCGGCGCGACGTACCATTTCTGCAGCGCCGGCTGCCGCGCCAAGTTCATCGCCGATCCCGAGCGCTATCTCGGCCCGCCAACGCCGCCGGTCGACGCGCCTGCGGACACGATCTGGACCTGTCCGATGCATCCCGAGATCCGCCAGGACCGTCCCGGCGCCTGCCCGATCTGCGGCATGGCGCTGGAGCCGGCGACCGTCACCGCCGATGGCGCCCCGAGCCACGAGCTGGTCGACATGACGCGGCGCTTCTGGATCGGCCTGGTCCTCGCCGTGCCGGTGCTGATCCTCGAAATGGGCGCGCACCTGTTCCCGGCGATCCACCGCCTCGTGCCGGTGTCAGTTTCGGTCTGGATCCAGTTCGCGCTGGCGACGCCGGTGGTGCTGTGGGCCGGCTGGCCGTTCTTCGAGCGCGGCTGGGCTTCGGTCAAGACCCGCAACCTCAACATGTTCACGCTGATCGCGATGGGGACCGGGGTCGCCTGGGCTTATAGCGTTGTCGCGACGCTCGCCCCGCAGATCTTCCCGCCGGCGTTCCGCGGCGCCGACGGCATGGTGGCGGTCTATTTCGAGGCAGCCGCGGTCATCACCGTCCTCGTTCTGCTCGGCCAGGTGCTCGAACTGCGTGCACGGGAGCGAACCTCGGGCGCGATCAAGGCGCTCCTCAACCTCGCCCCCAAGACCGCGCGCCGCATCGGTGCCGATGGCCGCGAGGAAGAAATCGGCCTCGATCTGGTCGTGGTGGGCGACCGCCTGCGCGTGCGGCCCGGCGAGAAGGTGCCGGTCGACGGCGTCGTCGAGGACGGCCGCTCCTCGCTCGACGAATCCATGGTGACCGGCGAGTCCATGCCGGTCACCAAGACGAAGGCCGACAAGGTGATCGGCGGCACGCTCAACCAGACCGGTGCGCTGGTGATCGTTGCCGACAAGGTCGGGCGCGATACCATGCTCGCGCGGATTGTTCAGATGGTCGCCGAGGCGCAGCGCTCGCGCGCACCGATCCAGCGAATGGCCGATCAGGTCTCTGGCTGGTTCGTCCCCATCGTCATCGCCATCGCGGTGATCGCGTTCATCGCCTGGGGCATCTGGGGGCCTGAGCCGCGCTTCGCCTATGGGCTGGTGGCCGCGGTCGCCGTGCTGATTATCGCCTGTCCCTGCGCGCTGGGGCTCGCCACGCCCATGTCGATCATGGTCGGGGTCGGGCGGGGTGCCGGGCTCGGCGTCCTCATCAAGAATGCCGAGGCACTCGAGCATATGGAGAAGGTCGACACGCTCGTCGTCGACAAGACCGGCACGCTGACCGAAGGGCGTCCCGCCGTGACGACGATCGTGCCGGCGCCGGGTTTCGATGAGACGGAGCTGCTGCGGCTTGCCGCGTCGGTCGAGCGCGCCTCCGAGCATCCGCTGGCGCTGGCGATCGTCGAGGCGGCCAAGGAACGGGGTGTCGCCACAAGTGACGTCGGCGATTTCGATTCTCCGACCGGACGCGGCGCACTCGGAACGGTCGATGGCCGCCGAATCGTACTCGGCAATGCCCGCTTCCTCAGCGAAGAGGGTGTTGCGACCGAAGCGCTGGCCGAGCAGGCCGACGCGTTGCGCCGCGACGGCGCCACCGCCATTTTCATCGGGGTCGACGGCAAGGTCGGCGGGGCCTTCGCGATTGCGGACCCGGTCAAGGAGACCACGCCCGACGCGCTCACCGCGCTCAAGGCCGAGGGTATCCGCGTGGTCATGCTGACTGGTGACAATCGCACGACCGCGGAAGCTGTCGCGAGACGCCTGGGGATCGACGAAGTCGAGGCCGAGGTGCTGCCCGACCAGAAGAGCGCTGTGGTCGCCAAGTTCAAGCGCGAGGGACGCGTGGTCGCCATGGCCGGCGACGGCGTCAACGACGCGCCGGCACTGGCAGCCGCAGATGTCGGCATCGCCATGGGATCTGGCACCGACGTCGCGATCGAGAGCGCGGGGGTGACCTTGCTCAAGGGAGACCTCATGGGCATCGTGCGGGCACGGCGGCTGTCTCAGGCGACCATGTCCAACATTCGGCAGAACCTGGTGTTCGCCTTCATCTACAATGTCGCCGGGGTGCCCGTCGCGGCAGGCGCGCTCTATCCGCTGTTCGGCATCCTCCTGTCACCGATCATCGCGGCGGCGGCCATGGCGCTCTCCTCGGTCAGCGTGGTCACCAATGCGCTGCGGCTCAACCGGAAAGCGCTGTGAACATCGGCGAGACATCGAGGCAAAGCGGCGTCTCGGAGCGTATGATCCGCCATTATGAGAAGATCGGTCTCATCCCGGCGCCGCCGCGCCGGGGTGCCGGCTATCGCGATTATGGCGAGCGCGACCTCCATCGCCTGCGGTTCATTGCCAATGCCCGCGATCTCGGCTTTCCGATTGAGGAGATCCGTACCTTGCTCGGCCTGTGGACTGACACTGGCCGCGCTAGCGCGGAGGTTAAGCAGCTCGCACTTGCGCGCGCCGAGGAACTCCAGCGTAAGGCAGAAGCTCTTACCGTCCTTCATGACACGCTGGTCGATCTGGCCGAGCGTTGCCAGGGCGATCATCGACCGGATTGCCCAATCATCAATGAGCTTGCCGCCAGACGCACCTGAAAGTCGCTGACACAGCGAACCACGCTTCCCGGATAGCACCGCCCGCTATGGCGACCGGGAGCTTGGCTCGCCTGCCCGGCTGCCCGACCCCTCACAGGCAAGGGCGTAAACACTCCGCTCCAGTTCATCCAGGATGCTGGCCGCCGTCGACGGGTATGACCATCCCGGTGATGCACCGCACCGCGCCGCGCGCGTGGCGATAGGACCGGGCGAGATGGCATGGACCCGGATGCCCTTGGACCCGAGCTCGGCGGCCGCATAGCGCGTGGCGCTATGCGCTCGGGCCGTCGATCGGCCCGGCCGGGGAGGCGGATGCCTTGAGGCGCGGGATGAAGCCGGGCACGCGCTGCATATAGCCGCGATAGTCTTCGCCGAAGGTCGCCAGCGCCTCGCGCTCTTCGTGCTGCGCCAGACGAATGTACATCACGACCAGCACCGGAAACATGGCGAGCGTAAGGACGGTCGGCCATTGCAGCAGGAAGCCGAGCATGACGAGGATGAAACCGACATATTGAGGGTGGCGCACCCTGGCATAGATCCCGGTAGTCGCAAGCTTGTGGTGGCGCTGGCTCTCATGAAGCGTGGTCCAACCCGCCGAGATCAACCAGAAGCCCGCGCCGATCAGGACGAAGCTCGCGACATGGAAGGGCCCGAAATGCGGGTTGACCTTCCAACCGAACATCATCTCGAGGAGATGGCCGGCGTCGTGACTCCACCAGTCGACCCCGGGGAAATGGGATTGAAGCCATCCCGAGAGGAGGAAGATCGTAAGCGGAAATCCATACATTTCGGCGAAAAGCGCGACGATGAACGCGCTGAACGCACCGAAACTGCGCCAGTCTCGCTTGGTGGCCGGCTTGAAGAAGCTGAACGCGAAGAGAATGAACACCGCCGCGTTGACCAGCGCGAGCCCCCATAGGCCATAGCCATAATCGGGATGCGTCATCGCGGCTCCCCTTCGGTGCGCTGGATGGAACTGGCCGGCAGGGCGGTCGGCGATTGGGTGTTTCCGTGATCCTGGCCATGCTGATGACTGCCATGGCCGTGGTGCATGAACAGATGCATGAGCGGACAGGCGAGCAGGATCAGATAGGGCAGCACGCCGAGGAAGTGCGCCGTATGCTCGGTGATCAGGAAGAAGCCTGCAATCAAAAGAAAGCCGATCAGAACGATCGTCCCACGTTTGCGCATTCGATGGTCACGATCGTCCATTTGCCGCTCTCTTCTAGCCGATGCCATGCGAGGTTAGGCCCAAGTCCGGGTAGCAAAGTATAAGTAGAGGCCGCAGTCTGACGCGGGTCTATCCGGTCGGCCGATCGCCGCCGTCTTCTCGTCATCATGCCAAGTGAAAGCCCAAGGGTCGTCCTGCGGCTTTTGCGTATAGTCGCAGGCCAGCCGCGCACCGAATGCTGGGGCCACGAAAAGAGCGTGAGAGGCAGGCCAGAAACATGCATAAGCGGAAAAAGAAGCATCGTCTTCACCGCCACCTGAGCGCCACCATGCTCGAGCACGAGGCAAGGATCGAGCTTGCGCAGCGCCCTGCCGAAGGCCTCGGCGTCGCCTTTCTCGGGGCATCGGGAACCGTGACGGGTTCGCGTTATCTGGTGGACGATGGCGAGACGCAGCTGGTGGTCGATTCTGGTTTGTTCCAGGGTCCCAAGGATCTGCGGCGCTTCAATTGGGCTCCGATGCCGCCCGAGGTTGCCGATGTCGATCTGGTGCTGTTGACCCATGCACATCTTGATCATTCCGGTGCACTGCCCCGCATGGCGCGCCTCGGCTGGGACGGAACCGTTTTGAGCACCCGCGCCACCGAGGCCCTGTGCGAACTTCTGCTCCCGGATAGCGGTCATCTTCAGGAGAAGGATGCCGAGTTCGCCAACCGTCACGGCTTTTCGAAGCACCAGCCCGCGTTGCCCCTTTACACCCAGGCCGATGCGCGCCTGGCGCTGCAACGGTTCCGGACGATCGAGTTCGGGGTGTGGCATCCGATCGCCGACGGCATCAAGGCGCGCTATCATCGCGCCGGCCATATCCTCGGCGCCGCCTCGATCGAGATCGACTGGAGGGGGCGCACGATCCTCTTCTCAGGCGATGTCGGGCGTTATGGCGATGCCGTCATGAAGGATCCCGAGCCCCCTGCGCGGGCGGACTATGTGCTGATCGAGTCCACCTATGGCGATCGCCGCCATGAACAGGTCGACCCGACACGGGCGTTGGGGGACTATGTCGAGCGGTGCATCAAGCGCGGCGGGACCGTCGTGATCCCCGCCTTCGCGGTGGGGCGCGTCCAGTCGCTTCTCTATCATTTCTCGCGCCTGCGCGCCGGTGGCCGCCTGCGCGACATTCCGATCTTTCTCGACAGTCCAATGGCGATCAACGCGAGCGGGCTGATGTGCGACTTCATGGAGGAGCATCGGCTGACCCGCGCCGAGTGCGAGGCGGCATGCGGCGTCGCGCACTATGTCCGGGAAGTCGAGGAGTCCAAGGAACTGACCGCCAACCCCGCCCCCAAGGTCATCATCTCGGCCAGCGGCATGGCAACCGGTGGCCGCGTCCTCCATCATCTCAAGCGCTTCGCGCCGGACGGGAAGAACCTCATCCTCTTTTCCGGATTTCAGGCGGCGGGAACGCGCGGCGCGGCGATGATCGGCGGTGCCCGGACCATCAAGATCCACGGCGAATATGTCCCGGTCGAGGCCGAAGTCGCGAACCTCACCATGCTCTCGGCGCACGCCGATAGCGACGAGCTCATGCGATGGCTCGGCTCGCTGAAGGAAGCGCCCAAGCAGGTGTTCGTCACCCATGGCGAGCCGTCCGGCGCCCATGTGCTGGCGAAACGCGTCTCGGAAGAGTTGGGCTGGTCCTGCAGCGTGCCGACGCTGGGAAGCTGGGGTCTGCTCGCATGAAGGCCGATCCGATGGTCGAGAGCGAGGCCGACGCCATCGCGACGATGCTGCGCGCGCGTCGACTTGGCCTCAGCGCGGCCGGCAATGATCTCATTGCCGTCATGCGTCACGACTGTCCGGTCTGCCGGTCCGAAGGACTCGCGTCGCGCGCGCAGGTGAGCCTGCGCGCCGGCGAGCGTGAAGTGGTGGTTTCCCTGCTCCACAGCTCGGGCGATGTTCCGGGCCCGGGGGAGATCGGCTTGTCCGAGACGGCCTGGCACCGGCTCGGTGTCAGTGACGGCGATCTGGTCGAGATAGCCCACGCCCAGCCGCTCGCCTCGCTGAGCGACGTTCGCCGCCGCATTTATGGGAACCGGCTCGGCGAAGAGGCCTTCTCGGCGATCATCGCCGACATCGCGGAACGCCGGTACAGTGATGTCCATCTCTCGGCGTTCGTCACAGCTTGCTCGGCTGTCCCGCTCGATACCGGCGAGACGATCAGCCTCACAAGGGCGATGGTCAATGTCGGCGAACGGCTGAGCTGGCCCGGCGCGGTCATCGTCGACAAGCACAGCGTTGGCGGATTGCCGGGTAATCGCACGACGCCGATCATCGTGTCGATCATGGCAGCAGAAGGCCTGATCATGCCCAAGACATCCTCGCGTGCGATCACCTCGCCGGCCGGCACCGCGGACACGATGGAAGTGCTGGCGCCCGTCGACCTAGACGTTTCGGCTATCCGCCGTGTGGTCGAGCGCGAAGGCGGCTGCATCGCCTGGGGCGGCGCGGTGAAGCTCAGTCCGGCCGATGATGTGATCATCGGCGTCGAGCGCGTGCTCGACATCGATGCGGTCGGCCAGATGGTGGCCTCGGTGCTCTCCAAGAAGATTGCCGCCGGGGCGACCCATCTGGTGATCGATATCCCTGTCGGGCCTACGGCGAAGGTGCGTAGCGCCGAGGCAGCAGCGACACTAGAGACGGCGCTGACCGCTACCGCCGAAGCCTTCGGCCTTCGCACCCGCGTAATGTGCGGCCCGGGTCTGGAGCCGATCGGACGGGGCATTGGCCCGGCGCTCGAAGCGCAGGATATATTGGCCATACTTCAGGGCGAACCCGGTGCCGACGATCTCGCACAGCGTGCCTGCGAGCTCGCGGGAGGCCTGTTCGAGCTGGCGGACGTCACGCCCGTGGGGCAAGGGTTTGCGCGGGCGCTGGAGAGCCTGGAAAGCGGCCGCGCGTGGGCGAAGTTCCAGCGTATCTGCGATGCGCAAGGCGGGATGCGCGCACCGCCGATCGCCCGGTTTCAGCAGGATATGATCGCACCGCAGAGCGGTCGGCTCGTCAGTATCGACAACCGCAAGCTCGCGACCGTCGCCAAGCTTGCCGGCGCACCGATCGCCAAAGCCGCGGGCGTCGCGCTGCATTGTCGCCTTGAGCAGACGGTTGAGGCGGGTGCGCCCTTGTGCACCATCCACGCCGAGAGCCCGGGAGAGCTCGACTATGCGGCGGCTTTCGCTGTGAGCGACGGCGCGATCTTCGGGATCGCCGAAGCATGAGCGGGCCCGTCGTCTTCGCCCTGCCGGGCAGCGAGCCGTTCGCCCATTCCTTGCGCCAGCGCCTTGGCGGCGAGGCCGGCCTGCTCGAGCATCGGCAGTTTCCCGACGGGGAAACCTATCTGCGGATCATGACCGATGTCACCGGCCGTAACATCGTGCTGGTCTGCGGCCTCGACCATCCCGACGTCAAGCTGCTGCCGCTCCTGTTCGCGGCGGATACGCTACGCGAACTCGGTGCGCGGAGGATCGGCCTTGTCGCGCCCTATCTCGCCTATATGCGCCAGGACATCCGCTTCCACGCGGGCGAGGCGGTGACCTCGCGCAGCTTTGCCACGATCCTCTCGCGCCATCTCGACTGGCTGGTGACGGTCGACCCGCATCTGCACCGCTACCATGCTTTGGGCGAGATCTATCGCATACCGAACCGGGTCGTTCATGCCGCACCGTTGATAGCAGGGTGGATACGAGAAGACGTCGCGCGGCCGGTCATTATCGGCCCTGACAAAGAAAGCGAACAGTGGGTCGCGGAGGTTGCGGCCGGTGCGAATGCCCCCTTCCTCGTCTGCGAGAAGGAACGCTCTGGCGACCGAGACGTGCGGATCGCAATCCCCAACGCCGGATCCCTGCTCGATCGCCAGCCCGTGCTTGTGGACGATATAGCGTCCTCGGGCCGGACCCTGGCGGTTGCGGCAAGGCAGCTCGTCGCACTCGGCTTCCCCCCGCCCGATTGCGTTGTGGTCCATCCGCTCTTCGCAGGCGATGCGGCGCAGGTGCTGAGCGGTGTCGTCCGCCGCATCGTCAGCACCAATACAATCCCGCATGCGACGAACGCGATCGAGGTGGCCGCTCCTGTCGCCAAAGCTGTGCGTGACGTTCTTACGGAGCTCCGGGGGTGAACACGGCCCCGGAGCTCTGGGACAGTGGCTTCAGGACAAGGGAGAGCATCGACGGGCGAGCGTGGAGTCCTGCAAGGCGCGCTGTCGAACACCAGCATAGCTGCTGTAGGACGGCTGAAGACGTTTCAGGATATCGGGGAATCTACGGATCAACGGACCATCAGGATCGGTGTTGGTTCCGTGATCGACTCACCAACAGCCCGACATCGGAGCACGACATGCGCTACAGCAGTGGAAACTATGAAGCCTTCGTCCGTCCCCGCAAGCCCGAGAGGGCGGATCGGAAATCGGCATGGTTCGTTGGATCGGGCCTGGCTGGGCTGGCCGGGGCAGCCTTCCTGATCCGCGACGGGGGCGTAGCCGGGGGTCGCGTCACCATCCTGGAGGAACTGGAGATACCGGGCGGCGCGCTGGACGGCCTGGACGTGCCGGAAAAGGGGTTCGTTATCCGGGGCGGGCGCGAAATGGAGTCGCATTTCGAATGCCTGTGGGATCTGTACCGGTCGATCCCGTCGCTGGAGATTGAAGATGCAAGCGTCCTCGATGAATTCTATCGGCTCAACAAGGATGACCCGAATATCTCGCTGCAGCGCGTGACCCAGAACCGGGGGCAAGATGTTCCCGACAAGGCTCTGCTGACGTTGAACGACGCGGCGCAGAAGAATCTGCTCTCGGTCTTTCTCGCGACGCGCGAGGAGATGGAGAACAAACGGATCAACGAAGTGTTCGGCGAGGACTTCCTCAACAGCAATTTTTGGCTCTATTGGCGCACAATGTTCGCCTTCGAGGAATGGCATTCAGCGCTGGAGATGAAGCTCTATCTCCACCGTTTCATCCATCATATCGGCAGCCTCGCCGACTTCTCTTCCCTCAAGTTCAACCGCTACAACCAGTATGAATCCATGGTTCTGCCGCTGGTGAAATGGTTGCAGGGCCAAGGCGTCCGCTTCCGTTATGGCGTGAAGGTGACCGACGTCGATTTCGACATACAGCCCGATCGCAAACAGGCGACGCGGATACGCTGGGTCGAAAAGGGCGTCGAAGGCGGCGTCGATCTCGGCCCTGACGATCTGATCTTCATCACGATCGGCTCGCTCACCGAGAACTCGGACAGCGGTGATCACCAAACGCCCGCGAAACTGAAGGAGGGGCCAGCACCGGCCTGGGACTTATGGCGCCGCGTCGCGGCCAAGGATCCCGTGTTCGGGCGCCCTGACGTGTTCGGATCGCATATTCCCGAGACCAAATGGGCATCGGCGACGATCACCACTCTGGATGCGCGCATTCCCGAATATATCCGCCGCATCGCCAAGCGCGATCCATTCAGCGGAAAGGTGGTGACGGCCGGCATCGTCACCGTGAAGGATTCGAACTGGCTCCTGAGCTGGACCGTGAGCCGTCAGCCGCACTTCAAGAAGCAGCCGAATGACCAGCTCGTGACCTGGTTGTATGCGTTGTTCGTGGACCGGCCCGGCGACTTCGTGAAGAAGCCGATGCAGGATTGCACCGGCGAGGAGATCACCCAGGAATGGCTGTATCATATAGGCGTGCCGGTCGAGGACATCCCGGAACTCGCCGCGACCGGGGCGAAAGCGGTGCCGGTGATGATGCCCTACATCACCGCCTTCTTCATGCCTCGTCGGGCCGGCGATCGCCCCGACGTGGTGCCGGAAGGCGCCGTGAACTTCGCCTTCATCGGGCAGTTCGCGGAATCGAAGCAGCGCGACTGCATCTTCACCACGGAGTATTCGGTACGCACCCCGATGGAGGCGGTCTACACCCTGCTCGATGTCGAGCGCGGCGTGCCCGAAGTTTTCAACTCGACCTATGACATCCGTACGTTGCTGGCCGCGATTGCACCGCTGCGGGATGGCAAGGGGATCGACATCCCAGGGCCGGCCTTCCTGCGCGGACTGCTGATGAAGAAGCTCGAAGGGACGGAGATCGGCGCGCTGCTGGAGGAGTTCCATCTGATCGAGAGATAGCGGGGAGTCCGGGAAACGGATGGGCGCGATGGGATAAAAGGACGCAGTGATCGGGCTTGGCGGTTCCGCGGGGCGACAGGGCGATCGATGCCCGGCCTGACTACGCTCAACGGACGCCCGCTGTCGAACCGGACGATCCCCACCTTTGTCAAACGGCGTTCAAAAGGGACCCCCGATCGGCGTCGAAGAGGGACCCCCTT
>ERZ1292644.580-Hain-H14-01um-R2-580-length-23797-cov-6_pt1 | contig 23797 bp, 35 predicted proteins | sample MGYA00564402_ERZ1292644 | MGnify/ENA primary metagenome ERZ1292644 (study PRJEB36523, sample SAMEA6512644) | groundwater metagenome | collected 2019-01-09 | study: AquaDiva: Metagenomics assemblies of 32 groundwater samples
AAGCCTTTCCGGAATCCAAGAACACATCTTAATCCAGACGAGATGGCGAACAAGCGAGAGTCGATCAGAACACTTGGAATAATCAAAGCGCCATTAGTCCGACCAATCCAAGGCGATCCAAGTTATACCCATCAAATGATAGCGGGTAGCTTGCGCCTAAGATGTGTATTGAAATTAATTGACGATGATTCTGAATGTTATAATTCAGAAACAGCAGAATGGCAACCAAGTAGCCAAGTGTATAGAACCATCAAATGTCAGGTTCGCGAGTGTGATGAAGAAACAGCAATCCGAATTAGCATTGCTGAAAACTTGGAACACACGCAAGTCCCTGAACTAGACCTCATGGAGTATTGCCAAGAGTTGGTAGATCTCAAAAACAGCAACAATACACCCAAATACACCAGAACACAAATTGCCGATCTTTGCAATCGCAGTGAGTCTTGGGTCAGCTTAACTTTGCAACTCAACGACTTGCCTTCTCCATATAAGAAATTGATGCAAAACGGCAGGTTAAGTCGTACTGGCGCAATCTCAATGGTTCTGGGCACTGAAAAAGACAACTTTGAAAAAGTGATTGATGAGTGTGAAAAAGAAGTGCGCCGGGAAGCCGAGGAAGAAGAAGGCGAAGCAAAAACAGAAGAGCGATACGCTTTAGCCGATCTTGAGGATGCCGAAATCGATATGGGCATCCACGAAATGAAAAAAGATGAAGTTGCACACGACGCCGCTAAGAAGCGATTTAAGACCGCGCAGAAAAGAGTATCTGTTGCTTCAGAAAAGCGCACGACAGCAAAAAAGAAAGCAACCGAAGGGGTGATTACTGCTGACACTGTAAACAAAGTGATCATGCAAATCCCTGGTGCTAAAAAAGGAAAAGCCAAGCCGTTGACGGCGAAAACAATGCGTGAATTGCACGTAGAATTCACAACTTGTGCAATCACTGCTGATGATGAACGATTAGCCGCCAAGGTAGCCATTGCTGTTTTGGAATTGGCTTTAGGCAAAAGGACCACTGAAAGCCTAGAAAAGCTGATAACAAATGAGAAATTGAAGTTGGAAGACGTTCCAACCATAACCACTTCGCTTGAAGAAATCGAAAGCGAAGTAGATGAATAAATAAAAACTGCGCAGATGTTTTTATTCATCTGCGCAGTTTTTACTTGTTTGGCACCATGTTCGCTGCTATACTTTGAGCAGGTAACTCAAAAACAGCGAGCAAACAATGTCAAAGAAACTAAGCCAAACAGAACGAATCAAACGTCATTTGCTCAGGAAGGGCATCGATTATCCAGCCACTAAGGTTGTGGAAGAATTGAAGGGAACTGGATGCCTAACCACTTTGGGTTTGGTGTACAATACCCGTAGCGTCATGAAGCAGGGGGCTTCCAATGGCGAACCCGTAAAGCCCCTCAACGGGCACACCCCGAAAACAATCACCAACTCGAAAACGCTTGGGGAATCCATTATTTCCGTGCTTGAAGACGGGTCCAGCCTGACAGTAAACGAGATTACTGACCGGGTAAAAAGCTCTGGCTTCAAGACCAAATCCCAAAACTTCAGCCATAGTGTTCGCATGGAATGCTACCGGCTTGTGGCTGACAAGCGAATCAAGGACAATCCAAACGGGGATCTCAAGAAGTACAGTCTTGTTGAAGTTCCAGTTGTTGTTACGCCAACACCTGTCGTGGTGGAAACTACGTTGGGACTCGATACCGCAAGCCTTACGGATCTCATCAGCGTACAAAAGCTGGTAGCTCAATTCGGCGGCATTGATCGACTCAAACAACACTTGAACTTGTTTGAAGAGTTAGTTAAAAAGCCAGCTACCGATCTCCTAGAATCGTTTGCCAGAAAAACTTCGGTAGGCGTCTAAAAGAGGCAACAAAAATGTGGCAGACACCCAAGGGCATTAGGGTGTTGCGTGGTGATGAAGCATGCCTGTTTCAAACAGGTGTGCTTCTACTACATGACCAAATTGAAGATTTCGGTACAAATCTCACCGGCATCCCTAATTACGACCAACTTAGTCCAGAAGAAAAATGCATTGCTTTAGCTACGGTAGCTAAGGGTTTATTGCTTGATACCCAAGCCGTTAAATGGTGGCATGATGAGCGGAACTATATGCCAACTATTGCTGCTGTTTATGAAGCATTAAAAACCAACGTCCACGTTGAGATAAGCCTAGAGGGTCAAGTTGATATCCGTCAAAAGATAAAAGCGGCTTATCTCCAAGTATCAGCAGATTTTGGCGAATATGACACCGTAATCAATCTAGAACAAGATAATTATTCTGAATGGCATGCTAGAATAGATGTATTAGCTGCTGAGGTTGTTGTCGTGCCTGAATACTCTCTAGAGAGTCCAGACATTGACCTCAACAACCTTGAAAGTGCTGAACTTTATTTGCAGGAGTTGCGAAATGAAAAAGAAAAAAACGGATGCTGAACGAGCAGACGAAATCGTAGCTGCTCATGCAAAAAAGAAGCGCGTCTATGCGTTGAAACCATTGCGAAATCAGGAAGACCCTCGCCATTATGTTATCACAGAAGACGAATACACTAAACTTGCTGAAATCGGCAGGATAGATGTGCCTATACCTACCAAGCACAACCCTGTGATAGAAACAAATATAAAAAAACCTTATTGGTATATCAGCAGCCATTCTTCGGTAGAAATGGAATTTCCGCATGATGCCCGATTTGAAACCAAAGAAGCAGCATTCAATTTTGTTGTAATGGTTAGGAAAGCATATTTAGCAGAAATCAAACGTGTGCCATTAAATGAAACGGCAACTAGGTACATTGTCGATAAAGCTCGATCATTGGGTGATCGCACTAAAGCTGTGATTTCTGACTTACATGATCTGCGTAACGAGAAATGGTCACTTCTCGTATTAGCAAGAGAATGCGGCATCAAAGACGCTGAAGTCTACATTGATGATACAGATGTCGGAGAAGCTATTGATGATATTTTGAAATTTGAATATAATGGGCATCCGTTCTTTTCTGAAGCTTGTTTATATGAACTAATTGGCAAAGAGGATGCTAGAACCGTTTTGGCATTGCTCAAAAGACTTCTGAAAAGTATAGGTTCGGAAAAGACAATTGAATTATGACAAACGAACATTACTTGAAGCAGCTTAAAAAAGCGACAAAATGGCTCAATAAAAGAATTAAAGACAATTGCTATCCAATTGTCGAATGCAGAAGAGGGTATGCTGAATTTGTTGCCTATGTTTATAAGCTAGAGAGAGGCGACAAACCAAGTATCTTTTATTGCGTTGAAATGGCGGAAGAGTGGACACCAAAGCAAATTAAAAGAATTTGCTTATATTAGGAACTAACCATGTACTTTGACGTTAGAAATCTCGTGCCAGGAACCAAATACGTCATCATGATGACTGGTGTCGTCAGACCATTGGTTGCTGAATGCACTAACGACAAATCACGCCGAGGCGTGTGTATTCTCAAAGTGCTGAACGCTGGCGAACTGCACGGCGTTTTATTATCGCATGAAGATTACATCGTAGATGAAATTTACGATGAAGCCAAACATGGCATAATTGAGCCGAGAGTTTAAGTCAGTTTGGTTCTTTGCTATAATAATGGCAACTAGGAGCAAACATGGCTACAAGAGGCGCAATCGTTCGTGCTACAGGCACAAATTCATTTGCTGGAGCTTACCATCATTGGGATTCTTATCCCACTTCATTAGGCTCTACCCTTTGGAATTTGTATCACGAAAGATACAAAAAAGATCTTGATGCAATGTTGAAAGAATTGATTGACGATCATCCTGCTGGATGGTCTACAATCAACGATGCTGATTGGAACCAATCGCCCGGTTACACAGAATATAAAGACACCACTGAAACAGAAGAGAAACAGCGTCCGCAATGCTATTGTCATGGAGACAGGCGTGAAAGTGCAAATGTAGTCACTGAGAAGACTGCTGCCAATGTTGGATGCGAATACGTTTATGCTTTTGGGGAAGAGAACGAAAGACCCTACATGCTTATTCTATCGTCCTACGTTGGCGAAAGAAAGATGATTGGCATGTTTGGCATGGGTGATCCAGATGCAACTTGGCACATCCTGGCGAAAATAATGCTGAATAGCGAAGAGCCTGATTGGAGCAAAATTGAACAAAAAGAAACAGATTCGGAGTAAATTCCGTAACGACTCCTTCAAACGCGATGGCTATCGCTGTCGCGTTTGTAAGAAACCTGCTCCACCTGAAACGGCAGAAGAGATTTTGGATTGTCACCACATAACACCAAGAGAAAACATGCCTAATGGTGGATACGTAAAAGAGAACGGGATATCTTTGTGTAAGGGTGAGGATGGAACTTCTTGTCATGAAAAAGCAGAAATGTGGCTAAGTGGCGAGAGCGAACCGGAAGGGTATTCGCCAGAAGAACTCTACAATTTAATTGGATCGTCTAAAGAAAAAGCGCATCAAGCAAGTTTACTCTTATAAAGGTGAATCTCATGAAAATGAAACTTGTTATCAAAGAGCCGAACAAGCCTGCAAAAGTTTGTGAACTAAGTGGAAACGACACTCTTGCCATCGCTCAAAAAGCCGTTGGTGGTTACGTTCAATCCATTGCCATTGGACCCGAAGTGTCAATTCTCGTTGATGAGGATGGACTTTCCAAAAATCTTCCAGATAACTGTGGGTTTGTTGGAACATTCGTCTTTGTACAAGAAGTGTTGATTTCAAAAGAAGAAGGCTACGATTGGGGATCTCTCAACGAAGAAAATGTACGTAAAGCATTGGCTTGGTGCGAGAAGCACAGCGAAGAAGTTCATCCTGATAAGTCAGGTTCAGTAATCGTGATTACAGGCGATAACAACATCAAAACTTATCGTGAACAACTTGCGTCAGACGCTCAATCCAAATTAATGGAATGGCAATCACTCTAATGGCAACCATTTTTGTCAAACGTGTAAAGACATTTGAAGGCAGTTATCTCAGCATCGTTGGCATTCAAGGATTGAAGAGTTTAACAGAGGGACAACGCTCTAGGTTGTCCCTCGAAATCCAAGAATACATGATTTACGCTGGTGACATTGCTGGATCATCCAAAGTACGGAAGAAAGCTATGGCTGACTTCCGTCGTGGTTGGCGTCAGCGCGGATTTACTGTCACACTTAAGCAGCGCTAATTCGTTAATCCCCATACAAGCAATCCCACCATAAAAAGGATTCCCGAAACTCCCAAGATCAACAAGGGAATTTTGCCAACATCTTCTTGTGCATCAAACATTATATTTTTATCCACGTTTCTTTTCTAATGCTCACTACATCGGGTGCATGTGTCCACCACTCAGCCATATACCACTCTTCATCTGGCATAAATTCGCAAACGATTTCATGTCTTGTTCCGCCAGGAACATATTGCATACCACATAAAATTCTTCTCAACTGAAGTCCATTCTTGCATCTTTCCTCTTGATGAGTAACGATCTGTTCTTTAGTGTACTTATCTGTAGGAACAAATCGCTTTTCATATTTGACTGGAATTTCAGCTAATGCTTTCTTAATGGCTACAAAGCATTCCTGACAGTAATCGTGATGATTATGGGGATGATTAATTTCATCACCCCCATAAAAAGACGGATGGTAGATGTAAGGCGACTGACAATGTTTGCACCGTTCTAAAATTGCGGTTGTCATTCAATACTCCTCAAAGGCAAATTCTTTACCACTGATTTGTAGATGTTCAGTATGTCGATATGATGCAGAAAGTGAAAGCGCTCCAAAGGAACATTATCAATATCAAACCATTGCCCATCCACAGCATCATCGCCAGCAACCATTTTTGTATCGGGTTTCATTATAGCGACAAACGGCATAGTTACAGATACGTTTTCGACCGGCACTTTTCCAGGCGCAACTACTTCAGGAGTCCAAGTCAAAGACGTAAACATAGTCTCAACCGCTTCACGTGCGTCCAAACCGCCTAACACTTCTTCACTCAATTCTCGATAAGCAGCGTTTTTAATGCTCTCTGGCGGATCAATATGACCACCAGGGAGAGCTAAGCCACCCTCCACGCCATTCTTTGTCTGCCGCGTAATAAGAAATACTTGTTTGCGATCATGGCTGAATGGAACGATATCTACTGTTCGGTTCTCAACATAAGTAATAATACACCTACCATCAACATTGATTGACTCATAACGAAAGAATTTGCTCCAAGGTTTTGCAGGCGTAGGTCCACCAGGAGTTCTAATCTTTGTGATGCTCCCATTGTTAATCACGTGGAAGTTGCCATGTGGTGTGTTGAAAACCAAATATTGTCCATCTTCAACAATATTGGTAATTGAAGTCCAGAGTTCGCTTATCACGATATTGTCTCCAAAGAATGAAAACCATTCTCAATTAGGTCACTGATCGATTCGCTTCTGTGTGTTCTCATTATAGCTTCTGCAAACAATTCGGCAGTGCCTAAACACACAAGCTTTCCTTTTATCTTATCATTACTGATGCGAAACGGTTTAATCGTATCAGTAATCACCAACCTTTTTACGAAAGGATGGTCGAGATACTTATTTGCTTTTCCAACAAATAAGCCGTGGGTCGCACACACAGCTTCAATACTGTTAGCACCTGCCGCCTCACTTGCCTGCGCACATTCAAAAATCGTCTTACCACTAGCGATCATATCGTCAAGCACAATAATGCTTTTGCCCTTTACATTGCCTATGATTCGTTCTCCTGTGATCTCTCCATTATTCTGATGCAATTTATCCATACAAGCAATATCGATATCTTCTTCTTCTACAAAAAGACAACTCGCTAATATCTTTCGGAATCGACGCACACGAGTCATACCACCAACATCAGACATAACAGCCAAAGTATTCTTGGGCGAAGAGATACCAAACTTCTTGCTCTTAATTTCATTGGCAATATACTTGGCAAACAAACCTGCTGCTTCTAAAAGATCTACGTTGATCTTAAAAGCATTTTGCAATGCAGTAGGATTGTGCGCATCAATGGTAAGAATACGATTGGTGCCAACACTCTCAAACAATTGAGCAATGTACTTTGTGGTGATTGGTGCGCGAGAGGAAGTCTTTCTATCCTGACGAGCATATGGGAAATAAGGCATTACTGCTGTCACTCTACCTGCTGAAGCATCTTTAAGAGAACCAATAAAGGTCCACATCTTCATCAGCTTATCGTTTACCGATTCCTCATTGTCGCTATAGCAAGAGTTAATTACGAAGCAATCAGCACCTCGCACATTCTCTAAAGATGCGACATAACACTCCCCGTCTTCAAAACATCGTTCATCTTTGTCGGTGAGTGGCTGATAAGGATCGGTTTGCAAGCTTTCTGCAACTCGATGACCAAAATCATTACTGCTATCGAACGAAAATAATCTCAAGTGCATTGGTTGGACTCCACAGGGCAAGTTTTGTTTTTAATTAAAAATGACACAATTGAACAACGTGCATTATCCCCAGCATCTGCATCGACGCGATTAATAGAATGAAAAACACCTGCTTTCATTATAACAAGACGATTTGGCTTAGGTATGATAAATTGACCACCACCCTTTTCAGCAAGGAACTCATCTTCCCAGCGATGATCTAGATGCGGCTGTCCTTTGTTCTTGTTTTGGTAAGATTCAAGGTCTGGCGTTTCTGCCGCCATTAATTCTCCTCCCCAAGTAGAACCCCATTTAGGATGAACGTAATAAGTAAGAGCGGCATGGTAATTCCCACCATCATTATGCCAGGACAATTTTGTGCCTCGCGGATAAATGTATGGTCGAAAAGTCGCATCCACCCAATCTTCACCTTGAACGCCAGCAATATCAGGAGCATACTTCAATGCTCCAAGCATATAACTAGAAACCGCATCCATATAGTTATTGAAAGGCTTTTTAGCCAAGGAATAACTCGGACCACCCATACAGTTTGCGTCCGAAAGACGCCAAACCTTTTGCCATCCTGATTGATGCGGAATGCTATATGACTCTGTTTGAAAATGTCTCCAGACACGTTCAAATTGATCATCCGGCAGCAGACCGTCTATTATAGCAAATTTTTTATTTTGAGAAGAAATTTTCATACTTGATTCCTTGCTGCTATAAGAGTGTTCCTCATCAACATAGCGCAAGTAACTGGACCGACTCCACCACTTGGTGGCGTCAAATATCCAGCCTTTTCTTTTACGCCTTCATCAACATCGCCTATTATCTTATTACCAATTCGATTAATTCCAACATCAATTACAGTTGCATTCTTTCTTACCATGTCAGAAGTAAGCTTAAAATCTGGTTTACCAACAGCACTAACGATAATATCGGAAGATAAACAAATCTCTTTCAAATTTTCTGTTTGCTTATGGCATATTGTAGGTGTTGCTTGAAGGTTCAACAACATCATAGCCAATGAGCGACCGACTACAATTGAATCATTAATTATGACAACATTTTTACCATGAATGTCAATTTCATAATGCTTTAAAATACTTATAATTGCAGCAGGCGTACAAGGTTCAAACAAAGAAGAATTTTGAGCCAACAGTCCTAAATTAGTGGAAGTAAAGCAATCTACATCTTTAACAGGACTGATTTTGTTTAATATTTTAATCTTGTCAAGATACGGAGGAAGTGGCAATTGCACTAAAATGCCATGATGATCACGATTATTAAGATCATTTATTATTTGGGTAATGTGATCTGTGCTTAAACCGTCAGGCACAAAATGTGTAGTAGAAAAAATTCCCACTTCATTGCATGCTGCTTTTTTCTTAGAAATATAGATCTCACTTGCCGGATCATTTCCTACAAGAACCACTGCCAATCTAGGTGGTTGGGGCAATTTCTTTATTTGATAAGCAATATTTTTTTTAAAATTATCGGCAATCTCTTTGCCATTCATGATTACTGCCAATTTATTCCCCTTAATTAAGTTTAGTTATTTTGAGTTGACACCGTTGCCAAAGTTCTACTAGGTTATCAACAAATTCATTGGTCTTTTTAATAGCTTCTTCCATAGCTCTTGTTGAATTTTCATAATTTTCATGCCTTATTTTAGTCTGATCTTCTTTAGACAAAGCATAATATGCATCATCATTTCCTTTTAATACTCTTTCATAAATTGCCCTACAAACAGGAACATATTTTGCTTCCTTGTCGCCAACAGTGTAAATTAACACTCCACAGTTTGGCTCATAGTACCGAGGGCAGTTTCTATTGTGCTGAACCTCAATAGAGGTAATCCACTCTAAAGAGAGTAAATGTCTAACACCATATGCGTCTGTAAATTGAAATATCGTCATTTGCTCTCCGTTTTAAGTTCGTTTAAAACATAACTTAATATGGCTTCTTTGTCTAGAGGACAAAAATTTTGGTAAATCTCTCCATAATCATTAAGCAAATAAGTTATCCTTTTGTCCATTTCAATGGCTTGATCAAGATTCTCCCATCGACCCTCTGTGTTATATTTGACAGATCTTGTTAGATTAATATTTATTGAGGGATATGTTGAATCAAATTTTCTGCATGCTGATAACAACTCTTGATCATAACAATTGTTTTGTCTTTGAATATAAGCAACTTGCATTAAAAGAGGCGAGTCTGTAACAATGTGAACTCCATGACGCAACACTTTATCTTCAGCATGGAGTTGCTTAGCGAATATGTAATATTGATCCCAAGATTCAATCTTCCTTTTATCCCAAGCCCATCCTTTTATGTATTCTGCGACAAACTCAACATTAATATGTGACATTTTCAGTTGAGAGAAAAGCCAAGCAGCTAGAGTCGATTTTCCACAGCCTGGACCTGAATACAAACAAATTCTCATTTAAGATTCTCCAAAACAACAATAATATCTTAAGTGATAAATGAAATCAATACCATGTCCATCGCTCCAGAGTTTGTTTGCATCTTGTGTCTTTGTAATGATATATACCAGTGTTGTTTACGAGAAAGGAGACGCATGGTAGAGACTCGCTGGATGCTCACTAAAGATCTCGATGCTGTCGCCGCAATCGAACTTAAAAGTAGCGAATTTTATATGAGTCGAGAGGATCTAATCAAACTTCTTCGCAGGAGAAGTGTCGTCGCTATGGTTGCTGTAGATAACGAGTTGATTGTTGGGTTCATGATATACGAGTTAATGAATCGTCGGATTCAACTTCTCAATATCGCTGTCCACAATAAGCACATCAGACAGGGTATTGGCAAGCAATTGATTGATCGACTTAAAAGCAAACTGTCTGCCAAGCGTCGGACCAAGATTTCAACAGAAGTTCGTGAGTCAAACTTGAATACTCAATTATTCTTAAAACAACAAGAATTTAGGGGAACGGAAGTGCTTCGCGATTACTTCCCGGACACACACGAGGATGCGTTCGTGATGCAGTACACTATAGGAGATACCGATGAGTAACGAGAGTAAGCCATACAGCAGATCATATTGGCTAGACTACCTATTGATCGGCGGCATGGCTTTAATCACCTTAATGGGCTGGTTAATACCGAAATGGATAAATTAACCCTCTACAGAATAAGCATTTACATTGTCAGGAATAGGCTTTTTTTGCAATTCCTGACGAAGAATGGTCACATTTGGTGGAGCTTTAAAGCCTAATCTGACTCGACTTGAGTCAATTTGAACGACCATAACTTCAATTTCTTCATCAATCCCCGGTATTTTTACAAGAATCTTTTCATCTCTTTTGCGGGACAATACAAGCATTTTCGCCTCCTTTTATTGCGTATTCAGATGAGTGAATACGGACTTCCGTTGATCTGCCGCAAATGCGGTATCAATGAAAAGAGTGACAAAATCACAAAAAAATCAAGCAACCTCTTGTTTCAAGGTTTTAGCCTTGCTATACTCATGTTGTAGTTGGCAACAGCCAAAGAATAAATTGGCACCGCACCTGACCCCTTTTGGTCGGTTGCTTAACTAAACCAAAAGGGGTCGGAGTTTTAAAATGTCGGCAAAAAACTTGCCTAAAACGGCAAGAATCGATGCGAGTCATATGGGTTCGCAATCGATGCATGATGATGACGAACTTACCCCTGAAAATGAAGATTGGGGTATTGGTGTGGATGCCAATCAAGAGAATGAAGACCGTGCTTCTTCGCGTGAAGAGGTGGTCAAGATTGAAACCCAGAATAATGAGAAAATCATGAGCGAGAACACTGTCGTCAGTCCTTCGGTCGAAATTCCTCCGATGAGCGCAGCGGAATACTTGGCTATGCTGGACCGCATGAGTGCCTTCAAGGAAGGCGCAATCAACGGACTGAAGGCGGATCGAGCCGCAAAGGTCACGGAGAAGGATGAAGTTGCCAAGCGATATGATGCCGAAATCGCAGAAGTCGATGCTCAGCTTGCCAAGCTGGGTGCAACGGTGGCACCTGCCGTTGCTGAAGTAACGAAGAAGCGTCGTGGTCGTCGCAAGAAGGTTACGGCTGAAGGCACTGCCGCAACAGTTGCTGCACCAAAGGCTACGGTTGGTCGTCGGACTCGCCACAAGAACGACAAGACGTTGAAGGAAGCGGTTGTTGAAGTTCTCAGCAAGACAGGACGAAGCAGCCTGAAGGACATTGCTGAGTCGATTGTGAACAGCGGGTTCAAGACAACCAGCAAGAAGTTCAGCAATACCGTTCGCGTTCAACTCTACCGTCTTGATGACGATGGCGTGATCGAACAATTCACGGATAACACTTTCGGACTGAAGGCAGCGAAGTAAGTCCCTGACAAATCTCGGATAACGGTAAGGGTAGACGCAAATCGTCTGCCCTTACTTTTCGTATATGACTATGCTATAATAATGACATGAAAAACCCACTTTGGCGTCAAAGCACACCGGTTGATCAGTTGATTGCTATTACTGGCGCAATAGATGGTCATTTCAGTAATTTTGAAGAGAAAATCATCGATAGAGAACATCTTATAGATGAGACAACGCTGTTGTTAAGGCAACTCGAAGAGCTTGTGCCGTTTTTGCAAGACCCATCAAAATGGGAAATATCAAAGAAGAACTGGTTTCTTCGGCTATTAGCTAAATTGCGAGTTGTTGGTAGCGATTAACTAGCTAGTAGGAGTAAGAATGAGTAACATCGGTGTTGGACTTGCATGTTTCATACGAAAACAAGGTAAAGTTCTTACAGGCATACGAATTAAAGAAGGAATTCTTTCGATCCCTGGTGGGCATCTTGAATTTGGCGAATCTTTTGAACAAGGTGGACTCCGAGAGATTAAAGAAGAATGTGGCGAAAGCATGGTTGTTCGCTATAGAAGATTCAAGAAGCCAGACGGCGCGTTGTGGGTATCAAACAATTACATGCCCAATTGGAACAAACATTACATTACAGCTTGGGTTGTTTTTGATTGGGTGAGTGGAGAACCAGTAAACGCTGAGCCACACAAATGCAAGGGTTGGGAGTGGAAGAGCATTGACGAAATCGTAGCATCCATGCCACAAGACCTAGTGCAAGCTTATTGGTCAGGAGCAGAAATTGAGGTAGAGCAATATCAATGGATGCCGTTAGACATGCTTTACCTCATGAAACAGCATGTTTTTGGAAATGGGTGACACATTTTGACTTGAGCGGCGAATCTTAAGTATCGCCTCTTACAGGAATACAAAATGAACTTGCCAGAAATGGACGACAAAAATGCATTCACCGCAATCAAGATCCGTAAAGCATTACTGCCAGCAATGACAGGGTTTTTAGATGGACCCCATTATCCGCCTCTTGAACAAAATGAAAAAGATGCCATTATAAATAGAATTATAGGCTATATGGCATCAGATACTCGCTCTCGTTTTTGGTGCAACTTAGAGAGGCAATTAAGACCAAACGTTAAAGACGGCATTGTAATATTAACACCAACTATGCTAAAATGGGCGGGAAGAATTAAACCAGATTCAAAGAACACAGATCCAAGCCAAAGAATTAAACATGCTGCAAATGGTCGTATAATTCGGAGTGCAAAAGGTTTATGAAAGATTTAGCAACTGCACCACAAGAAATTTGGCATAAATATCCATTTGAATTAGAAGGATGGTACATTCATCCTCGCAAATGTATGAATCCACAAACATGTAAATGGCGATGGATTCGTAAAGTCAATGAACCTGCGAAGATGCTTTTAAGCGAAGTGGATGGTACTGTTTTTGCTCGACAATGCCAAACTTGTGGTGGAAGATGGAAGATCTATCAAAACCCCTATCATGGTTTTAATTGTCCACATGGATATCACAAAGAAAAAGAAATTCAAGACGCCATAAAAAGAGGCTTATCTCAGTGATTCACTTAATAGGACCGAGAAACCCGATCAAAGATGTCGTAATAATCAATACCACATCACGCTCAAGAACCTGGGGCAGTATGCTAAGCCCTTTTTTCTTAGGTCCAATTCCATTATATGATGGCACTTACGCTCTCAATATGGAGAACGCTTGGCAATACGCTAAAGTATACGACATTCATGTTGATGCCAATCAAGATCCAACACCAGAATACTTTGCTTGGGCACGAGCAGGCTGGAATAAGAATTACGCTGATCGTTATCCAATGGGAAAAGGTGCTAAGCCTTTGTATTCTTGGTGGAATGGCAAGAAACTGACCTACATTGAGGCTAGACGAGCGATCTATGCTCCATTATATGCAAATGCCATTGAGAAAACTCCTGCCTATAAAACTCTTTTAGAGTTGTATAAACAACAAGGTGAAATCTGGTTGTGGGATTTTGATGCTTATGATCATAGAAAACTTAATATGAGCTACATGGATGTGCTAATGCATCCAACAAAGAAAATGGGTCATGCCTTTGTATTAGCAATGATGTTAGAAAATCAGCGTGTATGGGAGATGAAATGAGTGAACTCAAAATTGTTTGTATTAGCGATCTACACGGCATGCTGCCAACAGTGCCGGATTGTGACATATTACTCATAGGAGGGGATATTTGTCCTTGCCGTTTTGGAAGCGACTACATGAGTAATAACCAAACAGCTACTGAACAAGCTTTTTGGTTGAGAGATACGTTCGGACCTTGGCTCGCCAAACAACCTGTTAAACATACTGTTTCAGTCTGGGGAAATCATGATTGGATCGGTGAGGTAGCACCTGAACGTGCGCCTAGTTTGCCTTGGCATATGTTATGTGATCAAGGAACCGAGTTGTTAGGTCTTAAGATTTATGCTTCACCCTGGCAAAGCATTTTCTTCAATTGGGCGTTTAATGCAACAGAAGAATTCATGGAAAAGAAGTGGTCTGCGATACCAGATGACACTGAAATCTTAGTGCTACATGGACCGCCACATGGATTTGGGGATCTTGCGCCAGTATACAAAGGAATTCGCGATCAAATGGAGCATACTGGTTCTCCATCTTTAACAAAAAGAATCATGGAGTTAAAAAAACTTAAACTTGTTGTCTGTGGACATATTCATCGTGCGCGTGGAGTTTATCTCATAAGCAATACTCCTGTAGTAAATGCTTCAGTGGTAAACGAAAAATATCAACTAGTAAACGATCCTATCAAATTTACTTTTGATTTGGACAAAAAAACAACAAACTGGCTTACTGTCGATAATGTTCAATGTTTAACAAACGAAGTAACATGGGGACAAACATGCGATTAATCATTCAAATCATTGTCTCACTATTGGCGATTTACATTGCCTGGAGCCTGTTTAAAACGGCATTGTATTTCCTATGGCTACCGCTTATGATGGTTGTAATCGCATTCGTGCTAGTTTACTTAGCAATGAATCAACGCAAATGAGAACAGAGCATGCCAGAAGTGAAACCGGTCGGGATTCTCGACCACACAAGTCCAGGATATTTTGGATTTAAGAGTATATCAGTAGTCTATTGGGAACACTGTAGAGATCGTGTGCAGGTGATCAATAGCGAAAGAATCAAAGAACATGGAATGTGGTTTACACATCGAAAAAACACTGGACCAAATGTAAAAGCATTTATTAAAAAACTGGAAACTCAACTTAAAATACGTCCTAAATCAAAATTTGCCGATACTGAGCATCCAGAAAGATGTCTTTGGATGAAAGTGTCACCTTGGTGGCACACTCCTGTCAGACGATCTTTTTTAACACTCGCACTTCGTAGCGCACAAAACTATAAACCTAAGAAAGACAATTTTCTAGAATGTTTCAAAAAGAACAAATATGGCGAAAAGACAATGCCTGCAATTAATCTGTTCTTAAATGGACACACTCGTTATTGTGGAAAAAAGAAATCTTTACATTCATTTGAAGGTTGGTATTATTTGTTCAATTCAAAAAGCGAAGAGCAAATCAAAGATCTACTCTTAACTAGCAACAAGAAAAAGAAAGCTCCAGTTATAAGTCCTTTGTTATCAGCGACGAGTGACGCATGGTTAAATTCTTGATGTTCATCGATTCGCAATTGCAGTATAAATTATCCGAGCAACAGCATCTTCTGCTTGTTCGGATGAACTAAACTTAGCTATAGCATAAACTGCATCAAATATATAATCCGCTCTGAACTTAGTTCTAACACCATCCTTCATGAGCCAACCGTCTTCCCAGACCAATTCAGGGAATTGATTCCAAACAGCAAAATGGTTGTTCAAAAATTTCAAAACAGATTCGATTTCAGGAAAAACCATAATTTGAAAATGATCATGATGTTGAAGTGCATTTTTCAACTGTTCAGGATTAAGGTTTCTAGCCAAACTAGGATGCCCAACATCTCCAGGAGGAATGCAGCATTTTATTAAATCATGGGGTTCTACAGAACTAAGTTCAATAAACTCTGGCTCTTCTTGACCTTCTGATTTTTGCAGAGAATAAGAAGGTTGCTCATAAGGCGAGTAACGCGATCTCTTTTCATTCTTACAAAATTCCTTGTAATCGTTAGGAAGACAATCATCAGGGTGATATTTTACTTCATCCATATTTACACTTTCATAATATTGTTATCATTATATATTAAGTTAATAACATTGTTATCATTATATATTAAGTTAATAACATTTTTGAAATATCCGCAGCGCATTTCTTTCTATTATCTTCAAACATGATTTTTTTAATATCGGGATCATCACAAAGTGCTTTTATAGTAAGACCACCTTTGTGTTCAATCCATGATCTTTCGCAATATCCTTGTTTATATCCTTTAGATTTCATACGAAAATAAAACTCTTCATCTTCATAACATCCATATGGATATTCTCTGAACAAACCAACTCGCTCAAACAATTTGCGTGGTGCAATAGAACAGATAAGAGGCATAGGCTCATCAGCCATGATAAAACTTTTATTCCTTTCAGACACTCTGGGACGTTCTACAATTGTGGAGTTACCACCATTATTCATTGTTGCCGACACCAAACCGACTTTATTCTTCATGTTGCTTTCTAAAGCATGGTGCAATTCGAGCAACCAATCCATTTCACGTATCACGCAATCGGAGTTAAGAAAAACTAGCCAAGGTTCCTCTGTAAGCTTGATGGCTGCATTTAATGCAGCGCCAAAACCTTTTTGTTTGTCAAACCGAACGCCATCGACTTGTTTGTCCATTTGTGCGATAGTTGAAAAGAATTCTTTATTGGGAGATCCATCATCAATCACTGTAACTTTAAAAGGAATATGACGTGTTTGTAAAAATATACTTCCTATGCACTCTCTAAGTGCTGTATAGCAGCCATGATAAGGCACGCAAATATTGAACCCATTATTTTTACTTGACATAACTATATTACTCCTACTGTTTATTAAGGATTGTATGGACATTGAGAAAATTAAAGATATGTATGTTTCTGGCATTAACCTTAGAACTCTATCAAAAGAGTGTCAAATATATGAAAAAAAATTAAGTCAAATATTGAAAAATGAAGGTGTTTTGCGAAATCGTGGCGGTGTAATAAAACACACCTATAATGAGAATTCATTTGATGAAATAAATGAATTCTCATCCTATTGGCTTGGTTTTTTAATGGCAGATGGGTCAATTACTAAATCTCAAAAAACAAAATATTTAAAATTAGGATTAAAGATATCTGACATTAAACATGTCGAAAAATTCAAAAAATTTTTAAACGCCTCTTGTCTTGTTAGGACATATGACAACAGTAGAAATAGTTTCAATAAAAAGAAAAATAAAATTGCACAAATTTCATTAACCGCTTCTAATCATCTTGTAGAAACTCTTGCGAATTATGGCGTTGTACAAAACAAAACTAAAAATGCAACTGCAAGTGATAATCTTGCTTCAAATAAAGATTTTTGGCGTGGGATAATTGACGGAGATGGTTGGATAACAATCACTACACAAAGAAAATTACCTTGCATTGGTGTTTGTGGAAGCTATAACATATGCCAACAGTTTGCTGATTATGCAAGAATTGTTGACTGGACTTGTGAAGCTCAAGTTACGCAAAATACAAAATCAAAAATTTGTTATCAATTTCAAACCACAGGCAATCATGCTCAACTACTAATAGAAAATCTTTACAAAAACTGCACTGTAGCTTTAGATAGGAAATTGAAACTTGCACAAAGATGGATTGCTGATCCATACAAACAAAAAGAATACATATGGAAAAAAACAGTAATAGATTATCCAAAAATAGCTTCGCAATGGCATGCGACCAAAAACAAACTTGCTCCCAACAAAGTTGCTTATGGCAGTGGTAAAAATATTTGGTGGTTATGTGATTTAGGACATGAGTGGCAGGCACAGCCGAGAAATAGAATCACCAATAAAAGCGGTTGTCCTTTTTGTTATAAATTAAATAGAAAAAATAAATATGAACCATGAAATACTTAAAGACGAAATACTTAAAGATGAACTGCTTCAACAGCTAATGTATGCTGAATTTAACTCTCGTCAAAAAATAGACATTATTATTATAGTGCATGACCAACTGGACTATATTCAAAGATGCATAGAATCAATATACAAAAACACAAAAGATTTCAATTTATTTATTTGGGACAACGGATCAGCCGAACCGACAGCTAATTATCTAAGAGAAATAGCAACAAAAAATAATGTTTATCTTGAACGCAGTGAAGAAAATCTAGGCTTCATCAAGCCAAACAATATCCTTGCAGCTAAAGGTAGTTCTCCTTATTTGATCCTATTAAATTCAGATACAGAAGTTTATAGTGGCTGGGATACCGCAATGGTTGGATGGTTGATAGGAAAGCCAGATTATGCTCAAGTGGGATATTTAGGCGGAATGCTTGATGAGACAGGTTTAGGCGGTACAGCCGATAAAGGTGAGTGTATTGATTATGTATGCGGATGGTGTGTCTGCATGCCAAGAAACATCTACAATAAATTTGGACTGTTTGACGAGAAGAATTTGAATTTCGCTTATGGCGAAGATGCAGATTTAAGTCTAAGATTAGTTGAAGCTGGATATAAAATACGAGCATTGCACTTAGAGTTCATCGTTCATTTTGGCAATGCTACAATACGTCAAGTCCGAAGAGAACGTGACTGCAAAACGACTTTTGAGCAAAATCATGACTATATTCGACAACGTTGGAAAGATTATTTAAGCACGAAACGTGCTTTATTGACCATGACAAGTACGAAAACGTACCGACAATTTATTTAAAATCATCGGATTAATGCTACAATTTTGGAGAGAACCATGAGTACCGACAGGAAGAAAAAAATGCCAATAATGACGCCCAAGGTGATCAGATGTTCATTTTGCGAAGATCAAGGGACAGAGAAAAACCCATTAATTGAGGGCAAAACAGGTGGTTCATCCTACATCTGTACGGAATGCATCGAAACTTTGCACCGAATGGTGCAGTCGCACATCGAAAAAACAGGTGGGGGCTTCAAGGGTTCTCCTACTCCCCAAGCGATTTACGATTACCTCAATCAATACGTTATCGGACAAAGCCAAGCCAAAAAAGCATTGGCTGTAGCCGTATTCAATCATTATAAGCGACTTTTGCACGTCGTTGCTCGAAAACGCGGCGAGGTCGAGATTGACAAGTCAAATATTATGCTCATTGGCGGCACAGGAACAGGTAAAACCCTATTGTGCAAGACTTTGGCACAACGTTTGCAAGTTCCAATCGCCATTGGAGACGCCACTACATTGACTGAAGCGGGTTACGTTGGTGAAGACGTGGAAAACTTACTCTTGAAACTGCTTCGTGCTGCCGACAATAAAGTAGAAGACGCTGAACGCGGAATTATCGTTATTGACGAAATCGATAAGATCAGGAAAACAGGAGCAAATGTTTCGATCACAAGAGATGTTGGCGGTGAAGGGGTACAACAATCATTGCTGAAGATGATCGAAGGAACTACTTGTAACGTACCACCTAATGGTGGTCGCAAGCATCCAGAACAAACGTATATTCCAATGAACACGACTAACATCTTGTTCATTGTGAGTGGTAGCTTTAATGGATTGACAGACATTATTGCAAAACGTTTAGGTCGGGGATCATTGGGTTTTCATGCCGATCAAAAAACAGATGACACCAATGAACTGCTTCGACAAGTCATAGAAGAAGATCTAATCGAGTTTGGAATCATACCAGAGCTAATCGGTCGATTGCCGGTAATCGTAACTTTGGATGATTTGAGCGAAGACCAAATGATGGAAATCATTACGCAACCAAAAAATGCAATTGTAAAGCAGTATCAAAGGATGGTGGAGCTTGCTAAAGATGGAAGCTCTTTAAGCTTTACCGAAACTGCTTTGCGACAGATTGTGAAAAAGGCAATAGAAAAAGGGACAGGAGCAAGAGCCTTGCGTTCAATCTTTGAGAAATTCATGATTGATATCATGTTCCAAATACCAGAACAGTCAGTGGCGAATTATCTTGTAGACGAAAGCGTTGTAAACGGAAGTCGATCAATCTTTGATGTTGTCAATATAGAAGCTGCTGCATAGCAGCTTTCTTAACCATACTTCCTTCGTGAGAAATCAAATGATCAAAGAATTAGAAGCTGGTGCCGGGCATCAAACCGCCACCGTGCCAATTTTTTTTGCACCGCCCGAAACAGAAGACATGCTTCAAAGAAGTGCTGAATTTTTAGTCATGCTTGCACATGAACTAAGAAACCCTCTTAGTCCAATAGTATATTCGCTCCATCTAATCGAGAAAAATTCTGGCGATAACGTTCTGCTGCGCAATGCGCAGTTAGTCATAAGGCGACAACTCAGTCACACCACACGAATCATTGATAATTTGCTAGATGTATCAAAAATGGCACAAGGCAAACTCGACGTTAAACTCAAACAAGTTTCTCTAGCAACTGTAATCGAATGTGCAATTGAATTTGCCAAGCCATTCATTGACAGTCGTAAGCACCGATTTACTCTCATAACAACAAATGAATTGATATGGATCAATGCTGACCAACATTATCTCAGCAATGCCATTAGCAGTCTACTTATCAACGCTGCCAAGTTTACTGAAACTGGTGGGAAAATCAGCTTAACAATTAACTGCAATAACGGCAAAGCAATCATTGCTGTAAAAGATAATGGAATAGGAATTGATCAAGCACAATTGCCTTCAGTATTCACTCTATTCACACAAAACGATCATTCATCTAGATTAGCACATGGTGGAGGCTTAGGTATCGGATTAACGTTAGTACGTGGAATAGTAGCTCTTCACAAAGGAGTGGCTGAAGCGTACTCTGAGGGCATTGGTAAAGGAAGCGAATTCGTAATAACTATTCCAATCTTAGATGCTGAAGACTTGCCGCCAAAACAAACAGAAGAACGTATTGTCCAAAGAAAGAATCTAGAAATACTAGTAGTGGATGATCACATTGATACTGCTGAAAGTACTGCTATAGTATTAAAGAGTATGGGGCATATAGTCAGATTGGCACATTCTGGCAATGCCGCAGTAGAAATAGCGAACATCTACAGTCCAGACGTGGTACTATTGGATATAGGCTTGCCAGGGATGGATGGCTATCAAGCAGCGAAAATAATTCGCAAAGATCTTAAAAATGTGCTATTGATTGCTGTTACTGGATATGGACAAGAAATAGATCGAAAACGTTCGACTCAAGCAGGGTTCGACCTACATCTGGTGAAACCGGTAAACCCCCAGATTCTGCCTGAGATTCTTAATACCGTGCATCAACCCAAGATTTGAAATGGAATATTTCCATCATCCGTGGTTCGACATCCAAGAAAAGCAAGAGGCTATTCTAGAAAAGATCGAAATCGGCAAACTACTCGATAAAGAGCAAGAATTTCATCTGTTTCGGCAGATGAATTACATGAAGTATCGAGCAACCCAAGCCACGCCTGAAGAAAAGCAGGTGTGGCTTGATCGTGCGCAGTCTGTCAGAACAACATTAGTTACAATCAACATGGGGCTTGCCAACAAAGGCGCAAGAATCGTTAGTAGAAGATTAAACATTCATCCCGACGAATTAATTGGGGATGCAAATCTCAGTTTGGTGCTTGCAGTTGATAAATTCAACTACAATCGTGGCGTAAAATTCAGCACATACGCTTTATGGGTTATTACCAGAAGATTTTCAAGAAGCAAGGAAATTGTTCGAGTTAAAATCGCCGACTCTGCTATGTTAGGAGAATTGCTAGACACGCGAGAAGATCTTTCTGAGAACAATGAACAAAACCAAGAAGCAGTAAATCGTATCTTGGGTCATTTGGACACAAGAAAAAGAGAAGTAATTTGCGGACTTTTTGGATTAGGCGGTGTTAAATCTGATGCGATAACCATTGGCAAACGCATGAAGATAAGTGATGAAAGAGTACGTCAATTAAAAAATCGTGGATTCGCTATCTTAATGGATAAAGTATCCAAAGGCGAATTAACCCTAGAAAAAATATAGATTGGCAAAAAACTAAATTTTTGCTATAATCCTCAAAACAGGAGAAACATGCGCACATTCTTAACATTAATCACATTAGCAGCCTTCATTGGGACCAGTGAAGGGCAAGAAGAAAAAACACTTACAAAAGATGAGATTATTCTTCAACAACTAAAAGATATCAAGCAAACTCTCGAAGAGATGAGGATTGCCAACAAAAAAGACATCGACAATTTAGATGCTCGTATCAAAAATCTGGAAAAGGTTCCAGCACCTTTTACGGATAAACGCAAAGTAGAAGAACAACCTCTCAAGAGAGGCAGAGTTGAAGAAGAGGATGAGCCACGAACACGACGAGAGCCAAGACTTGAACCACACACAGGATACGGCTCAATAAGATTGAAAAGCACGTATAATTATCCATGCACCATTTCTCTTAATGGAACATCTTATCGTCTGTATCCAGGCGAAACAAAGATTATCGATTACGTGCCATCTGGCAACTTCGTATTCAACGTAGCCGAAGCCAATGGTGGCAAAAACGAAACGCGAACTTTAAAGGCGAACGAAATTTACACGATCACTGTAATCAACTTGCAATGATCGGTTTTTGATAAAAACAAGAGTATTGTCCATAAAAGGCAATACTCTTGTTTTTTTATGTACACAACTCTGCATCTTTGCTATAATGAATCCGTGTGAGGATGGACTGCACCCATAAGAGGAAAAAATGAAGAAACTTATTTCGGCAGTACTTTCAGTTGGACTGCTATTGTTTGGAGTCGATGCCGCATTCGCTAAGCCGGGTAGTTCGAGCAGTTCAAGTTCAAGCCGACCGAGCAGCAGTAGCGGCGGAAAAAGTTATTCCAGCGGAAGTGGTAAAGGTTATTCATCTGGAAGCAGCAGCAAGCCAAGCAGTAATGCCAGCAAGCCAAGCGGCGGAAGCTATAGCAACAGCAATAGTGGTAAAGGTTATTCAAGTGGCACTTCAAAACCACCAGCAGCAGGTTCCGGCTCAAGTGGCAAAAGCTACAGCAGTGGCAAATCAGGATCATCCTACTCGCCAACTCCAAATAAGACTCCAAGTGTACCTGTTGCGCCTAAAGTTGAAGGATCGAACGGCAAAAGCTACACAAGTGGCAACAAAACCTACAATCCTGTAAATTCTAGTGGTAGTAGTAAACCAAAAGGTGGCGCATTTGATGGAAGTGCGTCAGACGCTAAGCAACGTGAAGCAAGCAAATCAAGTTATGTCAAAGGTGCTGAACCAAAAAGCACTTACACTACGCCATCTGGTAAGGAAATGAAGATTGATTCCAGTAGCAAATCAGTCTCAAATATTCGCAACATGAGCCATTCGACTTATGTAACAAGAGAAACTCGAATTTACAGCACATACAGTCCTTATTATGGTCGTCCTGCAATCGTGTTCGGCGATCCGTATAATAGCTTTTTCTGGTATTGGATGTTGGATCGTTCATTAAATGAACGTGCAATGTGGGCATACCATCATCAATCTGATATGGATCAAGCTCGCTATAAGGAATTGCTTGCAAAAGATGCTAAACTAGAAGCAAAGATCCGTGAGTTGGAAACACAAAACAAGGGTGTTCGTGATCCAGGCTACGTTCCAAACGGAATCGATCCTGATCTGCAATATTCAGATGATTTTGTTGATGCGGCATACAACCCGCACACAGAACACGATGCCAACAATAGCAGCAGTGGTGTGGGAAAAGTATTTTTCTACATCTTTATGATTTTGCTTGTCGGTGCTGCTATTTGGGCGGTTGTTTGGTTGGTATTCTTCAAAAACTGGAAATAAGATGCTTGTGTAAGCATCTACAGTATTTGGAACTTACTCGAAAGAAAGTATTTCAATGAAGAGTTTCTCCAGGTTTGCTTTGATGGCTGTGGTTGCGATTTCCCTATTCGCAGCAAAATTCGCGATGGCTGATACTACCGAAACACC
>ERZ1292644.581-Hain-H14-01um-R2-581-length-23786-cov-12_pt1 | contig 23786 bp, 31 predicted proteins | sample MGYA00564402_ERZ1292644 | MGnify/ENA primary metagenome ERZ1292644 (study PRJEB36523, sample SAMEA6512644) | groundwater metagenome | collected 2019-01-09 | study: AquaDiva: Metagenomics assemblies of 32 groundwater samples
CAAGCGAAGGGTCTTGCCGCAAGACGGCAAGCGCCGCCGCCGGTTGTGCCGCGAGGAACTTCCGCGCCCGTTGCTCACGGTAGCGCTGCCAAAAGGCTGTGAGTCCCATCCCTGTTTTCCCCTAGACTTCCTGCACGCCCCGACGCGCGATCCAGCTCCAAGCGTCCCATTGCCGATCACTGATCATTCCCATCGCCGCCAACGCGCGCGCCTCCTCATGCGAGACGCCCGCATCTTGCCATAGGTCATTCGTGGCCGCATCCCAAAAGAGCATATCCGCCACGGTAGGAAGTACCTCTGGCAGTCCCTCTTTTGGCGCCGCCGGGGCCGGGAGGCCCGGTACCGCAGTACCGGTCACACCACGCCCACGCTGACGCTGATTATCTTTACTATCCCAGGACATAGGGTCACTCTCACTTATAGCGGCAAAGGCGTCACAGCCACCGTAAACGGTCCTTGCCAAAAACGTGTACTCTCAAAACTCACCCGTAGCATCCCCGTCTCATACCGCGGACTAGGGTAATCGCCTGCGGAAAGAATATACGAAAAAATCGCATTCGGATCATCCGTAAGTGTCAGCAGACGGTTACGCCCGTCTTGCGCTATCCACGTCACCGTCGCACTCGACGCATCTTGGAACGGTTGCCCCTGTTCGAGAACAGCAAAATCCAGTTGAAGTCCTACGGTACCTGCCATAAAGGAGACCGTCGCCATGTGGCTAGTCCCTCCCTACCCGTATACGCCGTTGAAAACCCTGCATGCCTTGTAATATCACCTCCTGCCGTATACCCGCACAGGACTGGGGCACCGTCACAAACGGATACGGGTCACCCACTGCGGCAAACGTGACCGGAATCCCGGTGGTTGTATAGTAGGGATACACATCTCCGGGCTGTCCCGGCGTCACGCCCACGCCTCCAAGCGTCAGCAACGGATAGCGATTGCCCAATTCGGCAAACCTCACCCATTCTGTCAGCGCCATGCCTCACGCCCTTCCCATACACCGGAGCACCCACGGCAACAGCGCGGTGGGCTGCAACCGTACCAAGCCAGCAGCAAGATCATCGACCGACGCCCATCGCAGTACCGTGTGGGCTTCTGGCGACCGGACGAACGGGCCGCCGCCAATCGGGCCACTCGCCGTCGCCGCGTAGAGGTGCATCTTCTCGTGCACCACGTCCTCGCCCCGCATCCACTCATTCGCCAAGACCGTTAGCTTCCGCACCGCCGCTAACCGCACGCCAACTTCCTCCTCCACTTCGCGCCGTAGCCCCTCCAGAGCATGCGCATCGTCATCCTCGACGTAGCCCCCAGGCAGGATTAGGAATGGCTCGTCCCAGGCGCCGGCACAGAGCACACAGGGACCTTGGGTGAGGATCACGCGGGCGGGCGTTTCATGCAGATGGGGCATGGCAAACTTTCGTAGCGCACCGTAGCGCTTTTGAGTAGAGGCGGAAGCCATACCGCCTCAAATGTCGTACCAGCTTGTAGAAGTTGTAATGCGAAAAAACATGATGGCCCTGTTCTCGCTCCAGTGCAGCCAATCTTGCTTTAGAACTATTACTACGCTTGTTGTAGTAGGAATAGTCCCGAGTTGGCAAAGCTTAATACTAGTGTGGCCCCAGATATCGTGAGGGGAAATCCACCTAAGCTGTTTAGAACTATAAGCGGACTATTCCCATCGCTCCCTGCCTGCTGTATTACGCACCACGCCCCCACCGTCGCCGTTAAACTCACCCACGATACTTGGCTCGCCCCAAACTCTGCTTGGTGCGATACCGTGTTACTTGTTAGCGTCCGGCCCGTCAGGCTGATACGAATGGAGCCGTTATACCCAGCACTGAAGCCGCCCGCGACTTCCGACCCTGAGAAATTTGAAGCATAGGAATGCGCCCCATTAGGCACATACGACGGCGTAAGAAGCGTCACATAGTAACTCGCGGTGACAGATGACCAGAGGCATAAGGCCCCGTTAGCCCATCCGGCTTGAGCGATGTCGTAGATAAAAGAGCTTAAGGCCATAGCGCATCATCCCCTACTGCCGCAACGACACATTGACCGCGATTTCGAGCAACAGTACAGCGCGCCTCCACGCCACCCCCATGTTGCCGTCATTGTAAAGCGCCTGCATCAAGCGGCACTCTTCCAGGACCGGCAGATTGTCCGGAAACGCACCCTCGAGCGCCGCCCGCACGCAGGTAAACGCCACAGCGAGCGTCGGCGGCGTCTCGTCCACGACAACCGCTCCAGGTACCCCGTCGGCGTCTTCCGCTAGGTCCTGATCATGCAACGTCTCATCCATCCCCTGTCTCCTTCGTGGCGGCATAACACATCCCCCAGTGTAATCCCTCGAAATCGCGTGCATTCTCTGTCACAATACCACAACAGACCATCGAAGTGACTAGCTTCATACAAGGAGTCGTATGCACGCTGAACTGCTCGACCTGACCGTCATCGCCCAGGATGGCTTGCATAATGCGTTTACATCCCTCTGCCAGTGGCACGGACAGTATTATTGCGCCTGGCGCGTCGCCCCGACGCACCACATTACACCCCCAGGCCATCTCATTGTGTCCCAGCGGGCACGTGGCGACATCGCCAGTGTAGCCCACCGCGCCACGCTCATCATCCCCGGCGGTGACTGCCGCGATCCGCGGTTACTCCCAACGCCAGACGCCTTATTTCTCCTCTGCGGCGTCTATCTCCCAGCTCCCCACCATCAAGGTTGGCATGGGCTGAGCCACGTTTCCACTGAGAACATCCTCTACACGCATTACTCATACACGACCAACGGCGAGACATGGGCACCACTGACGCCGGCCCTCCGGCCCAACTACTGGGGATGGAGTGCACTCCAGTCCCAGAAACAGGCACACCATCCCTGGATGCTTGCCGCCTATCAGATGGGCACCAGCCACGACATAGGCGGGAGTCTTGCGCTCTTCGTAGGCCAAGATCTCGGGACACTTACGTATTGGGGCATAGTCTATGACGGAATGTGCGGTGATTCGGATGGGAGTACGCTCCTCGCCCCACATTACCAGCCCTGTGAACCGGTCCTCTGGCAACCGGCGCCCGACACGCTCGCCTGTTGTGTGCGAACGGAAGCAGGCATGGACCTCGGGGTAAGTCGTGCACCGTTTCAGCGGTGGCAGTGGACGGATACGAAGAAACACCTTCACCCAAGCGCCGTCATCCAGACACCTCATGGGTGGCTCCTCGCCGTGCGGGAAGTCCTCACGATCGTCGCGCCGAAACAGCAGCGAAATCTCCCTGCGATTCCGCCCCCGCCGCCCATCTGGAAAACCGCCATCTACGAACTCCCCGCGGGACACACGATACCACGGCATTTGCTCACGCTGCCATCAGGAGGGGATTGTGGGTATGCGGGGATGGCACTCGGGGAAGAGCGGGACACCCTTCTGGTATCGTACTATTCGCAACATCGACACGAGGATCCAAGCAAGACAAGTACACTGTCCAACGCCAACGTCTGGCTCGCCACCGTCGCCATAGGAACATAAAGACTACGCCGTATCCTGTTTCCGCTGAATCCCCCGCACAAGCACCACCCCAGCTTCCGTTGCATCGATACAGTCATCGCGCCCGGCCCCATCGATCGAAATGAACTCGGAAAATTGGCGGTAGTATTCAGCGGGGAGATGGCGCGCGAACTGCAACCATTTGTTCGTCACAAGCGGTTCCAGGGTACGACACCGTAGCATCTTGTTACGCGTGTGCGTAATCGGCACGATCTTAAGCCCCAGCGTCTGCTTCTCCGCCTGCTCACGCCGCGCCATCGCCTCCCGAATATTACGCGGCAAGAGTGACTGAAAACCGTTCGCTTCGACCCCTAGCAGATCGCACTGCCACCGCCAGAGCAGCTCGACGATCGCCTCGTCCTGGTCATCCGGGCTTGCCGTGTTCGATACGTAAGCATCCACTACGTACTTGAACCCGCTCCGGTCCTGTGCCACCACGACACAGCAGGCACAGTCTTTTCCACGCCCCAACGCCGGATCAAAGAACGCCGCAAACTCCGGCACCTCCAACCACGGCACAAAACTCCCGTCCGCCCGCCGAATTCCTTCCGGCAGGAGCGTACAGTAGCCGGCGTTCTCCATGTCAAACAGGTAACGCTCATCACCCATCGGGTCATTTTGCAGTTCCCGAAAGAAACTCGAATCGCCCTCCACCAGCCGTTGAACCATAAGCGCATAGTAGTCCTTGTGCGCCGGCCACAGCACCGCTGTTCCCGCCAGCATCGCCTCCCGGTGCGCCTCGAAGAACACGCGGGCGGCCTCCTGATGGGTCACGTTCCCCTGGTCAAGGAATATCTGCCGCCACTCCTGCCACAACGACACACTCGCCGCATCCGCAAAGGCTGTCACCGCTTGATAGAATCGCGAATGCCACCCAGGACTATCCAAGAGTTCCCGTAACAGCGACTGCGGATGCAGAACCGTCCCAGACACTTCCACATTCGTTTGCGGCGTGCCAAGCTTGAGGATGTCATTCGAGAGCCAATTCTTAGTCCGCACCCGCTGCAGTTCACTTAAGACCTGCTCTGGATGCTCGATGTCGTCAATGAGTAACAGCGAAAACCGCCGAAACCGCACGGTCCGTCCACGAATCGCTGTCAGACGTCCAATAGCCAGCATGGCCGTATGATCCACCGTCTCCCAGAAGCCATTGTTCCAGGGCGTCCCTTTCCTAGGACCGAACACCCGCGTCACTTCCGCATTTTCATCCAGCTCATCGCGGACCTGGCGCACCTTCGCCACGGCGTTGTCAGCCGAATTGCTCGCGTATAGTATAAACGACTCTTCACCTGGATAGCAGCCCGCGTGAAGAGCCGTGAGCAGCGCACACCCCGACGTCTTGCTGCTGGCACGCGGCGCCGCCACAACGTCCCGGAAACCACGAGCACCCTGGCGAATCTGCTTCAGGGCATAATACTCCTCATGGACTTGATTGAACGGAAGCGTAAAAATATGCGGGAAAAAGTGAGTAGCGAAGTGTCGATAATCGTAGCGGCATGCCTCACGCAGCGTGACATCCTCCGGAGCACGGGACCCGTGCGGCCATCCGACAGATACACGGGTCGTCTGCTGCAACCGCTCTAGCACCATCGCAAACGGCGACACCCGCGCAGGCGGCAATACTACTGGCATGCGTCCCCCGGTGCTGGCAGCGTAGCGAAACCAAACCGCCTCGCGTACTCCTGCGCCCGCACGTGCGCAGCGAACAAGGCTCGAAGCCCCTCCTCCCAGCACGCTAAGTGATACCACGACTGCCCGTCGAAATACAGCGGATGGGTAAGAACTTCCTGATGGCATCGACCGCACAGAGGGAACTTCGGAAAGACTGTTGCAAGATAGTTCATTATTACCCCACCTTCGCGCCCGTATCCAGATCCGCCAGATGCCCCAGCTTCGTCTCCAACGCCCGCAGCATCTGCTGCAGTACCTGTCCCTCGACATGGGTCACCATAATCTCGCGTACACTCTCCGCGATCACGCCCATATATAACGCAACTTGCTCGTAGGTCATGACCTGGTTCATCACCACGAGAGTCTTCTGTTCAGTCATCGTCAACCGACAGAGACTATCCCAGGTCACCCGCACATCCTCCCAGGCCGCGTAATCGCTCTGGCCCTGCGCAATCCAGCCCTGCATCACCGCCAACTCTTTGCGCATCGCCACTGCGTCGCCACTATTCACTGCAAGCGTAAACGCCGCATGAGCCGCGCCGAGATGCTGCCACACCTTCCCACTCTCTCCTGTATCTAGGCGCTCAAAAAGTTCATGCAGCCGCGCCCGACACGCGGCTGCGTCTTTTCGCATTGAGAAGAGACGCGGGTCATTGACCGCCTCTTCATAACGCACAGCGAGTCTCGCAGGCAAGGATTTCGAATACCCGAGCCCCTTATACCGCGGATGCGAGGCACCACGGAGGGCATTGCCGCCATGAATCCGACATTTTTCACGCCCTTTTCGTGCCCATGCACCACACGGCTCGCCATTCCGCTTGCGCCCGGTACACAGTTTCTGTCCCCTCGCTCCAAGTGCCATCTGCTATTTAAAACCTATAGAGCAATTTGAAACCCGCATAGTTACTGCCTGTCTCTTTCCAAACAGCTACCCTAGAGTTTGCCACTGTCAACACCCAGTGTCAAGGGGGCTCACGCCGCCACTACAGCATCCAGCCGCCGCCACGCCGGCCACACGCGCGGGTCATCCGTCCCAAGAGGATCACGTAGCGGCATCAGAAGACTCCTTCGACGCTATGATAATTTTTCTCTTTACATTGGATAATCTCTCACTATATAATAAAATCACTTAGTAAGTATACGCTACATAAAAATGGAGACACCCCATGAATGCCATTGAGCAGTATGCCACCCTCAACACAAGCCTCATGCGCCGCTTTAAGGCTGTGCGCGGCGTGTGTCCCATTGAAGAGATTGCCAAAGCGATGGGCATTTCCCATATCACGATTTACTCCTGGCTGGCGCAGGAACGCATCACGCGCCTGCATGTCCTCGCCAGAATCGACGCCTGGGTCGAGGCACAGGAAACGACACAGCCGCCCATAACACGGACATAGGGACTGACCATATGAGCATCGTACACATCGAGCATCGCAGTCATTGGACCGGCATCGCCAATGCGATGCTCGAAGACCACCGCCTCAGTCTCAAAGCCCGTGGGCTCCTGGCCTATCTCCTCACCAAGCCAGAGGGATGGCAAGCACAAACAACACAACTCTGTCATATCTCAGACCACGATGGCCGCAGTGCTATCTATAGCGCCCTCGAAGAACTCACCACTTGCGGATATGCCACATACGAACAACCCAGAGACGCTGGTCGTTTCGTAAAAGGAGGATGGACGATACGCGAGACACCGCAAACAGGTTTTCCGCTTACGGAAAATCCAGATACGGAAAAGCCGCCTACAGAAAACCGACACCTTAGTAAAGACTTAGGGAAAGTAAAGACTGAAGAGAGTAAGACTCAGAGAAAAGACCCCCCCTTAGCCCCCCCAGTGAGGAAAGTGGCACACACAAAGAAACATGAGCAGTGGTCTACAGATTACAGTTCTGGCTTTCTTGCTCTATGGACAATTTATCCTCACCAATGTCGAGTAAACAAGCCAGCCTGTTTTGCTATCTGGACAGCCCATGCCCTTGAACAACGCACTGAGGAGATTACAGAAAAAATCCAGCACTTACTTGAGACGACATGGAGCCATACTGACCCCCAATATATCCCCCTCACCAGTACCTGGTTCAACAATGCCAGATGGGAAGACGATCTTCTCCCTCTCCCGCTCATTTCAGCGCAAGCGATCACAGGCATGGGAGACCAGAGTTATCAGACAGCTATCGCCATTACCAACCTTGCCACACGGAGAAGGGCCAATGGAGAATACGACCAAGAACTACGAAGCGTTTCTACTGGAACTCGGCAAGTTGAGTGAAGTGTGTTGTGATGCTATGAGTGAGATGCGCTTAGATCTCTATTGGCAAACACTCGGACCCTTGATGACCCTTCAGGAATGGCAAACGGCTTGCCAGCAAACGATGAGAAACCAAAAATTCCACAAGGTTCCTATGCCAGCGATCTTCCTAGAGTACCGCCAACGCGAAAGGCTCCCGCTATGACAACCTGGGAAGCACTTGGCATCACCGTAAATGGCCACATGAGTGGGCAACACAGTTTTCTTTGTCCACGATGTTCGCCATCCCGCCAGAAGTCAAAAATTCCGTGTTTGTCTGTGAATCTGGATAAGGGCCTGTATCAATGCCACCACTGTGGCTGGGCTGGTGGCTTACAACAAGGGGACATTTCCACACCAAACCTTTCGAGCTTACCACGTATGTATCACAAGCCTGCATATCATCTCCCGTCACCCCCGACGTCCCAGCTCGAAGAATGGTTTGCCAAACGCGGGATTCCTCGGAGGGTCCTTGAGCGACGTCGTATCAGTACGACGAAGATCTACATGCCACAACATGAGGGGGAAGAGCGAGCGATTCAGTTTCCGTATTTCCGCCACGGCGAGTGCATCAATATCAAATACCGCGATGCGCACAAGCATTTCCGCATGGTGAGTGGTGCAGAACGTATCCTGTATGGATTGGACGATATCCAGGGTGATTGTGTCGTGATCTGCGAAGGCGAATGTGATGCGATGGCTATCGAAGTGGCGGGCTACGAATCCGTAGTGAGCGTCCCTGATGGTGCGCCGGCCCCTACGACCAAAAATTATGCGAGCAAGTTCGATTTCCTCGAGAACTGCGAAGATGTATTGGCACCTTTACGGGAAATTATCATTGCCGTAGATAATGACCTGCCGGGGAACACGCTTGCCGCCGAACTGGTGAGGCGTCTTGGCCCAGAGCGCTGTCTGTGGGTGTCCTGGCCAGACGGGTGCAAAGATGCGAACGACGTCCTGATGCAGCATGGATCTTCACTGCTGCGCGACTGCCTTGACCATGCACAACCCTGGCCCATTAGTGGAATTGGTACAGGAAAAACCCTCAAAAATGGCATTGAAGCGATGTATGAAAGTGCACCGCCACGTGGTTTGTCAACCGGATGGCTTGAGCTTGATCAATACTATACCGTGCGGCCCGGGGAACTGACGATCATTTCAGGTATACCAAGTCATGGAAAGTCTGGATTTGTGAGTGCCCTTGCGATCAATATGGCGAGGCTCCATGACTGGAATTTGACTATCTTTAGTCCAGAAAATGCCCCGATGGAGCGGTATGCCGCGACCTTGATTTCGCTCTACATTGGTAAGCGATTTTGGGGCGAGGCCAGAATGTCGCTCGATGAAATGCATACCGGGAGAGATTGGCTGAGTGATCACGTCACCTTTCTGATGCCAGAAGACGATAGCCCAACGATGGACTGGCTCTTGAGTCTCGCGAAGATTCAGGTGTATCGCCAAGGTATTAAAGGCCTTATCCTCGATCCTTGGAATGAAATTGAGTCAAATCGTCCTGCGCACCGCAGCGAAACGGATCATATCTCGACGTCCCTGAGTCAGATTAAACGGTTTGCCATGCTGCATGGCATCCATGTCTGGGTCATTGCCCATCCCACGAAACTCCGGAAAGCGGAGAACGGAAAGTATGCTGGCCAGTATCCGCCCCCCACGCCTTATGACATTGCCGGCAGTGCCCACTTCCGTAACAAGGCGGACAATTGCCTGACGATCTGGCGTGATGTCGAGGCCAATAATAACCACGTCAGTGTCTTTGTCCAAAAGGTACGCTTTCTCTCCGTTGGAAAACCTGGCGAGAGTGCGCTCGTCTATGAACCAGCCTCCGGGCGCTTCCGTGAACCACGTCTGGAGGATGCCGCATGGACGCCCTAGCACGATGCCTCAAGCGTCTGCTCGTTTGGGGTCTCGGCCACATCTTTACCTGGTCCCCCAGCGCTGCGGCAGCGCTGGCGCGTATCATAACGCACTGTTGGTCCCGGTTTCCTCGTCTCTAGAAAGGGTTCGCGCATGCCTCATCTCTCGTTTGCGGATGAAACCATTCTGGCCCACGCGTAGCTCAGCCGCGCCGCTTGGGCTCTTCGTGACGCCTGGGATACGTACTCAGGCCTCTCGGTCTCCTTATTGCAGGCACTTGACCTACTGCATGATGCGCAGGCACAGACCCCCGTGCGCTGTGCCTGTTCTCCCACGCGCCCCAGCGGGGACTGGTACACGGGGCATTGTACCCACCCCACGGAAGGAGCCTCAGATGGACCACGATCTTGACATATGGCTCGACACCTTTGCTGCGGGCGCGGGCACCGCGTACCAGTGGCAGCTGACCGGTCGGAAGTGGTTGCGGACCCGGTATGACAACCTGTCCTGCTGCTGGTGTCCGCTGGTGGCTCAGTGGATGCGGGACACCGGAGGCGTACTGGCACAGTACAACGCCTGGGAAACAGGCGAGCGGCAAGGATTATCCGCCGAGGTGATCAGTGAGCTGATGCGTGCGGCGGATCACAACCCCAACGGCTATGATCCCGTCCTTCGTGCGCGCTTGTTGCATATCTGTCACGTAGAGGAGTCCCCCGATGCCTAGTGCCCATACACCCCCACCCCGGACCAGTACCAGCCGCGCGCTCGCCCGCTCCCTGCTCCGAGAGGCACTGGCGATGCCACGGCCTGCCGTTCTGCCCGTGGGCATGCCCGGCGCCACGCGGATCACTCCTCCTCATCCCGGGGCGCCCCGGTGGACCAGGGAGCGTTGCTGTACGGTGCTGCGTGCCTTCGTGGCCCAGCACGCACGGTTGCCACGCCAAGCGGAGTGGCGCCGCGCCCGGGACCACGGGCTCCCCAGTCAGGGGATGCTCCGGACGCTCTTCGGCAGCCAGAACGCCTTGACCACTGCCATTGGTGAGCTGCCGAACCTGCCAGGCCGGCGGCCCAGTCCACGCCGGATCCCGGTGGCGCGGCGCCGCAGACAGCCCTACACAGCCGAGCATCTCCACGCCCTCCTGACGGCCTTTGTCACCCGCCACGGCCGTCTGCCCACGCGACACGAATGGCGCGCCAGTGGCCGACACCGGCTCCCGGACCCCGGCACGATCCGGCGTCATTACGGTTCGCAAGCGGCGTTCTATCTGGCCATGGGTCTCGTGCCGGCGAAGCGGCCGACGGGCAACCAGTACACACACGCTGCGAAGGAGACCCCTCGATGACGAAACTGCCTGTCAGCGACTCCGCTCTTAAGAGCGGAGCTTGTCCCTGGGAATGCGTTGTACAATGCGTGCGATCCTTTTTCAAGGGATCGCTCCCGAGACCTTGGCCTGATAAACCGAGTTGCGGCTGATACTCTCGGAGGCCGTTGCGTAGGCTGACCTAAGACGCGAGTCTGAGCGGGCCGAGCCCCACTGCCGGAGCAAGGAGCGTTGGGGGCCGCACTACGGTACCAGAGACAATGCTTGACGATTCATAGCACCGCTCATGAGCGGTTGAGTCTCTGATTTCAGCCACAGAAAGAATAGCACTATTGCAACTAAATTGCAACCTTTCTTTCTTCTCCTCTCTGAAGGAGGGAGCTTCCAAAAATGAAACCGCCTGTGACGCATTATACCTGGAGTGATGGGCCGTTCGAATACCCGGCCTATTGCAGGCCGTTTCTTCTGCCTGCACAGACCACGGTCCGGCTCGAAGCCGTCACCTGTCAGGCCTGTCTCCGCAAGTTAGAGAAACAGCAGGAGCTACGATGAGCCGGCGCACCCGCTCCACTCAGAGAGGCCGCCCGCGCCGGCCTCTTCCCGTACCTGAAGCCGAAGTATGCCATATTTTACAGACGCAGACGCTGCGGGCAGCCGGCACCAGACTGGGCATATCCTCTCAGTGTGCCTATCTCTGGCGTCAGAGGCTGGGGCTGGGGAATCCGCACCTGCCCTATACGTACCCACAGAACCATCCGATGGCGAAAGGGCTCACGTTGGAGGTGATTGGGGCGGCACTGCGAGCACATCCTGGCAGCCGCCAGGTCGTCGGCCTCCTGGCGCAGCTGCTTGGCTGTTCGAAGCAAGCCGTGTATCAGAAACTGGAGCGCCTGGAGCGGCGGGGACTAGTGACTGCCCTGTACCGGCCTAGCGGGAGGCGCCACGGGTGGGTGGTCGGAGAATCGCATGGGAAATAAAGGGAACAAAGTTGAAGATATACTTAGCAAGCCGATATTCACGTTTCCCCGAAATGCAGCAGTATGCGAAAAACCTTGACGCGCTCGGGCATAGGGTGACGAGCCGGTGGATTCTCGGCGACCATGACCTCCGTGCGCACGGCCAGTCCGAGGCCCCGCACTACATGGCACTCTGGGCACAGGAAGACTGGGAGGATCTGGTGGCTGCAGAAACGGTGATCTCGTTTACGGAGGGGCCACGGGAAGTCCTGGGACGTGCCCGGGGTGGCAGGCACGTCGAATTCGGTATGGCCCTCGCCTTACAAAAACGCTGCATCATTATCAGTTTTCGTGAACATGTGTTTCACTGGCTTCCACACGTCGAGCGGTATGAGACGTGGACTGACGCGCTCATCGCGCTCACCCCTCTAGGAGCACTGCCCCATGGAGCATAGCCACATCCAGCCCGTGTCCGTTAATGACCACGAGCCCACCTGTCTCGCCGCGCTGACCGTGATGGCAGCACATCTGGGCGTCAGCAGCGAGCAGATACACTTGGCGCTTACGATGTCGTGTATCCCGCATGCCGCACCCGCAGGCGAATGGAGTGGCGTGCTCGAACGCGCCCTGAGCCTCCTCACGCATCCGGTGCGAGGGTATGATCATGCTCTCTGAACCAGGGACGTCCCCCGCACCGATGCCAACCCCGTGCCCGGCGTGTGGCGCGCCACTGGTCTGGGCGCATGCAGACGGAAGGACCGTGGCGCTCGATGTGCGGCCGCTCGCGACCTACCAGCTGGTGATCCATGAGGGTGTACCCAGGGCTATCCGCTCGCCGGCCTATGTGGATCATGCGGCAGTGTGTACTGGAAAGGCGGAAAAAGGCTTGCAGAAACAGGAAGCAAAGGCGTATACTTTGGTATAATTCGTTACGGGAAAGGCGGGTGCGAGAACACCCGCCGCCGCTCGTGCCAGACACAGCACTGCAAGGAGGTGCAGCGACATGTCCGCTCTGTATTTTACCACAACACCTGTCGAAATAGAAGCTAAGCGACGTTTTCCACGCAACGATCTTACGGGGCAGCGCTTCGGGCGATGGACTGTATTTGGGTTTGCTAAATATCGAGAGAAATCATATGCCTATTGGCATTGCGTATGTGATTGCGGCACTCTTCGTGCTGTGCGTGGGAAGTCGCTTACCGGTGACGAGGCAAGGTCATGCGGGTGTTCACACAGAGATTTACTCAAGAAAGGATATGCTCCCAGGCATCATGGGCATGCCCATAAAAACAAGGTAACTCGAACCTATAGGATATGGCAGCAGATGAAGGCTCGGTGCACTAACCCGTTGAACAAGAAGTATCCTTGCTACGGCTGGAGGGGTATAGAGGTTTGCCGAGAATGGCTTACATCCTTTATGGCATTCCTTGAAGACATGGGAGAATGCCCTCCTAACTTACAATTAGATAGAAAAGATACCAACGGCAATTATACAAAAACTAATTGCCGTTGGACTACAAGTCAGCAGCAACAAAATAATAGGCGTAATAATACGTTGCTCACCCATAATGGAGAAACAGCGACACTTGCGGAATGGAGCAGGATCACTGGCATTTCTTCTTCATGTCTATCCACACGACTTCTCTACCTAAAATGGACTGTTGAGCGTGCCTTGACAACCCCCGTGAGCGTCTATAAAAACAGGGGAAGAACAGATGCAAAATGAGCGTAGAAACTTGCTCGACAAGGGACGAAATCTTCTGCACGCTCTCCGCATCCTGAAACAAATAGAAAGGGAAGAACGATTAGCAACGCTGAATGAACAAGCTATCTTGGCACAGTTCCCTGGTTTCGGCTGTGTCAGTCTCTATATTTTCGCAGATCCGATCTCTGGCACATTCCGGTCATCGCATTGGGGAAAATTGGGGGAGGAGTTGCGAGCTCTATTGACTGATGAGGAGTTTTCCAGCGCCAAGCGTAGCGTGGTTTCTCAGTACTTAACCTCCCCTCTCGTCATGCAGACGCTCTACGCTGCTCTCGCTCGATTCGGTGTTTCAGAACACGCGAAAGCGCTCGAGCCTGGATGCGGCAGTGGAAATTTCATGGCCTACGCCGATTCTAGCGTAGCCTTTACCGGCATCGAACAGGATCGGCTTTCTGCCCGTATCGCACAACTGCGCTTTCCGGCTGCGGATATTCGCATAGAGAACTTCCGGGACACGGCCATTCCTGAAAACAGCATGGATTTTGTCGTAGGAAATCCCCCGTTTGGTGACATCCATTACGCCTTCCAAGGCCAAAGTCTCAGCGTCCATAATTATTTTGTCATGAAATCTCTGGCATTGCTCAAACCAGGAGGTGTGCTTGCTTTTGTCATTAGTCATCACACGCTTGATGCACAAAATATTGATACCAGGAAGTCCTTAGCAGACCAAGCTGATCTCCTTGGGGCGATACGACTTCCTTCCCAAGCATTCCAAGCTGAAGGAACGGAGGTTATTACGGATTTGCTAATGCTACGGAAGCACCATCCAGATTATCCGCTTCCACAACGACGCTGGATTGAGACACGGCCAGTCCTGATTGATGATGTTCCTATTCAGATCAACGAATATTTCATTGATCATCCAGAACTGATTCTTGGGAATTTTACGTGTACCCATAGGCTCTATGGTGCAGACACATCCTATGGCATTGATAATACCGGAGACTTGGGCTCGCAGCTTCAAATAACACTGCAAACATTGCCATGTGACGTCTTTCGGGCTCTCCCACAGACGGCGGCAATTATCCCATCAAGTGTGACGGGGCACATTCTCTCCTCTTTACATGAGGGCAGTTTCTTCCTTGCCGATTCCGGCGCCATCCTGCAGATCCAGCATGGCGCCGGCGTCCCAGTCTGCCACGGCACGAAGCCCTTGCTTGCTACCGGGCGCGGGCTCCTCGAACAGCGCCTCGCTGCGCTTCTGGGACTGCGGGATGCCGCCAGGGCGGTCCTCGCTTCCCAAAACGAGGGGGCAGCGGAGCGGTATCGCGTGGAAGCCCGTGAGCAACTCAATGCTGTCTACGATGCCTTTGTGGCAAAATACGGGTGCGTAAATAAAACCACCATCCATGCAAAAGCCGATGGCACAGTGACCCGCCGCATGCCGAACCTTACGATCTTCCGTGATGACCCAGACTCTGTCATTGTCATGGCGTTGGAGGAATACGACGAAGAGACAGACACTGCCACCAAAGCCGCTATCCTGCTACGCGATGTCGTGGGTCATCTGCCTGAGGTGACCGAGGCGGCGAGTGCCGAAGAGGCGTTGCTCGTCTCGCTCAACACGACGGGCGCCGTCAAGCTGCCCCTGATGGCGCAGCTCTACAGTGGCTCACCGCGGCAGATCATCGACGAGTTGGGCGATCTGCTCTACCAGGATCCCGAGACTCAAGACTGGCTCACGGCGGACGCCTACCTGTCCGGTAATGTACGTGCCAAACTCGTGACGGCCGCCGCCGCTGGGGAGGCCTATCGCCGGAACGTTGTCGCCCTACAGGCCGTACAGCCCGAGGACGTGTTGCCCAGTGACATCGACGCGAATCTGGGCGCCCCCTGGATTCCGGCGTTCGACATCGAGGCTTTTGCTACGACCCTGTTCCAGGTTGATACAGACTGGGTGCAAATTCGTCACGTGCCGCACGAAGCGCTCTGGGAGGTGCAGGGTCACTGGCGCTTGGAGTACCAGGTGGCTGTTAGCAGCGATTATGGAACACGGCGTATCAATGGGATTCTGCTCCTAGAACAGGCGCTGAACCTGCAGGTTCCGACTATCTATTACACGCGCTACGTGCCGGGCGGCAAGGAGGAGCGCACGGTGGACCAGGATGAGACGCTGGCCGCCCGGGAGAAGCAGAAAGCGATCAAGGAAGCTTTCAAGGCGTGGATGTGGACGAATGGCGAACGAACGGAACGACTGGTGCGGACGTATAACGACACCTACAATAATCTTAGACTCAGGGCGTTTGATGGAGGACACTTAACGTTCCCTGGTATGAACCCAGCCGTTACTCCTTATGTACACCAGAAAGATGGGGTATGGCGCATTATATCGAGCGGCAATAGTTTGATGGCGCAGGTCGTCGGCGCTGGGAAGAGTCTCATGCTCGCGGCGGCCGCGATGAAGATGAAGCAAGCGGGGCTCATTCGTAAAGCGCTTATCGTCTGTCCCAATCATCTTCTGGAGCAGTTTGGTCGTGAATTTCTCCATATCTACCCCAACGCAAAGTTGCTCATGGCCAGCAAGGAAGACTTTACCCGCGACCGTCGAAAGCTCCTTACCGCCAAGATGGCCTCTCAGGCGTGGGATGCCATCCTGGTCACGCACAGTTCCTTCGAGCGGATCGGTATGTCACATGACTTCCAGGCGCAGTTTCTTCGGGAGCAAATTGCGGAGTACGAGACGCTTCTGGTGGACTATGCAGAAACACGCCCGTCCCGTCGCGGAGGGCGCAGTGTGCTGAAGCTGATCGAAAACCAACTGGCACGGTTAGAGGCGAAACTCAAAGATCTGCTGGCGGAAGGGAAGAAGGATGACTCACTCGTTTTCGACGAGCTGGGTATAGACCATCTCTTTATCGATGAGCTGCAGTTTTTCAAAAACCTCACCATCTCTAGCAAGATGGAGCGCGTGGCGGGTATCCAGACTGGCGGAAGCCAGCGGGCGTTTGACCTGTATATGAAAACTCGCTATCTCGACCAGCAACACCCGGATCACGGCATCACCGGCGCGACCGGCACGCCCGTGAGCAACTCCATGGTCGAGTTGTATACACTGCAGCGCTACCTCGACCCACGCGGGTTACAGGAACGCGGCATCACACATTTTGACGCTTGGGCCGCGACGTTTGGTGAAGTAGTCGAGACGATGGAGATCTCTCCGGACGGCCGCACATTGCGCCCACGTTCACGCTTCGCCAAGTTTGTGAACCTTCCAGAATTACTCCCCATGTTCCGCAGCTTCGCCGATGTCAAGACGGCCGCACAACTTACGTTACCGCGTCCGGCGATCCAGAGCGGCAAACCGCAGGTCATCGCCTGCCCCATGGACGAGGCCCAGCGTACGCTTCAGGACGGTCTCGTCGCGCGCTACGAGGCTATTCGTAATGGACACGTCAAGCCGTGGGAAGATAATGCCCTCGCTGTAACAACCGATGGCCGTAAGCTGGCCCTGTCACCGTGCCTCTTGGATCCGCTTGCGGAGGATTGTCCATACTCCAAGGTTAATCGTTGCATTGAGCGGGTATACACGATCTGGGAGGAGACCGCCGAAGCGCGGAGTACGCAGCTTGTGTTCTGCGATTTCGGTGTCCATCCCAATGCGTGGGGCTATAGCATTTACGGGGAAGTTGTTGACAAGCTTATCAAGCGCGGCATCCCAGCAGCTCAGGTTGCGGTGATCGGCAATGCAGACACCGACGCCAAGAAACACGTCCTCTTTGATAAGGTGCGTAGTGGCTCCATTCGTGTACTGCTCGGTTCCACGCAGAAAATGGGCACTGGCATGAACGTGCAGCAGCGTCTGATTGCGCTCCACCATCTTGATGCGCCCTGGAAACCGGCGGAGGTCGCGCAGCGGGAAGGCCGCATCCTCCGCCAAGGGAATAGTCACGCGGAGGTGCAGATCTACCGCTACGTCACCGAGGGGTCATTCGACGCCTACATGTGGCAGGCGTTGGAGGTGAAAGCTACATTCATCGGCCAGATGATGACGGGCGATCTCGCGGTGCGCCAGGCGGAAGACATCAGCGGGCAGGAGCTGTCCTATGCCGAGGTGAAGGCCATCGCCTCGGGGAATCCGGCTATCTTGACCCTTGCAGAGACAGACGCAGAACTCAAACGCCTGAGCATCCTACGGAAGAACTACCTGGACGAACAGTTCCTCACGCGGCGCGCCCTGAGTACGCTTCCGGAGAAGATTCAGCAGGATGCCCACCGCTTGGCGGCGCTCATCGCCGACCAGGCAACCCTGGCACTGCCTGCCACCACGCCATGGATCATCCAAGGGCAATCCGCTACGGAGCAGGATGCTCGCGCGCATGTGACGCTCCTTTGCGCCTCACTGCCTGAGCAGGTGCGTGATTCACAGACTCTTGTCTTGGGCCACTACCGTGGAGTAGTCGCGAGCCTGCGCCTCTACCCGTTTCATGCCCCTGACGTGGCGCTAGAGGGGCAGGCTTTGCGGCTTGGGTCTCTGGCAAAGAACGCTGGGCCTTTGGCAATCCTGAACGCCCTGGAGCGTCTGGCGGCCAGTAGCGATGGGGAACAGGCAACACTGCGGCGGGATCTGCAGATCGCCCGGGCGCAGTTGACCGAGTACGAGACGCGCCGCGAGCACCCATTTGTGCATGAGGAGTATCTTGCAACGCTTACCGACTGGCATAGGCAATTGACGCAGGCACTACGCGTCGACATACCGGACACAGAAGGCAGCGACCGCTTACCCCTTGCAGACATTATAAACGCCATCATGACGCTACGCAGTTCCCACACGGTTGAGCCAGCGCCACAACGTCTCAGCCGCATGGCGAGCGCCAGTGTCGAAGAGGCTGTTACGACGCGTATCCAACGGCTGGTGCAGGCCCGGGAGACCGTCGAGACTGCGGAGTGCCAGGAGGAAAGGTACACAGACGTTGTGGCGCGGGCGGGAGCGCCCGCGCTTCCTGCGCCCGCATTCCCTGTTCTACAGACTACAGTCAATCGAGGACGCCAGACGAAACGCGCGGAAGCGCTGGAACAGGCGGGGCAGCTGCGGCTGTTTTAGACAGCCTTGCGAGTTGAGTGATGCGAATCGCTTTTCCCTAAAGTTGATAAGAATTTTTTTGAGATATAATATACGTATCACACATTTCTTACATATACAGGAGGTTCAATGCAAGGCGAAGCGTTAAAAAGCTGGAGAATTCAACAAGGATGGACGCTACAAGAAGCCGCTCGCTATTTAGGCGCTACAAAAACAAGTGTCCATCGGTGGGAGGCTGGGCGCCATAAAATCCCGCAAACCGTTGTTATTCTTACGTATCTCCTTTGTGAAAATAAAAATATACGAAAAGTTCAAGATTTTCTCTACAAACAACTTGTAATATAAGTATACGTATCGTATACTATGTTCAGTACATGTAACGTGTAACTTGAACCGGAGATACGACGATGATGAGCCTCCTTGATACCGTACTGACCCCAGCCGAGTTTGACGCCTCCCTCGCCCGCGACGTGCTCGTTGAAGCCCGCTGGACGAGTACCGGTCACCGTTACGTCGCGCCGGCGCGCGTGGTCAAGGTTAATGCGAAAAGCCTGTTGGTGGCGCTGACGGAAGATGTGTGCCAAGCACAAGGGAGTGACAACGGTGGTACTGGAACGATGTCGCAAGCCTACCCCGCCAACCACGTGATCACACTGCCGCGCTACGCGAGCACCGGCTACAGCGTCAACAACGGCGCGTATCCGGTCGCAGAGGAAGCGGCGGTGCCTGAAGCCGACGCTACAGCGCATGTGCCTGACGCTAAACATGTTGAGACATCATGGCTAGAGGAGGAAGAAAAATACCAGGATGCAGGCTATGAGTGTCCATTCCAGGATGACGCGCCCGTGCCGCTAATGCTGGAACTGGCGGATGCGTGTGGGGAGTTGGGGGCAGAGCCGCAGATATCAGAGAGCCTCGTGTGGCTGTATACGACAGCACCGAGCGATTTCGATTTGGCTGGGACGGTCTGTGTGGAGGACGTAGGGATGCTATACAGCAAAGACGGGGAGACCTCTTCTCCCTATCGCAAGGTTTTGGTACCTGCTAACCATGAAACTGCTCAGGCCGCAGCCTATGCCTTAAGATCTTGGAATGTTCACACCTCAGCAGAGTTTGCTCAACTCCTTGAGTTAGACTGGTTCCAAAAGCGTTTCGTTCCGCGGGACTGTGAAATGAAGAAACGTCAATCCTCCCCCATCAGTGACGCTTCCCCCATGTCGCATGTCTGGCTCGGCGACACCGCCCCTGCGCCCAGCTTCAACCGCGAGAACACTATGTGGATGGAGGCGCTCGACGCGATGCTAACGCCGGATGCTGCTGACGACGCGCTTATGGCTGAGACGCTCTACCTTGGACCACTCCGGGAACACGAAGCGACTTTCGGCACCGGTCCAGTAGCTGAGGTGCTGGCGCTGGCAGCTCAGGGGGTTGACGCGGTGACCGCGGCGCTGGCAAGCGGGCAGCTGCTAGACGGTCTGGCGGCAAAAGGGAAACCGTGGCGAGCGATCAGCATAGCCCGCTACGAAGCTTGGGACGATCTTGGAATAATTGGTATTGGAGGTGCGCCCGTCTTTTTTGATGGGCCGAAAGCGGGTCTTACTTCTCGCCCCGAGCATTTTCGTGCTCATATTACTTTTCAATGCTTCGACGCTTTCGTGCTCCCCGATCACCCCAGCGGCATTGCCACGATTGCCGTGAGGGGCTGACCGTGCCAACGGTGCCACTGCCACATAGGTCGCCTGATACATCGCACCCGTGATGGCCTTACGTAGGACTACCAGGAGCGGCTGCCCGTCTGGCTTTGTCACAAAGACATCGCCCTCGGTCGGCGTGAGGAGTGTGTCGTAATGTGATAGATCCGCAAACGTACCAGCGAGCGCGGCGATAATCGCTACGTCGCTACTCGTCGTCAAGCGCAGTTGCTGCACGGGTGATGGCCTCCACGACAATGTCGGTCAAGATGGTGATGCCATAGGACGCTCCTAGTGCCTGGCACTGCGCCTGGAAGGCTGGAAATGTATCTTCGGTCAAGAATAGTTGCACCATGCGCACATTCGACTCAGGCGCTGGCACTGGTGTGGTGTCAATCTCGTCGTTATTGCCATTGCGTCCTATGTCAGGAATCAGCTTGTGCTCAATCGCCAGTCCTTCGAGCATCGCCATCACTGCTGCTTCACCACTCTGTACCTCCGCCAAGAGACTCGCCAGTTTTTCGCGGTCCGCGCCCGCCAGCGCCGCAATCGGGTCCAGCACTGCCAGGATCTCCGCCTCTTCGCTTGGCGTTAGGTCTACATAGGTTGCGGGCAGCGTCGGTTGTCCCTCGCGTAACGCCAAGAGCGTCCTCGCGTGACCATCGATCAACGTCGAGACATGGCGGTCGCTCGCGGGCCACTGGTCACTGGTACGTTGGTTGATCACGATATTCTGGACGACCCCGATCTCTTTCAGCACGCCTGCGAGCGCATCAGTTTGCGTCTTCGGATGGATCCGCCAGTTCTGAGGATTTGCGAGTATTTGATCCGTGCGAACTTCTCCATAACCAACAATTTTATTATTCCAAGGTTCTTTTGATTTCTTGATGTGGACACGTTCCGCCATTGCGATATTTCCCTGCGTTACAGTTAAAGCATAACAACTGGAAACCAGGTGGAAAGTTATTATTTACTAACCATCTCCACATATCCGCTTTTCCAACGAGGCGTCGATGAAGATTTCCGTCGCCTCAGCCCCAAAGCGGCAGTCGCTGCACCACGGCCAGGGAGTGCCTGCGCTGCCGTTATTGTATCTTCCGCGTAGCGTCTCGGTGTGCCGCAAAGTATCCCTGGATCAGAGCCAGCTGCAGCTCGATTTCTTTGAGTGAAGTTACGACCTGATTAAGCGGTTTCGCGAGATGCGGGGAAGTGAATTTCGCACGGATCACCGCCACAATCTCCGGCAACGCGTCGAGCGCCATTTCGCATGACGCTGACTGCCACCAGAGGCTGCGCCGGAAGGGCTTGGTGCGGTCAAAGGTCACACCTGCCACCAGAAGACCAAGGACCGTGTCATCCGACGTGTCCGTAATCGTGGTGAGATGGAGTAGTGTTTTCGCATTTTCCGACATGGTTCGTCTGCCTTCCTCTGGTAGCAATGCATACTCACGCCGTATCTCAACATCACACAGGGGCGGCTACTACGGCGCCTAGTGGCTCATACCGTAGCTCATCTGCGCCGCCGTTGCCGGCGCTGATACGGGACGCCGGGGTCATGGGTGGGACTGGCACCGTCGAAGAAACGGATCTGGCGCGTGCTTTCTTCGTAGGCACGCGCCAGGGCCTCTTCGGTCTGATACGGTAACGGGTAGTCCAAATGATCTGGACGCCACATAATGGGGGCTTCTAGGCGCTTGCATGTGGCACGAAACAGTTTGAGGAGCGAGGGGGCAAGGTACGGCTTACTGTATTTCCTGAGCCAGCTCAGAGGGTCTATACGGCCTTGGGGCGGCTGGCGCGCGGTTAGAGCCGCGAGATGCTGTGCCTGCGTATCGAGTTGGGCTTGCTGCGACTGTTGGGAGGCTTCAAGGATACCCTGGCGTTCTTCAATCGCTACGACGGCTTTGGCAATGGCTAGCGCCACCTGGGCTGGGGTGGCAGTGATGACGGCATTGGGATTGATAGCAGAGCCTTTCGTCCAATAATCGCGCAAAGCCTCTGCGCATTCACGCTGATAGACTAAGAGCATGTCCCGCAGCTCTGGTTTCACACGTTGGCGTTGAATTGTTGCCAGAAACATCGGGAGCATGTCCAACGCAAGCCCCACAATTTCTTGTGGGCCGCCGGGTGTGTTTGTGGTAAACACACCTAGCGTATCTTTATAAAGATCGTCACGTTTCAGGCGTTGAAGTTGTGAAGACCACGCAACTCCGAGTGTCGTAACGATAGGGCGCATGGCCACATAGACTTTTCCAGTCGTGGTATCCTCCCAACTTTCGAGGGCCTGTCCATGGAAATTAATCCGTTGGATGTCTGTGGTCATTGTGCTTCCCCCACTGTCTGTCGCACATAGGTCCGTTCTTTTACCGGAGCCTCGACCACGCGTACTAGGGCATCCAGTGACACGCCAAGCACGCCAGCGAGGTCTGCCACAAGGAAAAACCGGGGGCTGCCAATACTATCACGCTCAATCTTGTTGAGCGCGGTCTCGCTAATACGGACTTTCTCCGCCAGCGCCCGCTTCGTCATCCGCTGCGCCAGCCGGAGCCGGCGCAATTCTGCTCCGAGGGTCATAGACACCTCCTTTCCACTAGAGTATATACACAATTAAAATTTCTTTCAAATAATTGTATTTTTCTCTTTACAGACACAAATATAGTTGCTATACTCTCCTTAGATGAAGCGATTGACAACCACATACCGAGTCCCACGCAGCACCGGCCCTGTAGACGCCGGAGGGACAGAGACGAGGCAGACGACGCCAGGCACCGCAACCTGGCAGAGCGCTCTAGGCAGAGACGACGCACCTACCCAGGGGACTGGGGGATGGCAGCGGATGGGGCAACCAGCAGGGGTAACGCATAGCACACCCGGGCAGGCACAACACAATACAGAGTGGACACACGTTTAATGTAGCGGCCAGCAGGATGCTGGTCACGGTCACAAGCCCGCAACCTCAAGGAGCAAACGATGGAGACGAAAAACTTGCGTAACGGCTTGACCCTGCGAACCTTCCCCGACGGTACACGCCAGTTAGCCTGTACCGATTGCGGGAACTGGATACACGAAGGCGCGGATGCGACGATCCGTCACAGCAAACGCTGTGAGACGCAGACCGTACAGCCGGCCAAGCCGGTGCGCCAGCCGCGCACCGCAGATGGACTGAGTAATCAGGAAACATTGGACGCCGTGAAACAGGGCTATCTCACCAGTAACCAGGCCATGAACCGCGATTTCTAGAGGAGAAACAACAATGGATACGATAACCATACATTTAATGTATACCCATGAACTCCTCGCCTACGTTGCCGACACCTACCATGCCACGTATCCCTCCGAGTCTGCCCGCATCGCCCGCGCCGTGGCCTTGGTTGAGGCGGGCCACGTGACGCTGCAACTCGATGGCACGGCGACGGTGCACAGCCAGAAGGGGCAGGCAGTGTACACGGTCAACGGACATTGTAACTGTTTCGATCGATCGGCCACCTATTTCTGTAAGCATCGTCTGGCCAAGACCTTCGCCCGCAAATTGGTCTGTCTGACCCGCAAGGCACGGTACGCGCTCTACCTCGATCCGGTCACTGGGGAGCAGGTGCCTGGGTTGGCCTGGCCGAGCCTGGATGGGACAAAGATCCTGTACTGTCCTGAGGCCGATGT
>ERZ1292644.584-Hain-H14-01um-R2-584-length-23674-cov-5_pt1 | contig 23674 bp, 53 predicted proteins | sample MGYA00564402_ERZ1292644 | MGnify/ENA primary metagenome ERZ1292644 (study PRJEB36523, sample SAMEA6512644) | groundwater metagenome | collected 2019-01-09 | study: AquaDiva: Metagenomics assemblies of 32 groundwater samples
CTTCCGGTCATGTATTAGCTCTCTGTGCCCACAAATGCAAAATATATGCGTGATCTTCTTCATCGTCGCTATTCCTCCCTGTGGCTTAGGTGGTGTGCTCAGGTCCGATAGTCCCGCACTGTCCCGCCTATGTTGCGTATGTCCGCCAGGAGCCCCGTCAGAGCGGCAATAGGCACCTGGTATGCTACCTGTTTGCCTATCCACTCCTGCGCCATGTCCGACGGGCCTACCCGCCAGTAGTGAATCACTTGGCCGTTAGGGTGCCGCGTTTCGGCTAACAACATCCGCCCTGCGGTGCAATTGTAGCATTGATGCATTTATGACACCCCTTGTCCGGCACCGTATCCCATACCCGCGACACCTAATCTATATCACAAAGTCAATGGTGAGAGCATAGGTTTCGATCCCCAATGCTAGTCGTCTTTCTGCTATCAACCTTGTCTTGAAGACATCCATGTATTGAGCAAGCGTTTTAGGATTGACTATGACGTACATGATTCCCTCTTGGCCAGAATAGCAAGGACGGCAATAGTATTTCCCCTGATACTTGTACTTGAACATAGCTAAATGTTTCTGCATCTTCTTGCCACAGGCAGCACAGACCATGAATTCTATAGAAGCCATTTCGTCTTTCCTTTCTCAGGCCGGGGCCTTATCGCCCCTGTGCTCGCATGGCAGCCTTTAGTTTGACTTGGGAGTCGGTCCACAAAAGCTCTGCAGGCACAACATCTCCCAGGGAGGCGTGAAACGTTGTGCCCGCGGGCGCAGAGCCCAAATCCTCCAGAAGGGCTAGCAGCACTTCGTCGGGGGGCAGCACCTGTATAACCGCAACGATATGATGCTGCCCAGGAAAAGGCACCACATGCCTGAACTCTCGGATATTCAGGGGGACAGGAGCCGAGACAAGATCACCAACTTTTAGCATCACTTATTCCCTTCTCCCTGGCCGGGGCCTTGTCGCCCCTGCGCCTGGCATAACAGGCAAAGCTTTTTCTCTTCCTCTCGTAGCCGCCGATAATGAGTGGCCTTCGGTGTCCTCATCACAATATACTCAGCGTGCCCACAGCGACGGAGGACTGGGTATTTCATTGCTCTCTCCTCTTCCTTGACGTAGATGTAAGGTAGCTCATTTTTTTTCTCCCCCTTCTTTCCTTACCTATATTATACCCTATTTCCTTGGAAAAGTAAAGGGCCTCTACTCTTCTTCCTTGACATTGTAATCTATACAATTATATCCACACACACATTCCTCTATTTCTGGTGGCCATTGCTTGGGTTCATCAGCTAAAGTAAACTCATAGGAACTAATTGTGTCGTCTGCGTCACAATCGCAAGTCCTGCTCATTTGCTCTAGAAATACTCTGTCTCCAAATTGCAAACGACGAAGTGGATATACAGTGTCACCACTGTCATTTAATCCAAATCCCCTAGCATCTGCAAAAACGGAAACATTATACGGAACCCTGGTGATTTCCAACACATGTATCATTGCGTCAATATGGCTGGAAATCACTGTATTTTTATTCCAGGACATCGTTAATCTCCTTTTTTTATTTCTTTCCTCTTATTATTTGTTTTCTCCTATAATGTCCTCTCTTTTGATATTTAAGGTTCACTGGCATTATCATCTCGTTTTTATGCCATCCGCAGTTTATGCACCAAATTTCCTCATATCGAGTAAATACCTTCCCTCCACATCGTTCGCAGTTCTTCTGAAATACAATGGTTACCATTTTCTAGTCCTTTCTAGGAGTGAACTGTCTCTTAACTGTGTATCTCTAAGCATATAATAATGCACCCAAGCCTTATCATATGCTTTCAAAGCACACCGAACACGTCCATTCCATCTAATCATTGGTCCATCATCATATTCATTCCACCACGTTGGTGGAGTCATGCGCTCCTTATTATAGATGTTTTCCTTATGTCTGAGTTGTCTTTCGGCCATCCATAGCAGTAGGCGGTGTATATTTCTCCTTAGATGAAGCGAGTTAATCTTCTTTCTTTTTTCCTTAGCTGTGGTCATGCTTTCTCCTCCTACAATAGTTTGGCGACCTCCAACTCGGCCAGGGCAGCATCCAACGCGGCCTGTGCAGCCTCCCTTTCGAACAAGGCAGCCTTCAACTCGGCTTGGGCAGCGTTCACCTTAGTCGTCATGCTCTCTCCTCCTTTCCGTCGTATTTGCTCTGGAAGCACGCCAAAGTAGCCAATCAGGGTAATCTGTATCTCGTTGTTGGGCATCTTCACATAGGTAATCTCTTCGTAGCAGGGGCCTGAGCCTTCCATCTCGTGTTCTTCATTGTGCATCTCATTCCTCCTACCCGAATAGCTCTCGGCCCAGGGGGTCTCGCCGGATAGACTCTGCTGTCGCGGCCTTCTCTGCTTCGGTGCGATGGTAGCGACCATCAATAACGTGCTTCCCGCCGCGAAAGATGCAACCACAATGAGCGCAGAACTCGGTGCTTTTACCGCCCGCTTCACCCCCGTAGGTAAGATTTCCCTGACAGTGAAGGCAGACAAGATTCAGGACTCCTCCTTTTTTTCTGGCACCAGCTATAGAGGCCAGGGGCTGCACCTCTGGCTCGCTCATGGCGTCACTTCCTTCGATTTCTCCCTTGCTCTGTCCTTCTTATCTACGCATCTGCACCACATGTGGCCTTGGGGATGGTCACTTTAAGCCTCCTTCTTATTTTCTGTTTCTGGCACTGTCACAGCTCTCGCATCCAAATTAACTTTTACACCTTTTCCATACTTAGCCTCGGCTGCGCGGTTGACTACTAATGCACCTTCACACATCCAGTAGAAGGCCATATTACTTATGCGGATTGCCTCTTCATTCAGATGGGCTGCTTTAGCCCACAGACGATCCTTCTCCTCCCAAGCCTCGTCCAGAGAAAGAATAGGCTGTATCTCTGTGTTAATTGTGTTAGTCATGCTATATCTCCTTCTTTGTCAGTATTGTAATCTATACAATTATATCCACATACACACTCTTTTACTTCTGGAATCCAAACTTTAGGCTCTGATGTCAAATTAAATGTATAAGAGCAAATTACATCATCTGCATCACAATCACAAGTTCTAACCATTTGCTCCAAAAGAACTATATCTCGATATTGCAATCTACGAATTAGATATTTTTGATTATCTAAATCGTAAAGATTATCTAAACTATCGTCGGTATCATTTAAACCACGACCTTGTACTTTTTTTAGAGTAGATAAGTGATATGGAATTTTAAGATTTCTAAGTACTCTTTCTGCTGCATCTACTTCACTTAGATCTACGGTATTTTTATTCCAAGACATCTTCTTCCTCTTAAGTTAATTTCCATACCGCTCTACTAACTCCTGAAGTTGCTTTGTCGTGAGAATTGCTGCATTATGTGCAAGGTTTCGGCCTCCAATACACTAAAATTTAGCTACGATAATTTTCCTGAAAACTATCTCTTTATCCAAAGGAGACTCCTCCTTCTTTCCTCTACCATATTATAGCCTATTTCGTTAGAAAAGTAAAGGACTTCCTCTATTGCAAAACCGCCAGAAATCCCTTGTTCCGCTCCGTCTGTCTCCAACTATAGCTACATCTTTCACCGCTTCCTCCTGAATATCGTATCGCCGTCCCAAGGGCAATTCTTACAAAGTTCCTCATGCAGGATCTCTAACTGGGGGATGTAAACTTCTAAAAGTTTGCGTAGAGATTTGCATTTAGCATTATACTCAGACTCTAAAAGCACACGGGTGGCACGATACTCACGAAATAAAGACTCACGCTTGACATCATCCTTAGCCTCTACAGACTCACGCTTGGCAATAAACTTATTATCTAAAGACCTAAGCTCATTCCAAATCGGCCTAGCGGCTTCTATTGCTGTCTGCAATTTTTCGGGCAATAGCTCATCTGGAATTATTTGGAGTAATTCTAAGCGTATTGCTTGCTCTTCCTGAGGTTTATTGGTCTCTATGAATTGCCAGCGTTCCGTATATCCCTCACAAACCTCAAACAATATATCGTGGTGTACATGGAGTGCTATCCCAAACTCTTGCTGCATTTACTTACACCTCTCTATCTAATTCTCTTTTTTGAAGAGTTACGCAACTTTAACAACTTATTGTATGTAGACTCTGCCAACTGTTCATCTTCAATAATAGACATCCCACCTGCTATACAGATACCTTTTTTATGAATCCATATCCGACAACAAGCCTCTGCATCTCCCCAACCTGCTGTTTTAATTCTTTCTACCTCGCCAATAATAGAGTATGAGCATGTTGAATCGCCAGTTGATTCAATTTCCTTAACTTCCCAAGACCATGTAGGAATACCGAGTATCTTTGTTAAGCCTTGTTTAGTGTAATGGCCATCTATACTGAATAAACAACGTTTGAATGGCACAGTTAGCCTCCTAAAGATAGAGCTTTTTGTACTACAAATGAGTTTTAATATTTCGCATTTTCTCTGAGCCAATACACTCTTCCATAAAATCCTAGTCAGCCCAGATCGACGGCGGCTAATACTTCTCTAGCTCCTTGAGGGCTTTCTTATGTATACGAATAGCGATTTTTATTGCCAGGCTAATAATCGCCCTGGCTTTTCGCTCTTGGTTTTTTTTATGCACTAATAACGTTGATTTATGAACGTTTTGTTTAGTAGCTCTTTTTACGGTCATCGCTGTTACATTCATTCTTTCTTCTTTTGTTTACTAATCAGATCAGAATTTTTTAGTGGCATTAGAAAATCCAAAAAACGTAGAAACAAAAGAGTGAATAACGAAAATCCTATAATTATAAATAACATAAAACCGACGAGTTGCCACCAAGCTAGCATAATCATTTACCTCTCTCTTCTGAAATATTAATTAACTCTTCACAGCAGCTCTTGTGTCCTTATGATGCAAATTCACTATCTCCACTTTCTTCATCCTTAGTGATTCTTCCCAATCGGCGTCGCCACCATATTTTTTCCTGATGTCTACTGCCTCACGCCAGTAAGCAACCCATCGTGGGGCTTCAGGGTCAGTGAAACTTGTAGTCATAAGCATCCTTTGGAATGTATAAGTAACGGCTTCGCTATTTGTCATGACTTCCTCCTACTTCACTCCTTCACCGCCTTGAATCTACAGCAGGTACAATCCAGGCGAGTGAAATAGTTTTCCGTTTCTGGCGGGACTCCTTTGAAGTCACTATGTCCTTCAGGAGCACCCAGTGGAATCGAGCACTCTAAACAGAAAGCAGCCACTAGCTACTTCCCCACATGGCATCCTCAGTCAAGACAGCACACGTATAACACTCCCCAGTAGGGCCAAAGTTCTCAAGCTCTGTAGTCTCCCCACAACTAGGGCATGTTTTCCTAGCCTTCGCTAAGGTGCTGCTCCCTCCTTGCCCACTAGCGAGTCCTTCTAGCTTGTTACGCTCCTCTACTTCCTTCCTGTAAGTAGCTTTCTGTTCTGGAGTGAAAGATTCACAGCTGCCACGTAGACAGTGGATACAGTAGATAACACCTCGCTCCCTGTAATGCCAACAACCAGGTGTCGTACATTTCCTATCAAGAATTGCCATCTTAGTCCTCCTTCCATTTCCGCATCGCTCCATTAGAGATAGTCTTGAGCTTTTCCACCAGCAAGAAGGCATCTATCATGTTGGTGGAGCAATGGTAGAAAGACCGGGCAGTACCTCTGTTGCAGCTAGAAGGTCTAGCACCCAACCAGCAGGTAGTGCGCAGACTTCCTCACTGGTGATGTGCTTGGTGGTCATTTCACTACTCCTTTCAGCTTTTTGACATTAAGTCTAGACAATCTTTGCAAGTTACTCTATTGCTTAGATAGATTTTAGCACCATCTTTTGTGCAAAGAGTTTGATTCTTGTTAGAAAGAACTCGTTTATGAATTTCCATTTTCTCTCTCCTCTCATTGCCTAACCCCCTTTTCTTACTCTACTTTATACTATTTCCCTGGAAAAGTAAATAGACTATTTTTAATCTCCCTGAACAATTGCAACCAATGTTGACGATGCTGTTTCTCTGTGGCTTCTGGATATAAATAGTGAGCTACTTCATGAGTGACACCAGATAATATCTTATTAGAAGTATTAAGCCTTCTAAAATTCATATAAATATTCAATTGAAAATTCCCTGGCTGCAATACACGCTGTTTAGTTACTGAATCCCGGATATAAGAATAATGTATAAAAGAAAAATAATGTTCTTTCTTTGCTTCCAGCATTTGAAAGAATTCTACATGTATTTTGTAAACATCTTTCAAATAGCTTTTTGTGATCTTTAAAAGTTTACGATGTTTGTTCATTAACTTATATTGATTTTATACAAAAGATTAGGCTTTATACTCTTGGGATTTTTTTGAGTTAACAACCATAATGGAAGTGCCTGAGATGAGAAATACAGATTATTCTCTTTAACCACATAATACAAAGGATAGAAATTTCTAAACAAGTAACATTTATTAGAATATTTGTCATACAATGCTATAGATTTTGTGCCCCTAGCTTCCCACAAGCCTTCAGGCAATCCTTTTTCTTCAATAGCTTGAAGCATTTGTTCGGAGTCTGTTTGTCCTCTTGCAGGTCTAATCTTATCTGTTTGGACTATTCCATTGTGAATTAAAATATAGCGATTGCCCCAAATCGGATGATTATTTACATTGTTATTTGGGCTTCCGTGGGTAGCGAGTCTGGTGTGAATAAAAACAACATCGGCATTAACTGCACGACTAAAAATATCAGGACCATTTTGATCAAAAACATTCATTATAGGCCCTGGCTGTTTCCATATATTCTGAGCAGCCTTGCTAAAGACGCCTACTCCTCCAGCATCCATTCCTCTACTCATTAATGGATTTGCTAAAATATCAAATGCTCTTTTAGGATCAGGCATGTGACCTATCCACCCAGCTATTCCACACATTACCTAGAACTCCCTTCCAAATTGGTTATAAGGAATTGAATTACCTCAGCTGCAGCCATAGGATGCATTCTCAAAGCATAGCTCAATCCGTAATTTTCTCTGTCCCAATTTACCACACCAATAGGCTCTTCAAAAAGACTAAGCGAGGCTGAAAGCACAGGATCAATATGACTACCAGGCACATATAATACCAAAGCATCAGGCTCCCTGCTATTGCTAGCACCCACTATTCTTATATTTAATCTAGTGTGAATATTCCTTTCTGTTAAAATATGTCCAATCTCCCCCATGCCAGTGTCGTCAGATAAATGTACCCGCTGTCTGTTTCTAGATCCAGGTGGTCGTCCTCGCCTTCTGGTAGGCACATTTTCAGAATGCAAACCCCATGCAGCGAAAACTTCAATTCTTTCAATAGGTACTGTCAAAGAATTTAAAAATGCATAAAACTCTTGAGCAACTTCTTTTTCAGGTGAAGGTATTGCTTCTAATAACTGGCTTTCAGTAGCTAGCCCAAAAAGTATCGCTTCTCTCTGGTGGGCCAACCAAAAAGCTATAGTTAAAACGCCCTTTGTTATTTTAGGGTGTGTAATCCAACTGATTGGCGATCTGTACTCCCAGCCGTGAGGCTGCGTTCTATAAGAACTATTCACACCATATCCAGACCGTATACGGCGCTGATTATTTTCTGGAGTTGAGTGTCTATTTAAGGGGTCTGTTATAAATTGATCCAATTTATGCAAAAGGAGAGGAGAGCTACTTACTCCAGAAAAATGAATATGTCCACCAATGATTCGGTTATTTCCTGCACCACTAACTAAATTGGCAGTTACTCCTCTCTCTCGTAGAATTGCAAATAAACGAGTAATAAGCTCCTGTATCCTTTGTGTTACCTCATTTGGGTCTCCAGGACGAGGACGAAATTCTCCAATAGTATTAATACCATCTACTCCTATTTCGGCACTAGTCGAGTTGAAAAAACGCGAAGCAGGAATCAATGTCCCATTTCTATTATTTAATTCCCACTCGGGATCTGCCCCTATCATAATTAGCCTTGGGTGTCGCGGTTGCCGACTGGACACAAGAGTCTGTAGAAAACTAACCAAATCAGCGTGTCTCGTAAAACTATAAGTCCACCCAGTTCTTCCTCTGTGTTGAAAAATGTTACCACTTCTGTGCTGAGAAATGTTACCAGACATAACACCAACAAACCAGTCAGGATGCTGGCGGAGCAATTCTCGCCTAACAAAATGCATTGGGAGAGAAGGATTAATTAATCGGACTAGTGACAAAAGCTGAGGCATATTGTTTCTCTCCTCCTTTTCTGTCTCTACCTAATATTATATACTATTTCTCTTGGAAAGTAAATAGTTAAAAATATCCAGTTAAAGGTGGGCATATGCAGGATAGCCCACTGACGGGAAACATTTCAGTCTCCTCTCGAATCCTGCCCTTCACAGTCTCACCACCTAGTCTTGATTCAGCGGGGACACATGTTATTTATTTTACTCTTCTCGCAGCCACCGTCCTAGAGTGCTGCGGGGGATCGCCGACCGCCTCTCATATTCACGAGCAGAAAGCTTTGAAGCCTTGAAACTCTTTAGAATTGCCACCTTCTCCTTCGCAAGATATGGGGTGTTGTAAGATGTATGCACTACTGGGTGCTGAAATTTTGTAGACTTTTTAACCGACATCTTTTCTCCATTTTTTTTGAATTTGGTAAACCTGCTAAAGTATTTTGTAAACCCTGCTCTTTATTGTGAGAACATCACCTCCTCTCTTCATATGCATCCCTCCAGTTCTACCATCCCTCCGATTCTCCCGCCAGTTCTGTAAACTCTCTTGAACATTTGCAGCAGTAAAATGTTAGTTTAGTTATTTGTCGCACATTACAAGAAGGATGAGGTATTTGCTCATTCTTTTTAAAGTGCCAGCAAGAAGTGACAGCGTGAAATAATCCATGCAAACTCATTTTGTTTCTCCTCTACTTATCCTCTACCTATATTATATACTAGTTCTCGGAAAAAGTAATACTTCTATCCTATTTTCCAAACAGGTCTTCACCATTAGGATATTTTTGGACAGCCCTCGCTAATCTTTCTATGTCTTCTTGTGTCCGATGAAATTTACCATCTTTTATATGCTCACCATTTAGATAGACACAGCCACATTTATTGCAAGCAAACACAATGTTTTTTCTACCTTGTTTTCCTGCATAATCAAGAGATTTCTGGCAATGCAAACAAAAATCAAGATCGCTCATTTTATCTCTTCCGACAAAGAAGTTGAATACTCGTCTTTTAGGATATATTTTCTACCACTACCAATCAATAATTTAGAATCTAATTTATCAGCCTCATGTAGACTTAAATTAAAACAATATTCGCACACCATATAAGGACCGGTTATATATCCTTCTTCCTCTCGAATCTCTAAAACATTAATGATTCCAAGAGACTCGCCCACATCTAACTTACAAACTTGGCACGGAAATGGAGAACTTGCAAGTATAGCTATGCCAAATGCTTCCTCTTCAACGGAATATTGTTTTTGTGCCAAATCACTTTGATTGTCTAAGTTTAACAAATCTTGCAAAACACCCATCATGCTCTCCTAAGCATTTAAAAATTATCGTTCCATGGCAAACAGACAATCCCATGTTTTCTTACTTCTTCTTGATTTTGTTATTTCTAAGTCCTTCAATAAGATTTGCCCCTTGAAGATCTGCTTCTTGGAAGTCTGCTCTTAGAAGATCTGCCCCAAAAAAATATGCCCCCGTTAAGTTTGCCTTCTGAAGGTTTGCTCCTACGAGAATTGCTCCTCGGAGATCTGTCCCTGTAAGATTTGCCCCTTGAAGATCTGCTTCTTGAAGGTTTGCTCCTTGAAGACTTGCTTCTCGGAGATCTGCTCCAATGAGGATTGCTCTCCGAAAATCTGTCCCTCGTAGGACTGCCCACCGAAAGTCTGCCTTTTGAAGATGTGCCCCTTGAAAGTTAGCCCCCATTAGGTTTGCACCCCGGAAATCTATCTCCCAAAGCATTTTCCCTTCAAAATTAGCTCTTATGCCTTCTTCGCGTCCTAACACCCATAGATTGTGTAATCGAAGCACTTCCTCTAAGTTTAACCGAATAGTCATTAGCAGCCCTCCTAAGTATTTAAAAATTGCCTAAAGGATGCCACGCATCTATTTCATATTCGACAATAATGTGATCGCCCTCGAAACATATATGATGTGCTTCAAATGACCCTGGCACTCTGGAATCAAATCGTGTTTCTTTTTTCGTAAAGGCTTCTTCGGCTTTTTCTTTTGAAGAAAATATTCCGAGATTAGCGTCTCTTTCTGAGCATACTATCTCAGGGTCCATAGTATGACATTGAGCTAAATATACTTTCATTTTTATCGCTCCGATTCTATAATTGCCAGATGCGCCTGCATCAGATTGATATTTAAGATCCGCTTGCAGTTTCATTTGCCTCTCCATGCTTTCTCTATATGTATTATATACTATTTCGCTGTAAAAGTAAAGGTTATTAGTGGATATTTCTCTAAAGACTTGCCTTACAGGGTTTGGCTCCGTAGAAGTAGGCTTCTGTAAGATCCTCTTTTGTATCCCGTTTTTCTTTATTGGTCTGGTGCCTATATCCCTGAAGAGCCTCTTTCAATTCCAAACAAGTCATTATTTTCATTCCTCCTTTAGACTTACTACCTTAGACCAAAATCCCCTCTGATGATAGTTAGCTAAATATATTGTTTTGCCATTTGGGCGTTTTAAATAATACATTTTAGCCCAGCCTATTTTTCGAAATTGTGTAGCCAAAAGAGTATGATTTTCAGCCTCCAAATCTTCAAGTGTTTTGCAGGACACCACATTATATTTTATATTTTTTATAACAAACTGTTCCATTAGATTCTTTCTTCTATTCGCTCTATTGGTATTTTACAAATCCTAGAAAAATAGACTAGCTTGTACCCCGCTTAACATCTTTTATTTCAAGGTTATATTTCTTTGCTGTTCTTAGCAAGGCTTTTTTATCAGTAACCTTATAATGATGGAGTAATTTTATATAGACAGACATAAATTGTCCCCCGTGCCAGGGAGGACCAGCTATATTATGAGCAACTTCATGCAAAACTAAAGCCTTGGAAATACGTCTTGGATCTAAAGAAATTGCTCCACTGCCTCCTTTTCCAAGAGTTTGATTCATTTTTCGAAATTTTACGTTTATATTGGAAACATGAAAATACTTACAGGCTTTTTTAACAAGCTCAAGAGCCTCTTTTTCAGTAATATAGGGGAAATAAAAAAACCGACTTCTCTCCCATGCATATACTTTACTTTTCTGATTATCCCTCATTATCCTTGTCCTTCAAATAAGGTTTTATACCAAATGTATGCGGACGAGAAGTTACACCTGGAATAACCCATTTAGAAGGTAAATCTGCTGCCCAGGGGATATCGGCATTTTTACTTCCAAACATATCTACTAAATCATTGTGGTAGAAAACTGCCGCATCTCCTGGCATAATTACACGATAATAATTTGCTGCCCCATCAAAACCTCCATATACTATACGGGTATTATCGGGCAAAAGATCTACTAAAAAGTTCTGTTGGGAGGTTAGAAAAGAGACTCTATCAAGTGTATCTATGGGACAAGGAAATTTTAAGTCCCAAATCGAAACAAGCATACAATTATTCCTTTCTGGCTGGGGATCCAAGAATCGAACTCGGATTCATGGGTTCAGAGCCCATTGTCCTACCATTAAACGAATCCCCATTTCAAATCTCTGGGTCTCTGAGTTACCTATATTATATACTATTTCATTGGAAAAGTAAATAGACTCAGGCACAACCATATATTGATGCACCGCCACATTCCTTTTGTATGTGCTCCTGATAATCGCTTACCGAAAAAAATACCCTGTCTCCTGGGCAAACATAGCCCCTACGCTTTACCAACTTTCTGTATCCACGCCAAGTCTCATGTCCGTTCATAGGGCAGTAGTATCCTATCTCCTCTTCAGAACAGTAGACTTCACACTCATTACACCACACTACAAGCACAGAGAGGAGCTGCATCTCAGTCGTTACAACCTCTCTCTCCTTTCGGAACAGAATATTGACGCTCTGCAAAAGGTTGCTAGCCATTGACTTAAGCTGGAGCTACCTTTCGCGATTCTCTCAGGAACCTCACTACCCCGGCCATATCAGTTGAGGCGATCGACTCGTAGCCGCTTCGAGCATTATGAACGACGGCATCAGTCATACCTTCATAAGTAACTGAAAGAAGGAGTATCTCGGTCGGGTTGAGACGTACTTCCAGCTCTAATGTACCTTCATCATCCAGCGAGAGGACAGGCTTGTGGTCGTGTTGCATCACAAGCGAAAGCAGATCGAGCAAGTCCCGCCTGAAGTGCTTTGTCAAAAACTTATGCATCTTTTCAGATGCCACCTATTATTCTTCTCTGAGAGCCATATGGATCTTGTTTTCTTTGCCCCATACACTCTCCATGTTTTTTATAGCATAGCTTACAAAGCATTAAATTATGCTTCGAACACCACAAGACCGATGCAACATTTTCTTCACAATTATGGCATTTCATTTTTATACTCCTTGAGTATTTCCAAATCTAGTATAACAATTCGCCTGGAAGCAATTTTGGAGTTAATATCTTGGATTGCTTTTCTCTTGTAACAACAATTATCGGTTTCCTCTCTTTGGCGACAACTCCTTTATTGTCACATACCGGACAAAAAACATAGAAACAAACCTTACAGAACAGATTGCCGACACATTTAACGGATTTGCAATGAACTCCTTCGCTCTCAGAAGTTACCTGGTCGCCTTTTTCAAATTCAATCCACCATTGATTGTGACAATTCGGACAATTAAACTTCACGGCAAATACTTTCATAATTTACCTTCCTTTTTCCTATACTTCTTTAATTATATTAGGTTGCTCCCGAGCAGGAAATTCCAGCAATCATCCAAAGAGTATCATTATAAAAATTTATATTCTAACTCCTATGCATCTGTCTTCCCAAAGACTCCCCTTTGCTTCTGTAATTGTGGAAAATCCTAAATATGTCATGGCACTTTTTAGACCATTAACAAATTCATAAACCACATCTACAACAGATTTCTCATTATATGGCACTAATATTTCCTTTCCTTCTACAAATAGATTTTTTGTTTCACCATCCCATAAATTATACTCTTCTTGTACTTCTTTTGAGGCCATTCCCCTAAATTTCTTATATCGTATACTTTGTCCATCGAGAGTTTTATACATAGTAATAATTTCTCCAGGAGTCTCTTCGCAGCCAGCAAAAATATTACCACAAATTACTACATCTGCGCCACAAACTATTGCTTTAACCAAATCTCCAGGTTTTCTAATCCCTCCGTCTAGAAGCAATGAAGGTGGTGCTTTAATAAAATTTCGGTCTTCATTCTCTAGTTGGTTATTTCGGATTGCTTTCCAGCCATAATATAAAGCAGTTACCGGCGGGCAGCCTATGCCAGTAACCTCTGTGGTAAGGCAAACGTTGCCGTTCCCAATTCCATGCCGAACCCCATCAGCACCAAGATTTATAGCTCTAGAGACAGAGGCTTTTGATAATGTATTTCCAACAATAATATCAACTCTGTCCCGAAGGCCACTCCTATCCAAAGGAGACCTAAACATTTCATTATATAAATTATACCAATTTAAAAAATTTTCAATAAGTACATTGCTTCCATTAGCTACATCTAAAACAAATAAATCTACAATATTGCCCTCAAAATAAAAAGCATTAATTCTTCGCACATAATCCTGTAATCCTATTGCTACATAACATTTTCCAGATTCTTGCTTGATTTTTTTAGCTTTTTTCACTTGTTCTTCAATTGGCATAAATCGATGCAATATACCGGCGGCACCAATCTTATTTAAGGCTATACATGTCTCTACATCAGAAATAGTATCCATTGGTGCGGCAATAATAGGATATTTTAATGTAATATTTCTAGACAATTTAGTTGTTAAATCAACTTCTCTTCTAGAAATAATGTTAGATTTATCTGTTGGCAAAAGTAAAAGATTATTGAATCCTAGTGCTAATTTTAGCTCTTCTGGTCTCACTTTTTGCCTCCTGAAATGTATAATACTTCAACTTTCTCAGTATCCCAACATTAGATACTGATCACACTCTAGGCATTCGCAGAAGTCTTCATAATCATTACAATATTGACACATTTTATCTTGTTCATCCTTTAAAGGTCTAACTTTATCAAGCATCTTTATGTAACATGCTCAAATGTGTGATCTATAAAATGTTCATCAAATATAATCGGAGGCAAAACAAAACAAACATTACTCTTTATCTCTTTTATCAACCAATCCCCTTCTGTTATATTAAACATCCCAAGCTGACTAGTCAAATGAGTGTGCTCTTGTGCCCTCATGTCTAGATGCGTCACCATACACACCAAAAGATCTCCAAATACTGAATCACTAAAAACAGGAGTCTTTTTCCATTGCCGGGCGTATATTAAAGTTGGTGGCGAAATCTCCTCATGGGGTGGTCTGCAATCGTCTCCAAAATAGTGAGTAACCATTCTATTGTCCACCATTACAAATCCTCCTTTTTATTTCTCTGAGGTATTTTTATTACTTTCTTTTCCACAAACAGTTCCTAGTAAAATATATAATTCTCGTGCCTCTTCGTAGGGCAATTGTAATAATGGAGCATCATTATCATCTGTAATAATTATACTGCCAAGAGCATTAAAAATTAACTTCATTTTTGTCCCCCTAGCAATGTTGTGAAATCAATTTCTAATTTAACCTCTTTTCCTAAATAACCTTGCATAAATTTCATTAAGCCCTTCAAATTCTTAATATCTTTTTGTAATTCTTGTTTCTCTACTTCTAGATCTTTTAACAACGTAGCAATTTTAGTTAGCTTAATTTTAACCATTTCCTGCAGATTAGTAAATGTAGAATCTATATTAGTAATAAATTCAACAGGCAACACCGTAGTTAAATCAAATTTTATTTCTTCTTGTTTTTCCACTAGACTTGATTCATTGGTCTGAATTGTCTCTTGTGTTTTCTCGGGCACCTCACACATGTGTTTGCCACATCCTTTGCACAGCCCACAATGGTGTGTGCCCGATTCATTAGTATGATTTAATGTAAGAAATGTGTGTAAGCAACGTGTAGTCATTTAATAACACACTATATACCCCAAAAAATCTTCATATGTATCATACTCTATCCAATTTCTTCTGTCTTACCAAGACAAAAATGGAAACCCTTTTTTGAAAAGACGATATGGATCTCTTGAGGTTACTTTCTGGTGTTTCCTTGCAAGTACCCATGCATTAAGAGTGCTTCTAGGAACATTAAATTTAACATCAAAATCTCTATAAGAAAGTCCCGATTGTAAAAATTCAGTTACTATAAAATTCTTTTCTTCTTCTGTCCAGGGATATGCGAACAAATGCTTCTGTACCATTTTTACAAGATCGGTCTGCTTCTTTTTCATTACTTTCCTCCTTAGTAGCTTTAATATTTTTGTCACGGATACACTCCTTGTATATATACTGGATCACTTTTAACGATTCCACCAACATCAATCCACCAGCCATAACTCCCGCTTGGATTATTTACAGCCGTAATATTTTTGCTGGTATCGGCTGATTTTATTGCCGCCGAGTTAGACAATAATTCTTGATCTACTAGACTCTTAATATCTATATATGGATTACACCCTGCTTTACTAGGAACCCCAGAAAAGACATCTAGTGCTCCCAAGCACTCCTTTCCTCCCTGCAAAATCGGATATGCTCTGTCCATATTTTTGCCAATAGAATTCCTCCAAATGTCTACGGTTGCTTGCAAAACAGATTGATCCATTTCATAAGCCGAGACCTTTCCTTTGGTTAACATCCCATTAACACTTGGAATAGCTATAACTGCTAATATTGCTATTACAGCAGTTGCTACAATGAGTTCCATTAAGGTGAGACCTAGCTGCTTTTTATTAGTATTGATTGTCTTTCTCCACTAGAAATATAATTAACTGTACCAATATATTCTTCCTTGAAACCACTCAAGAAAACCTTTTCGTGTCGGGAAGAAGGACATTTATAAAACTGTCTGCCATGAATATCTATTATATAGGCATAACAAAATAAACCACAAAAGATGCAATTCATACTTTCCTCAAACTCATTTTAATATTATTTCTTAAAATCCTGCCTGCACTCTATTACCATGAAGTTGTGAACACTCTATTTTTGGCTCTGATTTTGGCTTGCCACATTCATGGCATATAAAACTTTCACTTTCATGTTGATATGCTGCCTCGTCATGTTTTTTTTGATATAGTTGTACAACTCTTTCCTTAAATGATGTTTTATTTTTCACCATCTTTTTCTCCTTTCTTTATGCACTATTCCTTGCCACGACACCTTAATATAATCTGTTTTTAATTCAAAGTAAACTCTACCAAAATGGATACCAAGGCTTACCCTTTCTACTCCAATCAACCGGATAATTTATTTTATTCTTTGCCCAATTTCTTTCTAATTGATCCATCCTCTCATACCATAACCACATAGGATGTGCCATGCCAGCAAGGATGTTAAAATCTGCCCAAGGCGGGTGCCAAAAATATTCTTTAGTTCTCTCTTGCTCTTCAAAAACTTCCTGAGCAGTATGATGCTTTCTATATTCTTCCCAGTTAATTACATCGTATTCAAGTATATAGTGTTTAATATTTAAAATATATAGTAGCCATCGATACCAATAATATTTAGTTTTCCAAAGGGCTGTTGAAAAGCATCTGGGCCACCATATCAAAAACAACCAAATACGCTTGATTAAGGAATATTTAAGCCATGGACCACAAGCAGTAAGGTTATCCATTTATATCCTCCTTCTGGGCTATTGGGATTAATGAAGCAATTCTATCCAATCCAATACTAATTTCTATGACATCACTTCTCAAAATCTTTTCTTTTGCTAATAGCTGCCACCTCTAAACCTTGTAACTTTTGCCATGTTAAATGATCATTCAAACATTTAGAATTAGATGATGCTTCTTCCTTTCTTCCATTACATATATGACATATTTTACAATCCCACCTATGTTCAAAATGCATAACATCAAAAAATCTTCCGATGTCCTGCAGTGTTTCAATGCCACTACTAGATTTTTGCACGTCCAATTTGCAATATTCACATATAAAATTCTCTTGGACTTTAATAGAGCGCAAAATAGTCGTATTTTCAGAGTTTCTCTTTTCCTTCTTTGTATCGTCATAAGAATTAAAACGATTGAATGATTCGTTTCTTTCTACTATAAAATGTATTCCTTCCGCCTGAATGTATTCTTTCTCAAAATTTATCTCGTCCGCAAATATTTGAAATTTATCTATTAAATATTGCCTTCCCCAAATTAAATCCTCTAAAATCTTTTGATTTCTTTCAATTTTATATTCGTATTTTCTTTCATCACTCTCTTTAGCAAATAATTGTATAGCTTTGTCTTTGAATGATTGTTTTGGCTCTACCATTAACTATCTCCTTGTTTTGATTCTTCCGTTGCTTCACAACATCCTAGTAAATCTTTTCTCGAAGACGCCTCGCCTTTGCAATTAGTACAATTTATGCTATGTAACTTTTTACCACAAATCAAACATGGAATCATAAATTATATATAATATTACCTTAAATCAATATCAAAAATCAGCATCCGGGTCTCCTACTCTAAATAATGGTAAACCTAGATTATACCACATTCTGCAAACCCGTAATCTGTCGTCCAATACAAACAATATATTATATTTGCCCTTTATATGATTTTCATATATTTCTTTTTTAATCACTGCGTCCTGTCTCTTATCGTCTGATGGACGCATGAAAAATAGATCAAATAGCACACCATTCGTAGAAAGCCATTTCTCTGTTACTGCTCTAAATTTGTCTTCTCTTCCTGACACCAAGATTATTTCTGCTTTGCTATAAGTAGATAATTGATTATTCAAAATATCTAGAAGACCTTTAATAGTATAATTAACCACATCTGTTTCATATAAACTTGTATCGTATGGACCGCGCCCGCTTCGCAAAGCCAATGTTCCATCCATGTCACAAATAACAGCAAAAGGCAAATTTGGGTCAATAGGAATTAAAGAAATTTTATCAGTCTTTTCTACAGAGGGTTTTAAATATCTATTATACATGTCTCTAATAACTTTTTCTCCTACTGGTTTTTCACGAGTCCTATCTCTTTTTATGCATTCCTCTAATTCGATATCAAAAAACTTAACTTCTATCGAAGCCCTTTGCTTTCTGCCATTGACTTCTTGCTCTTTATTCCACTCCTTTACCTTTTCCCTAATTTGTGATTCGTGCTTGGGGTCTAGATTTGTATCATCAACTAGAACTGAATATCCATTATTTAATGCTTGCAATATTAAACTGTCTCGTGTTTTCAAAACAAAATTTTCATTTCCTTCACTCCATCTGCCACCATCTAACATCTCTCGCAAATCATCTTTGCAAACACGCTTATATATGAAAGGCTGTGCTTCTAACAATTGCTTAGCCCATGTAGTTTTGCCTGCGCCCGGAAGTCCACGGAGAATTACAATTTTAACCATTTCTTTTCATATCTTTCTTTTATTTCGCTTTCTCCAGATATTCATTGTTAACTATTTTCAATTTAACACGCCCTATTTCCGGGTCTTCTCTTTCATTCACTGGTTGAATTACAATCCCCTCTCTTATATGAGTAGCTTCATTTATGGTTGTCTGTCCAGTAGAAAACTTTTCAATATCTTTTGGAAGATACATCCCTGTAAACAATACAGGAACCCAACGATTTATAGCTGTTATCACCAATAAGTCTCCTGGTGGTAATGAATGAATTTCCTCCCACGAAAGCCATTTAGCCTCTTTTTGATTCCAAATATCAAATATAGAAAAATTATGTTCACCCTCCTTGGTATTATACTTTAGCTCCTGAACATTTCCCCAAACTTCCCCATACAATGTAAAATCTGGGTAAGCTTCACAAAAATCTTCTATCCATGGATTTTGCTCTAAGCACTTCCACCAAACATTTTTATCGTCTTTTTTCCACCATAATCTTCTAGAGCCACAATACATTCTATTGTTTTGATATGTGAATCTACCATTTGCTCCATGAATTTTTTCAGTTACTATTACTTCCTCTCCTGGAATTATAAGATTAAAATACTTATGCCAAGCTTCTATATCATACTTGGGTCTAAAACCAGTAGGATCTAATTCTGCAAGACCTCCTGTAGCAAATATTTCAGGTGGTTCATATCTTATAATTCCTAAGATTTCAGAAACATCATCTCCTAATTTGCTACCTTCTGGTGCTTGCACCAAAAGACCCTGAGACATTATTCCTCTAAATTTCCTTACCTTGATTCTTTTACTTTCCTTTAGAAAATCCCATTCAGGAGTATTTGGGGCGACAGAATCTGGAACAATATAGGCCCCAATTTCCTTATCTTTCCACTCTTCTGTTTTCACTACAACTTGATAATTCCATACTTTAACAATAGACAATGTATCCGCATTTGGATGTGGTTCTAATTTAACTGGAACAATTTCTACTTTATGGGTGCTTTTCTTTTCTTCCAGCATGTATTTAGTCCTCCTGTGTCTTTTCTTTATTATCTAGATTTTTATACCATCTAACAAAATCATTTTTATTCTCCTTTTGGTCTGGATAATCTCTCCAAAGCATGAATGTCCCCAAACCATTTCCTCTATGAGTTTCATTCCAATATTGCTTCAAAATAGACAACCATTCTTTCTTAATATTTATTCGTGGATAAGTTTCTCCTTCTTTCAATATATCCCCCTTCAGCTGATATGGAGTTCCGCATTCCATGCAATAAGCCTCACCACTATAATCTGTCCAATTCCAGCTTACATTTTCCGTATCGCAAATTAAACAAGTAAACATCTTTGCTGACTCTTCTGCATTTGCCATGTACCCATATTCTTGAGGCATATTAATACTCTCCTTTATTCATTTTAATCATTCCTTTTTCAGGAGAGCGTTTTCGCCATTGATTTGTTAATCGTTTTCATCAATTGTTCAATTACCTCGAAATCCAAATCCCTTTGATCTGATTGTCCTTTCAAACAACCCGATGCAAAATCTTTATTCAAATTCATAGCTGATGCAATTATATACGAATTTGTTTGTTTTAATGGCAATATTGTGTCTTTGCTTGCTCTTCCAAATGTTAAATATTGCTCTTTCACTTTGTTAGATTCAATATCGTCCCATTCAATTGAAAAAGGACTAACATTTCTATGTTTTCCGTCATGATTTTCCGGATAAGCACATTCAACCAAGTCCAATCCATGAAAAGACCAAGTTACTCCATTGCATTTGCTCATTTAAACACCTCTATTTAACTGCTTGACTCATAATTGCTGAAAAAACTCTAGACATTTTATCTCTAGGAAACTCTTTAGACATTTGACGCATTACAACTGTCTTTTCATCTATAATACTCGCACCTATACTATTATATACCGCGAGAACTTTCAAAGTAAACTCATGTTTTTCTATAGCGGCCTTTAAATGCTTTTCTATAGAATAATGAATTTTTTCTATTTCAGGCTGCGGAAATTCTTCTGCTAATAATGTTCTAATGTCATCTACTGTTGGCTCATCAAAATTCTCAAAAGCATTTTCACAAGTAGCTATGATTATATTTTTCCCTATTCCACCTGAAGCCCAATGAATCTTTTCGATCGCCTCCGGCTTACACTTGAAGAGATTCCATTTTCCCGTTTCGTCAAGTAAATACCACACCTCTCCCTCTTGGCCCAAATAACCATCTTCAGTTTCCTGCAATTTTGCCTGCATATCTTTTTGCGACTCTTGGTAATTCTGAATATAATCTTTGTCCACTATACCCAAAAATCTAGTGGTAATCGGGGAAGACTCAAATGTCACAGACATTTTGTTGCCCGGCAAAAACATATTTGAGGGTGGAAAGATTTTTCCGTCTTGTCTGTAAAACAATATAGATGCTTCCAAATTAGGACTCTCATATTTAACTAGGTGTGGATTTCTAGCTCCCCATAATTCATATGAAACATTAGCTCCGGTTAAGAAAGGAAGTTGTTGAATATAACTATGTCTATCTAAAATTTCTTTCCACATAGAATAAAATGGCCCAAATTTCGAGTCTCTTATAAAAGGTGTGAGTCTGGTTTTGTAAGAAACAAAAATTTCCCCCTTAGCATTTTTGTATGAAAAAGCAAAGACATTTGTCCCATCAAGTTTTTCATATCTCTCAATAATTTTCGCTTTCGGAAAATGCCAATTTCCACTCTTGTCAAATGGATACAAAAGCTTTGGAGTACACAAAATTAACTGAGAGGCCTTATCGTCATTAACTTGTTCAATATACAAAGCCCCATATTGGTCTGAGCTAATATGGCAAATATAACCCGATACTAAATTTTGCGGATTAAATGGATCCTGAACAGAAAATTTAGACCAGTCATTATTTATAAGAATATTCATAATTACATTTCCTTTCTGTTTTCTTGGAGCCTAGCAATGGCACTTTCACCTACTTAGTCTTCTCGGTGCGGATACAAGTAGGTGAGTCAAACCATGCCCTCGCTCCTTCCATTCTACGTCCGCCACGGTCCATGTACTACGTCCTCTTCAAGCCACTGCTTTTCAATCGTCATCACTTCACCCGCCTTCTTATCTGCGCATCTGCGCCACACATGGTGCAGCAACCATCTTCGTCGGCCTTGACGAAAGGTCCACAAACGTGACAGACAAAACATTCAGGTAGCACCATTAGCAAAATCTGTTTAATGCGGGCTTCTTCTGCCTCAACACAGGGGCAAGTGTCTTCCTTGGCCTCCAAAGGCCCTACCTCTTTTCTGTGATTAATGCAATCCTTGGCCGTCTGTCTGTGAAGAGAGCGTCGCTCCTCTGCCGAAAAACCCCCAACGGCTAGTCCTTTGACATACAGGTAACCTGGTTTGTTATCCTGTGCAGTCATAGCCCCACCAGCTTTCCTACGGCCTCTTCCAAGGCCAAGGTGAAGGCATCCCAGGGGTCTTCGCCTTCACTGTAAACATCATCGCCAGAAAAAGGGTCGGGGCCAAGTGCAATTCGGGCAAACCAGCGAGGTATTACGACATTATCCCATCCTATGTTGCCTGAGTTAGACACTCTTTGGGTAGCTAACAGCCACACCAGGAAGTCCAGGCTAGGGTTGAAGCCCCGATTCTGGCAACATGACCACGCTGCGGGCTCTCCACGGCGCACGGCACAGGTTGGGCATGGGCACTCGCAGTCCAATATCTGGCCTAGATTACACTCCGAACACTCTTCGATGTGGTCGCATGGCACCCGCACCTCTGGTCCGAACACATACTCCGAGAGGATGCCTGTGCCCTTGCACTCACACTTTTCCCTGTGTGGTTGGTCATCTGGCCCACTACGGAATTGTGGCAAAGCACGGCACTTACGAGTCCGCTTCGCTCCTGCTAGGCGGGTCAGGCGAGCCAGGGTTTCGGGTGAGATGTCAGCCATGTTTTCGCCTCCCGGGTGCAACTGTAGCGGAGCACCTGATGTTGAAGTCTGTGATTCGATATTAGTGACAAATACATCCTTCATTCTTGTCCTCCATTGCTTAATAGGCACTTCGCCGCTACCCTGAAAAAGGTTTCTCTGTCGTCCCAGAGTGCCGCCATCAGCTTCTCTTTAAGTTCCGGCTTCTTGCGGTGGAAGGCGCGGGTCGAGATGACCCTCTCGATAGCCTCTATCCACATCCAATCGTTCTCGGAAGGTATCCAGCCTCGCTCGTCGCAGTCACCACAACCTTCCATAATGGAAAAAAACTTAGAACGCAGGATATATTCACCAGAACCTTCACAATGCTTACATACCTCCCCTACCAGCTTTTGATCTAGCAGGGGATGCACATGCTCCCTATCAAAGGCTTCACATCCCTCATCTATGCAGGGCACTGTTGCCTCTGCTAAGGCCAGCTTCAACTCCTCTACCAGGGCAGTGTCAATATTCATCTCTTACCTCCATTCTCGCCGACGGCCAGGTAGTTTGTGCTGATCGCTTCTTGGCTAGTTGCAAATAATCCTCTGAGAGATGGCTTTCCTCCCGGGCAGTAAGGCATAGGAATCCCGTACCGATGCCACCTCACTTTGTAAATCGGGTGCTCTCGCCATCGCGGTCTAGACCTGTCCCTCAATCTTCTGCGCACTGCATCGCAGCCCGAGCATCTTTCTTTGAACAGCTTGTCAGGGCTTGGTGTATGCCACAGCCGTTTAGTCATGGCTCCTCCTCATCTCTGAGTTTCTATCTTCGCAAATGTCCCATCAGGAAGTTGCCCGAAACATCCTAGCTCAGTTACTTTAAACTCCACAAATCTTCCTAAATCGCAGGCAGCTTCTTGACAGGCGACATTCCGAGGATGCTCCATAGATATCATCCAGTACATTAACCCGCCAAGAATAGTTAAAAGCAAAAGCATGAACAGGGAGATTGCTATCTCCCAGAATTTATCTTCTATTGTTCCCATGATCCTTTCCCTCTCCTTTTTAATTCAGCAACAAAAACATTTCTATCATTCGTCCAATGTTTGTGCCAGGCCAGTAATAATTGATGTATATCTTCTTGTTCATTGCATTTTTTGCATATGTTAGTTTTGAATA
>ERZ1292644.523-Hain-H14-01um-R2-523-length-25446-cov-6_pt2 | contig 23578 bp, 45 predicted proteins | sample MGYA00564402_ERZ1292644 | MGnify/ENA primary metagenome ERZ1292644 (study PRJEB36523, sample SAMEA6512644) | groundwater metagenome | collected 2019-01-09 | study: AquaDiva: Metagenomics assemblies of 32 groundwater samples
CAGGTCGCCCACGATGCGCGGGGCGGCGGCCGATCAGGGTGGGCCGGTGTCCGCGGGGTCACCGGCCGCTTCCCCGGGGCTGCCCGCGCTGCGATGCGGGCGGATGGTGCCCGGCCGCCGTGCCCGGGGCGGCGCGGCGGCCGGGGGTCGTGGGTCAGCCGAATGCGTCGACGCGCGGCATCGGCCGCACCGGGTGCATTGCGGTCTGATGCTCAATCAACTCAGTGAGCTGGGCCTGCGCTGCGGTGTACATCAGGGACCGCAGCATGCCGTCATCGCCCGCCTGTTCCGCCGTCTCCAGGTTCTTGCGGAGCGCTGTGCCCATGTGCGCGCAGAGTTCGCAGGTCCTGACTGGATCCGCTGCTGGGAGCATGGCGCTAGTCCTGCCGCAGGGGGTAGCGGCGGGGCGCGGTCTGCGGCACGAACTGCCCGGCCTGGCATGCGTCACAGCGGTGGGCGATGTAGCCGGCGCCGGAGCCGGAGGGCACGTCTTCGCGTTCGCGCACGTTCCGGCAGGTGCCGCACCGGTCGCAGGGCGCGGCCACGTACACGGGCCCCGGCTCCTCGGCGGGTTGGTCCGGTCTGGTCTGCTGCTCCGTCATGATCTTCCCCGGGTATGTCGGGGGCAGGCCGCGGCGATCCAGCCGTGGTACCCGCCCATGCCGTCGGAGGTGTACTCCAGGCGGTCGGGGACGAGGGTGTCGCGGGCGCCGCAGGACCGGCATGCGGTGCCGTCCAAGCGTGCCAGCGTGGCTGCGTCGACGGGCAGTTGTGGTGGCCCGCCGTCACGTAGATCTGCGGATTCGTCCCCGGTCACCGCCATGTCACCGACGGTAGGGATGCAGGATGCCGAGCCTCAATGGACTTGCTCGCACTTGCTTCAGATCAGCGCAAGGAGGTGAGCGCGGATTCGATGAGGGCGCGGGCGGCCTGACCGTACACGGCGATCTCGGAGAAGCGCAGGAAATCTGCCTCGTACATTGCGATCTCCCGCGGATTCGTGATCGTTAGGAAGCCGCTGACCAGTTCGACGCTGACCTGCTTGCGATCGAAGAGGAAGAACATCTCCACCGGCCACTGCAGGGACCGGTCGGCGTCGGCGGGGATCACCCCGAGGGCCAAGGACGGCAACGGCTGCACGGCAAGGAGGTGGCGGAGCTGGGCGGCCAGCACACCGGGCCCGCCGATCCGCTTTCGCAGTGCTTCCTCCTCCAGCAGCACGACGAACCGGTGGTCGCCGTCGTAGAGGGTGTGCTGCCGGGCCATCCGCTCCGCGACCGCTTCGGGAATGTCGTCGACCGGTACGTCCCGGCGCCGCTTGAGGCCCTGCAGCAGAGCGGTGACGTAGTCGGCGGTCTGCACCGGGGTGGGGATCATCATCCCGGAGTAGACGCGCAGCAGCCGCGTGGACTCGTACAGTTGCCGGACCTCCAGATTGATCCGCGTGAAGCCCGACTTCTCGGCGCGGCGCCAGTCCAGCCACATCTCGTCCAGGGCCCGCAACTGGTCCAGGAGTTCGCCGGTCTGGGCCTGAGCAGAGCAGACCTGCACCCAGGTGCGGATGTCGGATGCCGACGCCGGCTGCTTGGCGTTCTCAATCTTCGAGGTCTTCGACTCGTGCCACCCGGCCCGATCGGAGAGTTGACGCGCAGTCAGGCCGGCCGCCTTCCGGATGTCCTGAAGGCGGCCGGCCAGGGCCTTGCGTGCGGCGCGGGCGGAGGAGGAGGCGGGCTCGGGCACGGCCTACAGCCCGAGGTCCGTTGCTTCCCCTCCTGCTTCCCAGGCGGTGGCGAAGGAGTCCTTGCAGACCTTCACCACGGCCGGATCATCGGTGGTTGCCGAGCCGGTCAGGTCCCCGTCGCCGGAGAAGTACAGCCACATCACGAGCCGGTCGTCGATCAGCCAGAAGTCGTTGGCCGGGAGGACCAGCGCTCCGGCCTTGGAACGGGCCAGCCATCGGATCCGCTCGCCCGCGGAGGTGTTGACCGCGTCGGTGACGGCGTGCTCGAAGCGGATGTAGTCCGACGGCGGGTCGGATACCACCCGTACCCGGCGCAGGTCGACACCGCGGGCGACGGTGCGGCGGGCGATGGCGGACCACTCCGCGTAATGTGCGGCCACCTCGGATAGGGGCCGGTCGGCCTGCCAGTCCTCGAACGCCGGATCCGTCAGCAGGTAGGCGTCGCGCAGTTCCAGCTTGAGCGCGGAGTGCTGGGCCTCAGCCAGCAGTTCGTCGAACGGCTTCTCCGTCACGGCACGCCTCCATGATGATCTCGACCATGCGGGCGGGCAGCCGCACCACGGTCTCGTCGACCAGGATCGGGCTGTCCGCGGCGACCTTGGCCAGAGTGTCCGGGTCGGTGACGGTCTTGCCCTGGAACAGGAAGTCCCCGTTCGCGTCCTTGAACACTGCGGGGCAGGCGCCGCCGGGGTTGTCGGGGTCGATGCCGTAGAACCGTAATGCCATGACGGTCTCCCAGGTTGGCTGTGGACTGACCCGGCCAGAATGCGGCGGCTTACTCCTGGTGCACCATCAGCTTGCTCGAACTTGCTCCGAATGGCCAGAGCGTGGGGATGAGCACTCTTACCAAGGACGGCGCACAGGCGTGTTCGGGCGTCGTGCACGCCCCGTCCACGCGCCGGTTCGGGTTCCGGCGGGGTGGTGCGTTGTGTGAGGTCGCGGCGTCGCGTGCGCGGAATCGTTTCTCTCAGTCCGCAAAGGTGTACAGGTGTACACCCCACACCACACGGGCAGAGAGATGCTGTCCGTGTTCGACCGCTGACCTGCGGTTATCGGCTATTGGTGTGCGTTTTGCGGATAGTCGGACAGGTGATGCGGAACGGGTTCCATCCGGTTCTGTTCGCGTGCGTAACCCATCTTCAACTTGGGCGTTGGCCACGGTGTTAGGCCCACGGCACAGGCGGCACCGGTCCTGCCACGAGGCAGCCCTCCCCGGCGGGACTCCGGTGCTGGGCGCGCCCCGGCTGCTTCGGCAGTCGGGGCGCTGCTGTGTCGCGCCTGGTGGGAGGCGTCGCGGCCGGGTGATCGGTTGGGGGAAATTTAGGAGACGATCTCTGTATGGGAGACGGTAGGCAGGCGGCAGGGAGACGGTAGGCAAACGGGAGAGTTGAAGAAGCCCCAGGCTCCGGCGTACCGGATGACCTGGGGCTTCGACGTGTCCACGGCAGGTGGACCGCTGAGCGGGCGACGGGAATCGAACCCGCGTAGCTAGTTTGGAAGAGTGGTGCCGAAACTTCCCTGTGGATCTTCCTGTGTACTGTCTGACCTGCTGGGGAGTGGCGGCCCCATGATCCCGATTGATCGCCAACTGATCGTTTAGGAGATTTTTCGGAGATCGACTCTGCCCCAGAGCGTCCGCTGCCCGAGGGAGTGCATCGCGCGCTCGAAGACGTCCTGCAGGCCGTCCAGGCGCTCCCTCCTCATGGTAGGCGTCGGCCGCTGGTACACGCCCTTGATCCCCGCCCGCTTGTGCCCCGCCTGCTCATGGGCCAGCGACTCCTTCACCCCGATCTGGTCCTGCAGCGAGTCGTGCAGCTTCCGCAGCTTGCGCATCGTCAGCCCCGGCTCGATCGGCTCCCCCCCCTCCTTCGGGGGTGCACCCTGCCCCCGCCACGCCGGGCGCCCGTCGGCCGCCGGACGCAGCTTCTTCCCGAAGTGGTGCCGCCGCCAGAACTTCCCGGTGGACGTGCAGAACACGTAGGGGTGCGGCCAGTCGTCGAGGTGGTGGCGCAGCAGCACCGCGACGAACGGCGGCAGGTCGATCATCCGGGTGCTCTTCTCGCTCTTCGGCGGTTCGATCAGCAGCGCTGTGCCGAGCCGCTCCCCGGCCGGGCCGCGCTGCTCGTACTCCGCCAACTCCTCGACGACCCGGATCGTCGGGCAGCTGAACACCGTCGCACCGTCCGGCTGCTCACGGACCACCAGGACGTTGTCGCGGTGCAGGCCCGCACCCTCGCCCCACCGCAGGCCCGTGAAGGCCGTCGTGAGTACGTGCATACCGAGCCCCGGCCCGAGGCGGTCAGCGAGCCGCAGCACCGCCTCCGGAGAAGGGACCTGCTCGTCGTCGGCCCGCCGCTTCGCCGCCTCGGCCGACCTCTGCGTCCAGGCCGGGGCCACCGGCTTCGTCCGCCGCCGGCCGAACAGCGGGTTCACGATCAGCCGCTTGGCGTCCACCGCCCCGGTGATGATCTGCGACATCAACGTCACGCAGTTGCGGCGAATGTCGTCCTCCGCAGGGATCGTCTGCTGCCATCCGTCCACATCCAGCCAATTCATCGCGTTCAGCGGGGTGTGGTCCCACTTCGGGAGGATGAACGTCTCCAGCAGGTACCAGCGGAACCCGGTGGTCCGGCCGCGCGCGGTCTTCTTGGTCATCCACTCCTTGGCCCATGTGCCGAACGGGCCGCGGGCGAGGTCGGGGTCGATCCAGCGGCCCGCACGGATCTCGGCCTCCTGCTCCTCGCCCCAGTCCTCGGCCCGCGTCTTCGTCGGGAAGCCGGGCTCCGAACCCCATGTGCCGTCGGGCTTCTTGTAGCGGGCACGCCAGGTGAACTGCTTGGTGGTCCTGCCGTTGCGGACCTTGTAGACCTTCTCGGCATACGCCATGGCGCGCCTCCAGGAAAGGGGGTGGCGACGGGGCGGCCCGGGGTCCGGGGGCCGTCCGTCGCGCAGGCCGTCAGCCTGCCCGGACTCCCGCGAGTGCGATGGGTGCACGCATCCAGCACTCGGCGCCGATGCACAGCACGCGCTCGATGAGAGCGGCTGTCTGGGCGGTCATGTAGTCCTCGCAGACCCAGATGTAGCAGCTGTCAGGGAGGTCGTCGATGTAGATCACAGGCCCACCGGGTATGGCGGGCACGCGGACTACACGGATCATGTCGGTCCCCTTGCGCCTGTCACGGCAGCCCTCCCCGACAGGTAGATGCAGGGTGGCACACGGGCGTGCGGGACGCGAGGGTATGGACGAACCCGGGCCGAACTGCCCTGTCAGGCGGGGCCGTCCGGTTCGGCGGTCTCCTCGACGATCCGCCGGATGGCGCGCTGCATGCGGGACCACTCGGCGAGGATGCGGCGGAGACGCACGGGGTCCTTGGCTGCCTCGGCTGCCTCGGGGCTGTCCCGCTTGAAGATCAGCACCATGCGGTGGTCGCCGCCCTGATCGGTGACGTCGAGGATGTCGGTGTCGACGGCCTCACCGGTCGTCAGTTCCTCGACGACGCGCAGGGGCAGGCCCTTGAGCAGGCCCGGCGAGCCGGTATCCGTGAGACCGGCGTCCTCGGTGAGGGTCGGCTCCCCGCCGGCCAGCACGTCGTCGATCGAGCGGTCGGTCCAGCCGAGTTCCTGCGCGGCAGCGCGGTGCGTGTTGGTGATGCCCGCGAACGGCTTGCCGCGGTTGCTGCCGCGTTCGGCGCTCTGGACTGCGGTCTTCGAGCCGCCGATTCGTTCGGCCAGCCCTTCCTGGGTGAGTCCGAGTCGCTTGCGGCGGCTCGCCATGGCGCGGCCGAGCCGGGCCCAATCTCGCTCCATGGCGCACATCATGCCTGATTGCCAGACAACATCGCAGGTTCGATCGGGCCTTTTGACCTGCATTTAAGGCTCGCCTGCACGTCCCATCTGTTGACTCACGTCACGCGCATATGCCGCTTGCGAGCGCGATCACTCGCAAGAGTATTGCAGAAGCAAGCCAAAAGGCTTGTAAGCGCGAGCCTTGAGGGCTAGCTTGAGTCCTGTGCAGCCGAACGGTCCAGTAATCCGGGCCCTCCGCGAGGCCCGGGAAATCAAGCTCCGCGAGTTTGCGCGCACCACCGGAATCGACGTCGCACACCTGTCCCGACTGGAACGCGGGGAGTCCGGGGTGGGCCGAACGCGACTCGCCCGGATCGCTGCCGCCCTCGGAGTCACCCCCGACACGATCACTGGAGGAGGAGCCGTGACCAGCAAGGCCACGCCCCTGCAGGCCCCGCCCGAGCAGCCCGACGACAACGACCTGATCCACTACACGCCCGAGCAGGCCGTCGAGAAGTTCAACCTCCCGACCACCCCCGGCGAGATCCGCAAGCTCGCGTACAAGCGGAAGATCGCGCACTCCAAGCTCGGCGGGCGGATCAGCTTGACCGCGCCACAGATCCGCGCGCTCTCCGAGCAGTTCGCGGTCGAGCCCTTCACCAAGCCGCCCCGCGCCTGACCCGTCCGTGCCTCACGGCGCGATGCGGGGCCGCCGCCAACCCCACGTCGGCGACAGCCCCTTGATCCACCCATCCACATCCGAAGACAGGTGGACTCACCAATGCTGTACCACAACCGCCCCTTTCGACCGCCGCCCCCGCCGCGCGGCCCAATCGCCCGGTCGCTGCTGGCACTGCTGCGTGAGCGTTCAGCGCCGTCCGCGCCGCTGCCGCTACAGCTCAACGCGGCGAACATCGCCGCGACCGCTGTGATCGTCTACCGGCGCGGGCAGGAAGCAGCCCTGACGCGGCGTCTGACCGCGGAGCGGGTCCGCCGCGCCGCGCTGACGGGCGGTGCCCGATGACCCCCGCGGTCGTGAACCAAGCGGCCCTGCTGGCGCGGGTGGACCGCGTGCAGCAGTCGGTCCTGGATGCTGCGCGGGTCGCCCGCCTGGTGCTCGCCGATCTGACGGACGTGCCGGTGATCGCCGTGAGCCTGGTCCCTACGGTCCGTGGCACCTTCCGTGTGGATGTGCAGGTTCCGACGCTGGCCGGCCTGGAGGTGTGCATCGCCCGGTTCGGTGGCGAGCGGCAGGTCGAGACCAGTGGTGACAGCTCCTACGTTGCGGAGCACACGAGCGTCGATGTCCGGGTGGACGGTGTCGCCGTGCGCCTGGCGTGGTGCCGGTTCCTCGACGACGCGGAGGCCGCCGCGTGGCGGGCCGCGCAGGACGCGACCGTGGGCGGTGGTGCCCGGTGACCGCCCGATCAGAGATCACTGCGATGGTGATGCTCGGTACCGCTGAGCGCGCCGCCGAGTTGGAGCGCCGTTTGGACGCCTTCCGCGCCGAGGTGTTGCGGGAGGTGTCGGATGAGGTTCAGCGTCTGTCCTCCCGGCTGCATGACCAGAGTGGTCCGTGGGTTGCGGAAGGTGCGCGGCTCGCGGCGGATCTGCTGCGTCGTCAGGCGGCAGCCGTCGACACGGCCGGTGCTCCGTTGGGCCGGGCGGCGTGTCCGGTGTGCGGGCTGCCTATTCCGCTGACGAATGCCGGGGTCGTGTCGTTCCACGATGCGGATGCTGCGGGGCAGCAGTGCGACGGCTCCCAGTGCGCTCCCGCCGAGGCCGCCCAGGTGGCGGAGCAGGCGCCGATGCGTCTCCGCTGGGGCCTGGACGACGTCGAGTACGCGGACGACGGCTCCATTGTGGTGCTCCTGTCCGGCCCGGCCGGGGAGCCCTACGTGCTGGAGCTGGATCGGGAGCGGGCGGCGGCGCTGCGGGAAGCGCTCGCTGATGATGTCGCGCCGGGCAGGACGGCCTTCTACGAGGTCGGCAGCACCTATACCGGCTCCTACGGCTGGCGTTTCCGGGTCGACACGATCACCCGCCACCCGGAGGACGGCGAGCGGACCGCGCTTGGTTGGCGGTTCTTCAACGGCGTCTGGGATGCCATCGGCTACGGCGAGTACGACTGGCTCGACCACCAGGCCACGGAGCGGGATGCCACCGAGAGCGGTGGGTCTGATGCCTAGCCGCGACGAGCACTCGGAGGCGCAGACCGAGTTCCTGCTGGAACGCGCCAGCCAACCGGACCGGACCCGTTTCGTCGGCGGCTTGATGCTGCCTCCTCCCGTCGGTGAGGGCTATTGGTCCTACCGGGTCCGGCTGACGGACCGGCAGGCGATCGTCGGGTTCCCGAAGTTCGTGACCGTCGGCGTCGGCTTCGCTGTCGAGGCCGACTGGAACACGAACCTTCCGTACACGTGCGACGCGACGGAGATCTACGAGCACATCGCCCACAACAAGGGCGACGAGGCGATCTCGCGCGAGGACTGCATCACAGCGATCCGCATGATCCAGGACGCTGTGCTGGCAGACCGGGCCGCAGAGGCGGGTGAGATCCAGTGACTGCCCGCAGCGTGATCCAGCACGTCCTCACCGAGTACTACGGCGCCGACACCAGCCCGGAGTACGACCCTGCTCCGATCGTCGCCCGAGTGATCGACAACTACCGTGCCGAGGTTGGGCGCGAGACCCGCGCTGAGGTACTCCGGGGGGCGGCGGATCTCCTGCGTCAGATGCAGCGTGAAGAGCCGAACCACCAAGCGGCGGCAGCGCTGTACGGCGCCGAGAAGTCGTTCCGCAGCATGGCCGACCGCACCGAGCGGGGTGACCGGTGATGCCACTGATCAACTGCGATTGCGGTCTGTGCTGCGAGGACGACTCGTGCGGCGGCCACGACCCGGGTTGTATCCGGTTCGAGCTGGAGCCGCCGCCGGACCTGGATGCGCAGTGCGCAGCGCCCTCGCCCGGGTCGTTCCTGGAGGACTTGGTCCGTAAGGGAGCTGAGCGCCGTGGCTGAGCTGATGACACCGGAGCGGCTGGCGGAGATCGCCGGCCGTCTGCGGGATGTGATGCCGGGTCCGTGGCTGGTGGCCGACGGGGATGACCACCGTCCGCTGGTCTATGTCGAGCGGCCGTCGTCGGACGGCCGAGTCGCCCCGCAGATCCTGTTCAGGTCTGCTGCGTCGGAGGCGGACGCCCAGTTCGTGTGCAGCGCTCGGGACAGCGTGCCCGAACTCGTCGCCGAGGTCGGCCGGTTGCGCGGCGAGTTGGCGGAGGAGTCCGCCTACCGCCGTCGGTACTGGCTCGCGTGGGGCCGCGCCCGTATGCGGGCGCTGTCAGTTGGCGGTGCGGCTGACCGTGCTATTGAGCGTGATCGGGCACGTCAGGACCTGGTCGACGAGCTGCTCGTGCAGTCCCTCGGGGCGCAGATGCAGCGCGACACCGTACTCGCTGAGGTTGCGCGGCTGAGCGCCGAGTTGGCCGACGAGCAGGCCGCGCACGCCAAGACGTTCTCCAACTTCGAGGACTGCGTGGGCGAAGCGGTCGAGGTGCGTGCCGAGCGGGACCGGCTGCGCGCCCGTGTCGACGAACTGGTCCAGCAGCGCGACGACGCACTCGCCGAGATCCACGTCGCCGAGGCCGGTGACTGCGATGGGTGAGCCGATGACACCGGACGCCGCCATGGTGCGGTTGCGCCAGTACGAGCAGCGGCCCGCCCCGACGTGGTCGTGCACGTCCTACGGCGGGAGCGCCGCGGAGTCGTCGCTGGCCGGGATCGCCCGGGTGCTGGCCGACGAGGTCGGCCGGCTGCGCGGCGAACTGGGTGCGGTCCGCGCTGACCTGCTGGACATCCGTGGGGTCCTCTCGCCGAATGGCGGCCCGAGCCGGGTGCCGATGCCGCTGGGGGCCTCGGTTGCCCCGGCTGTGGAGTGGCTGGCCGACGAGGTCGAGCGGCTGCGCGGTGAGCGGGCACCCCGGACGGCATCCACCGCCGAGGTGTCGGCAGTGAAGGTGACGCGGCGTGCGGATGGGCGGTGGCGGGTTCGCTACAAGCGCGACGGCCGGCGCATGACCCGGCCTTTCGATACCCGCGAACAGGCCGATCAGTTCGCCGCCGATCTCCGAACCGAAGCCCGCAAGCAACAGAAGAACGGGGGGACCCGATGACCAACACCGTTCCGAGCGGCGGAGCCGCATCGCATGGCCTCGCGGTGTTCGACGTGTCCGGTGCGAACGTCCGCTTCGGCACCACCAGCGACGGCACTCCTTACGCGGTCGCCTCCGACTTCGCCAAGAGCCTCGGGCACCGCGACGCGAGCAACGCCAGCCGTCTCCTGGAGGACGACGAGAAGGGTACTCAGATTGTGAGTACCCCTGGCGGACCTCAGGAGATGAACGTCTTCTACGAGGACGGCCTGTGGGAGCTGATCTTCCGGAGCAGTCTGCCGGGCGCAAGGGCGATCAAGGCCCGGGTCAAAGCGATCCTCAAGGAGATCCGCGAGACCGGCCGGTACGAGGCCGCGCCGATTGATGAGTTGGAACTTGCTGAGCGCAACGTCCAACTGATCAAGGACAAGCGGGCGGCGCTCGCCCGCGCCGAACACGCCGAGGCATTCAAGACGGCCATCGAAGCCGGCGACGGGCTGACGCTGCGCGCCTTCCACAAGAAGTACTTCTCCGCGGTGCCGGAGCGGACGGTCATGGCCCACCTCTACGAGCGCGGCTACCTGATCGACCAGCGGGGCAGGGGCACGGTCCGGAGCGACGGCACGGTCCGTGACGGCTCCCAGCACCGGCATCCCACAGCCAAGGGCAAGCCGTACTTCTACCTCCACGGGCACGGCGAGTACGGCGGGCGGCGCCGCGAGGCGACCCGCGTCCGGCCCGGCGAGCCGGAACTCGCCCTGAAGGCGGCCCTCGTCCGAGACGGACTCACCGCCAACACCGACGACATCGGCGTGCCGCGCACCGCTGCGGTCGTCCAACTCGAACTGGAGGGGAACGGTGACTGAGCACCGCATCCGAATCTCGGTGTCCACCTCGAAGGGCCCGTTTCCCGCCGAGACGCACCCGAGCGTCGACGGTCCGCCGATTCAGCTCAGCGAGTGGGGGACGGTCTGCCCCGGCTGCTGCAAGGTACCTGAGGCCGGGCAGGACATCACGAAGATCTTCTACTCGTGGTGGCACGCCACGTGCGGCGCCGCGTACCTGCGCTCGACCGCAGCTGATCTGGCATGGATCGCGTTGGGCCATCAGTTGGAGCGGTCCCCGTCGAAGTTCACCAACCCGGAGACGAAGGCGATCACGCACAACCTGTTGCGGATCACTGGACAGTTCGTCACTGTCTCGGACCCCGGAGGGCTTCTCCCGCGCCGTGCCAAGGGTGAAGCGCTCGTGCCGTCCGGTGAAGCCCAGTTCGCCGAGGTGATCGACGGGTTCCACGGCTCCGACCTGCACGCTGCGGTACTCCAGGTGCAGCAGCGCTACCCCGGGGAGCTGCCTGCGGTCACCGGGATGCGGGCATGGTCGCAGCTCGACGAGGAGCAGCGGCGTCGGCACCTGACGGATCTCCTGCAGGCATATGTCGAACTGCTCCACTTCGAGCGCGCCCCGGAGATCGGCGGCGCGTCGTGACCCGCCTGTCCGCGGTGTTCGACCTGCCGCAGCGTCTGCTAGAGCCGGAGCCCGGGAATCCGCTGCTGTCGGTGGGCATGCCGCACCTGGACCACGTGCACTGGGTTCCGGGACGCGACGACATGGTCGTCGGCTGTATTACGGCGGGCCGTGACCCGGGGCAGTCGGTTGCCCGCTGGCAGGAGAAGACGGACACCGGTCTCCGCATCGAGTATCGGCCCGGGGGTGTGACGGTCGGTGTCGTCCTCCATCGCCGGGTGTGGGTCGAGGTCGGGGCGTGTCGCTGCACCCGCGAGACGGGGGTGGCGTGATGGATGACGTCAACGCCCTGTTCGAGCAGTCCCGCGACGAGATGCCGTTCTCGAACTCTGATGAGGGCTACGGCTGGTTCGCGGCGCACTGCGAGACGTGCGTGCACGACGCCCCGGCGCGTGCCGGCCGTGACCACGAGGGCTGTCCGCTGATCGTGGTCGCGCTCTGCAACCGGACTCCGGCGCAGTGGCTGGACGGTCCGCGTGATGAGCGCGGCTCCTACTCGATCGCCGGTCAGTACACGTGCGTCGAGTACCGGCACGAGGGCGACACCGACCCGGAGCCGCGACCGGTCCCCACACCGCCGGGGCAGGGCGAGTTGATGCCCCGTCAGCAGGTTGAGGGTGTGCGGACACTCGCCACCGGCGCCATCGACGCTGCTGCGGCCTGCCAGGAACTCCAAGGCCGCCGCCAGGCGGACAGCGATCTGCCCGAAGTCGCCTGGTCGCACGACGGGACCACCGTCCACGGTGGCGCGGACTGCCTTGTCGACCTGCTGGTGTGGCTGCCCGAGATCGGCGCCGACGTGCCGCGCTCGGACTGGGACACCGGCACGCACCTGGCGCACGGCCGCTGCCGCGGTGTTCCGGTTCGGCTGTCGGCCCCGGCCGGCGCCTCCTCGCTCGTAGCCGTCGTGGCGCGGGCGCATTCAGAAGACCTTGACGCACCAACGGAGGTGCCGTCGTGCCCATCAACCTGATCCGCGACCCAGCGGCAGTCACTGCCCGAACCCTGGACCACGTCCAGCAAGAGATCAAGAAGCTCCTGCCGCCGCAACCGTACTGGTCTGCACATGACTGCGGCGGCGCCTGGCACATCTACGTGGACTTCGAGGACGCGGTGGACCGGACGTGGCACATTGCGGCCCGTCTCGGCCTCCCGGACCCGCACACCTCCGACTGGGGGAGCGGGCTGTCCTGGCCGCTGGAACAGCGGATCGCGACCGCCGAGGGTGAGTGGCACACGCACTCGATCACGGTGATCGGTACGGAGACCCGTGGCGCTGCGCCGCCTCCCGCTGTACCGCGTCCCGCACCTTCAGACAGCGAAGGTCCGACCGGGGAGAGCACGGTGGAGATGGCCGTCCCCGCCGCTGAGGCGGGTGCGCGGTGAGCGATCAACTGGACCTGACCTCCCGGGAGTTCCAGGTACTCACCGGGATGAGCCGTGGCTTGGCGAACCTGGGAATCGCCCGGGAGCTGGGCTTGTCCGACAACACCGTCAAAACGCATGCCAGGCGGCTGTTCAGGACGCTCGGCGCGTCCGACCGGGCGCACGCGGTGGCGATCGGCTACCAGCGGGGTCTCCTCGGCAGCGGGACGGACGAGGCGCCTGTGCTGGCGGACATCTCCGGGCGGCTGGAGGCGATGGTGACCAGCCTCCCGCCCGCTCCGGCCGGGGTGTGTCCGCGGTGCAGGCGTCCCGAGGTGGCGGACCGTCACGTGGCGGGGGTGGCCTGATGGACACCATCGGCCTGGCCGCCCTGCTGGCGGCGCTCGACTGGCCCGCGTGGGGTCCTTCCGCACTCGCCGCCGGGCTGGCCACCGGCCTGGCTGTGCTCGCCGCCGCCCTGGTGTGGCTGCCGCTGCGCGACGGGAGGCGGTGACCGTGCCCGCACTCCGGCGCCGGGGGATGCCCGTCCTCCCCGACAAGGGCGGTGACGCCCGGCAGTTGGGCTCTTCGGACATCCCGGAGGAGGACGCGCGGCGGGCGAGGGCCGCGGTGGGGCGCCGCCTGCCGGTACCGGAGGCCGACGAGGTGCTGGACGCGCTCGGGCAGCCGCCGCTGCCTCCCCGCCGGACGCTGCCGCTCCCGGCGAGCACGTGGGCGGTGGCGCAGGACCCCGACGGCTCGCCCGTGCAGGTCGTCCTCCACACCCCTGAGACGACGCTGGTCCTGCACGCCGCCCCCGGGCTGACACCCAGCCAGGAACTGAAGGTGTGGCGGGAGTTGATGCAGTCCGTGGCCCTCGCGTGCGCCGCGGCCTCGCACCGCGCCGACGGCACCCCGCCGGTCCCGGACAGTGCGCTCGCGGTGCTCGCCGCGGACCTGGTGCGGAGGACGACATGATCTCCGACCGGCCGCCGCGCGCTGCCGTCGACCGGGGCCACGACCTCCCGGACGCCGAGGTCCCGGAGACGGGCGTGCAGGTGTGGCGCTGCGCCGTGTGCAAAGCCGAGGCCGTCCGGTCGTGGCACTGCGAGTTCGGTGCGGCACTCGTCCAGGACTGCATCACGGAGGAGCACCGGACCGTCGACGCCAACTCGCGGCGGGCCCGCGCAGCGTGGGCCGCCACCCGGGCCTCGCCGACCCCCTGACCGGCACCGGACCTGGCTAGCGCGGGCCCGGCGCCACCGCACCGCCCCACCTCCCCGGTGGCGGTGCACCCCGCCCGCCGCCGCCCTTCCCCCAGGCGGCGGGCGGGGACCCCGACACCCCAAGCGATCAAGGGACATGACATGAACGCCCTGCCGCACGAGACGTACATCGCCGCGGTGACCGACGCACTCACCGCCGCCGAGGTGGAACCCGCCGACTGGTGGACCTCCGACTCCGAGACCGACCCCTACGCCACCGGCCCGGACGCCGGGTGCACCGCCATGCTCACCGCCGTCATGACCTGGGACAGCGACCATCCGGCGATCGGACCCGACGGCCCCGCACACGGCATGGTGCTGCTCTGGGAGCACCCCGCCGAGCAGTGGCAGCACGCCGAACGCCGCGCCGACGGCAGTTGCGAACAGTTTGAGTTCCTGCCCGGGTTGGGCCTCTACGCCGAACCCGCCGCCGTGGTCACGGTTGTCCGAGCCCTCCTCGCAGGCCAGCCGGCACCCGCGGAAGCCGCCGCCGAGTGGGCCCACGCGGATCTGACGCGCGCCTCCGTCGACCGCTGGGACGCGTCATGACCGCGTACCACCGCCAGTTTGGCGAGGCCGCTGCCTCCGCCATGGCCCACAACATCCGGCTCGCCGCCACCGCTGCCGACACCCGACCGATCAAGGAGACGCACATGCTCAGCTTGACCAAGGACCAGCCCGAGGCCCTGACCGGCACCACCAACCTCCGTGTGGGCGCCGCCTGGGATACCAGTGGCGGCGGCAAGAAGGGCCTCGGCGGGTTCGTGCGCCGCCAGCGCGGCACCGGCCTCGACCTGGTCTGCGTCGCCCTCGCGGCCGGAGATCCCAAGCGGCTGTGCTGGTTCGACAATCCGGACCCGTTCAAGAACGGGTCGTTGCTGACCAGCGGCAACGCCTGCATCACCGCCAAAGCCACCCGCAACGGCACCGGCTGGGACATTGCCGTGGTCAACGCGATGGAGAACGCCAGCGACAAGGGCCAACTGCTGCAGCTCGGCGTCAGGTACGCGTCGTGACCGGCCGGCTCGCCGCGCTGGCCGCCGCCCTCCCGGAGGTGGAGTGATGGCCGCTCGCCGCAAGGGACTGTTCGCCGCGACCGACCGGCTGCGCCCCGGCTGGGACGACGACCCGTGGGCTGTGTGGGTCTCCGGCACGGACGACGTCCTGCCGCAGCCCGACCTGCCGACCGCGCTGGTCGTAGCCGCCGAGCACAACGCCATGCACTGCGACCTGTACGACGGGGATCCGAACACGCCGGTCTGCCACGCCGTGGTCCTGCACCACGGCTACGCCTGGACCCGCCGCGCGCAACCGGCCGCGGGTGGCAACCCCGCCCTGGACATCCAACTCCTCGCCGACAATGCCGCGCTGAGGGAACGCTGCCAGCGGCTCGATGCCGAACTGGTGGGGCTGCAGGCCGCGAACGAGGCGCACTACCGGCAGGCACACGACGCCTCCGAACCCGGAACGGCCGCACCGACCGAGCCGGTCATGCCGTCGCCGCGGCCCGGCCCGCCGACGGTCGCCACCCCGGCACACGCCCTGCGGATGCTCAGCCGCCGCCACAACGACGACAGGGGCGCGTGATGAACCCTGACGACACCGCCGAGATCACCACCCGGTGTGCGACCTGCGGCGAGCCCTACCTGCTGCGCGTTACCCGCGACGACCTGCAGCACTGGCACGACGCCGCACACCGCGAACTGCTGATCGGCGACACCTGCCGGGACTGCCGCAGCGTGATCTTCGGTGCGGAGGCGGCCTGATGACCCGCCGTCAGTTCCACCCCGGACGCCGCCGCTTCGGCTGGCTCGCCGCCCTGGTCGCCGTCTTCCGCCACGCGACCGGCCGGACCTGCCGCGACCGCCGATGCGGCCCGTGCAGCTTCGACCGCGCTCTCCCCACCCCGTTCCGCTGACCGCACGGCCCGCCGGGGCCTATCCGGCGGGCCGCCACCCCAGGAGACCACAGTGCCCAACCACAAGAGGGACGCTCAGCGACTGCTCGCCATGGTCGAAAAGTACCCGGACTCCAGCGACTCGGATGCCATCGCCACCGCCGCCGTCGGCCACGCCCTCCTCGCCGTCATCGACGCCCTCGCCGGGCTCGGCGAGATCCAGGCCGGCGGGCAGCCGCCCGCCTCCTCCTACCGCAACGGAGGCGTGCGATGACCGCCGCCCACACCCCGTACCTCCGCGCCGTCGCCGCCGACCTGGTCGGGCACGGCATCACCGTCGACATCAAGGACGTCAGCAGCGGCCCGCCCCGGTCCGCGACTCTCACCCTCGGCGGGGCGCCCGAGGACTCCGGTTACCCCGCTGGTGCCCCGCTGGCCGCCCGCTGGGACGAGATGCGCGGCTGGCTCATCACCTGGGGTGACCGGGAGACCAGCCTGCGCACCAACGCCCTGCCCGACCCCGAGACAGCGGCGAAAGCGATCAGCGACGCGGTCAAGAAACGGCCGTCCTTCCCGGCCCTGGCACCCACCTACCGCAAGCCCGCCGCTGACGACGCGGAGTTCGCGGAGCGCCTCGCCGCCCACGAACCGGCTGCCGGGAGTGACGCCTGATGGCCAGCCCCAGCAACTACGACGAGGCCGACCGGGTCGCCTCGAACACCCCCGGCCTGACCGACACCGAGTACGGCATGCTCCGCGCCGTCCTCGCCCTGGTCGATGCGGTCAACGCCCTCCGCGAAGACCTCACCGACAACGACCCGACCGGCTCCGTCTGGCCGCCCGAGGACGGGGTGTCGTGATGGCCGCCAAGAAGCCCGCCCCGATGAGCCCGGCGACTTCGGCGTGCTCGCGGGCCGCTGTCCTCGTCGCCGGGTCGCTTGCTGAAGGACCGGACCGCTGGCCAAAGTCTGTGCAAGCCGTGGTCCGCTCACTGGTCTGCCGCCTCGCAGCCGCCCGCGGACTCCCGCGCCCCGAACTCCCGTACCCGCACGACGACGCCGCCGAGGCGGAACTGGACACCGTCGCAGTGCCCGCGGACTGGTCAGTCCTCGACATCGGCGAGATCCACCAGGAACTCCTCGCTCTCGAACTCGCCGAAGCCGCCGCCGCCCTGACGGTGCGCCAGTCCGGCGGCCGGCACGCGCAGGGCTCCTGGTACACGCCGCAGCCGCTGGCCCGGGAGATGACCCGGCTGTCCCTGACCGTGGCAATCGAGCAGCTGATCGGCGGCGAACCGGAGCAGCTGCTGCGACTCCGCGCTGTCGACCCGGCGTGCGGCGCCGGGGTGTTCCTCGTCGAGGCCGCCCACCGGATCACCGACAACTACGCTTGCCGCCTCGCCGGCACCGACACCGCCCCGCCGCTGCTGGCCGAACGCCTCCGGCCCACCGTGATCTACGAGTGCGTATTCGGCATGGACATCGACCCGGTGGCCGTGGACCTGGCCCGCGCCTCCCTGTGGTTCGAGGTCGGCGGGACACCGCCGTTCGCCTGGCTCGACCAGAACATCGCCTGCGTCAACCCCCTCGCAGGGCCGAACGAGTTGCCCGCGCGGCTGCTGGACGCCATGGGCGAGCCGCCCCTGGAGACCGCGAGGGCAGCGCGGTGACCCCTGACTACGCCGCCTTCCTCGCCCGGAAGGCCACCGCCCCCTCCGGGACCGGAAAGACCGTCAGCACCGGTGCGGTGCACCCGATGCTGCACCCCTGGCAGCGGGAGATCGTCACCTGGGCGGTGCGCACCGGCCGGGCGGCGCTGTGGGCGGACACCGGGCTCGGCAAGACCGTCATGCAACTGGAGTGGGCGCGTCTGGCGACCGAGCCGGACGCCGCAGGGAACGCGCTGGTCGTCGCACCGCTGGCGGTGTGTCGGCAGACCATCCGCGAGGCCGCCAAACTTGACCAGTTGGTCCGCTACGCACCCGATGCGGCGGCACTCGACAGTCCCGGCATCTGGATCACCAACTACGAGCGGGCCGCCCGCTTCGATCCCTCACTGTTCGACGCGGTGGTGCTGGACGAGTCGTCCATCCTGAAGAACGCCGACGGCAAGATGCGCCGCCTCCTGATCGAGCAGTTCGCAGACGTGCCGTACCGGCTGGCATGCACCGCCACCCCGGCGCCCAACGACCCGGAGGAGCTCACCAGCCAAGCGGAGTTCCTTGGCCGGTCGACCCGGGCGAACATGCTGTCCGCCTACTTCGTGCACGACTCCGACGGCTGGCGCCTGAAGGGCCATGCCCGCGGACCCATGTACCGGTGGATGGCCTCCTGGGCGCTGGCGGTGCGCCGCCCCTCCGACCTCGGCCACCCCGACACCGGGTACGTGCTGCCCGGCCTGGAGATCGTCCCGCACCTGCTGCCCGTCGACGCTGTCCCCGAGGGGCAGTTGTTCGCCACCGACCTCGGCGGGGTCGGCGGCCGGGCCAAGGTCCGCCGCGAGACCCTGCGCGCCCGCTGCGAGAAGGCCGCCGCCCTGGTTGCCGCCGAACCGGATGAACCGTGGCTGCTGTGGTGCGGCCTGAACGCCGAGGCCGACCTGCTCACCGAGCTCGTCGCGGGCGCGGTCAACGTCCACGGCGCCCTGAGCGCGGAGCAGAAGGCCGACGCCCTCCTCGGCTTCGCCGACGGCACGGTCCGCCACCTGGTCACCAAGCCGGCTATCGCCTCCTTCGGCATGAACTGGCAGCACTGCGCGCGCATGGCGTTCGTCGGGCTGTCCGACTCCTACGAGACCTACTACCAGTCCATCCGCCGTTGCTACCGGTACGGCCAGCCCCGCGTCGTGCACGCCCACGTCGTCCTGTCGGAGCTGGAGGCGCAGATCGCCGCCAACGTCTCCCGCAAGGAGACCGAGGCGTCCGCGGTCACGGCTTCGCTGGTCGCCGCTATGCAGCAGCACCGCAGCGCAGGGAGAGCCGCATGACCACCTCCGACTTGATCACCGACGAGGCCCACGGCGAGAAGTGGGACCTGTACATGGACGACTCGTGCGACAAGCTCGCCGACATCCCCGACGCCTCGGTGGGGCTGTCCGTCCACTCCCCGCCGTTCGACAGCCTGTACACCTACAGCCCCACCCCGCGGGACCTGGGCAACTCCGCGACCCGCGCGGAGTTCCTGGAGCACTACGGCTTCGTGATCCGCCACCTCCTACGGGCCACCATTCCGGGCCGTGTCGCGTGCGTCCACGTCCAGCAGGTCGCCACCACCAAGGCCGCCGACGGTGTGATCGGGCTGACCGACTTCCGAGGGGATGTCATCCGCGCCTACACGGCGGCCGGCTGGATCCTGCACGGCGAGGTGACCGTCGACAAGGACCCGCAGGCGCAGGCCATCCGCACCAAGGCGCAGGCGCTGATGTTCGTCACCAAGAACCGCGACTCGTCCAAGACGCGGCCCGCCCTGGCCGACTACCTACTGCTCTTCAGGGCCCCCGGAGACAACCCTGTCCCGATCAAGACGGACGTGTCCAACGACGAGTGGATCGCGTGGGCGCGCCCGGTGTGGCTGGACATCAAGGAGACCAACACCCTCAACCCCCGCGCCGCCCGAGATGCCGCGGACGAACGCCACATCTGCCCGCTACAGCTCGACTTCATCGAGCGGTGCGTGCGGCTGTGGTCCAACCCCGGGGAGACCGTGCTCTCCCCGTTCGCGGGCATCGGCTCGGAGGTGCACACCGCGGTCCGGCTCGGCCGACGCGGCATCGGCATCGAGTTGAAGCCCTCGTACTGGCGGACCGCGGTGGACAACCTCACCCGGCTGGATGCGGACATGGACGCCCCGATGCTCTTCGAGGTGGCGACATGAGGGGCGTCCACCGCGCCACCCGCCGCGCCCTGGCCGCCGAGGTGCTGGCCGTCGTCGACCAGCTCGCCGTCGATGTGCGCAACCTGCGCGACGACGTCGCCGAGGTGCGCCGCCAACTCGACTACGTGCAACGCCTGCTGCTGACGAAACCGCCGCCGCCCTCCATCCCGCGACCGACCGCCCCGCGCAGGCGCACCACGTCGTGGGCCGAAACCGAACCGCTCCCCAAGGTCCAGTCGATCGTGCCGGTCCTCACCCTCGCCGAGCGCGGCGCCACCGACCCCGCCACCTGGCAGCCACCCATCGGAGGCGCACAGTGATCCAACCCGCCACCCCTGGCGGCACCTTCCTGGGCATGTTCACGCCCGGAACTCCGCAGTGGGACGCCGCCCGGTCGGGCCTAGTCGTCACCGCCACCGAGATCGCCGCCGTCCTCGGACTCTCACCCTGGCAGTCGCGTTTCTCGCTCTGGCACGCGAAGGCCGGGCTGGCCTCGCCGCCGTTCGAGGCCAACCCGGCAATGGAGTGGGGCGTGCGCCTGGAGGATGCCGTCGCCACCCGGTTCCACGACGACCACCCCGAGTGGCTGCCCATGCCCGCCGGCACCTGGCGGTCCGCATCGCGGCCGTGGCAGGTCGCCACCCCCGACCGGCTGCTCTACCCCATCACCGACGCCGCCGACTGGACCGGCGCCGCCGACCTCGCCGAAGACCCCACCGCCCTCCTGGAGATCAAAACCAGCCCGCAGGGCACCGAATGGGGCGAGGTCGGAAGCGATGACATCCCCGTCTACTACCGCGCCCAAGTCCTGTGGCAGTTGGACACGTTGGGCCTGGACACCTGCCACGTCGCCGTCCTCATCGGCGGCTGCGACTACCGCGAATACACCGTGGCCTACGACCCGGACGAAGCGCTGCTGCTCCGGGACGCCGCACAGGGCTTCCTCCACGACGTCCGCCACCGGGTGCGGCCACCGATCGACGGCTCCGACGCCACCTGGCAGACCGTCAAGCGCCAGCACCCCGACATCGACGACACCGACATCGAAGTGCCCGCCGGGATCGCCGACCGGTACGAGACCGCCCGCATCCACGCCGCCTCAGCCGCCGACGAATTGGCCGTCGCCAAGGCCGCGCTCCTCGACGCCATGGGATCCGCGCGCCGCGCCATCCGCGGCGACCGGCTGATCGCCTACCGCACCGCCAACGCCCTCCAACCGGCACGAGAGAGGAAGGCCGCCTGATGGGGACCTACATCCACGACGCCGTCACCGTCACCACCGCCGCATGGCGCGACGGAGGACTGCCTGACATCGACGCCTTCCGGGACTCGCTCCCCGAGGAATTCCGGCAACTCGTCATCGGACCCGTCCCGAGCTGCTTCAACGGCCGCGTCTCCTACGCCTTCCTGCCCGACGGCAGCAAAGAGGGATGGCCGCCCTCCGACCAGGGCGACGAATACCGAGCCCGCTTCGCCGCGCTGTTCGCCCAGCAGGACGAAGACGGCGCCACCTGCGACGACACCGTCCACATTCGCTACGGCGGCGACCACCGGCACGACAACGCCCCAGAGATCCGCTACACCCACGGAGGCCATGCATGACCGAGAACACCGTCAGCAACGCCGTCGCCACCCGCGACAACGGACCCTCCGGCCTGATCCGCCAGTACCGCGACGACTTCGCGCAGGTCCTCCCCAGCCACATCAAAGCCGACCAGTGGGTGCGCATCACCCAGGGTGTTCTCCGCCGCGACCCCCAACTCGCACAGATCGCCCAGCGCAACCCCGGCAGCTTCCTCGCCGCAGTCCTGGACGCCGCCCGCCTCGGCCTCGAAGTCGGCGACACCTATCACCTCGTCGCGTTCGGCAACGAGATCCAGGGCATCGCCGACTACACCGGCCTGATCGAACTGATCTACCGGGCCGGCGCCGTGTCCTCGGTGAAGGTCGAAGTCGTCTACGACGCTGACCACTTCCGCTACGAGCCGGGCGAGATGGACCGCCCCGAGCACCGCGCCGACTGGTTCGGCACCCGCGGCAACATGATCGGCGCATACGCCTACGGCGTGTTCAAGGACGGCTCCACATCGCAGGTCGTTATCCGCTCCAAAGCCGAGATCGAGCAGGTCAAAGCCGTCTCCCGAGGCGCCAAGTCACCCAAGTCGCCGTGGAACCAGTGGCCCGACCGTATGTGGAAGAAGACGGTCATCCGGGAACTGAGCAAGTTCGTCCCCACGAGTGCCGAGTACGTCCGTGAGCAGCTTCGCGCCGCACAGGACGTGGCCAACGAACGGGCCCTTCCCGGACCGCCGCTGCCCCTCGCACCCGGGCCGGTGCCCGACGGCGACGACGCAGGGCCCATCGAGGCCGAACTCGTCGAGGACTGGCCCGAGACCGCGGCGCCGGGCGGAGGCGCGACGTGACCTCCGAGAACCGCTGCGTCCGCTGCCACCAGCCGCGCCCTGACCTGTTCCCTCCCGAGCCCGCCTGGGGCGAGGTGAAGGGCCCGCTGTGCGCGCGCTGCTGGTCGCTGTACGCGGAAGCCCGCGACCGCCGCAGCTATGTCGACTGGGACGACGCCTTCGACAACGCCAGCGACGACGAGATCGCCCGCGGACTCCAAGACCTCGACGGAGGCACGTCGTGACCACCGATCAGATGTCGTCCACCACCAAGGCCGGCCGGCCGACAGAGGCAAAGCCGAAGCGCACACGGACCCGCCGGGATCCGCGCCGACGACTCACCCCGCTGGAGAAGGCCGCCGCGATCAACCGCGACGAACTCCTCGCCGACATCGTCGCCCGCGGCCCGGCCTGGACCCTGCACGAAACCAAGCAGGCCGCCATCGCCGCCGCCCGCGAGAACGGCACCGTCAGCGCCAACGAACTCCGCGGGTGGCTCCCGGAGGAGGCGCACATCAACATCGGCGCGGCAGTGCGCGGGCTCGCCACCTCCGGGGTGCTGGTCGCCACCGGGCAGTACGTGCCCAGCGATCTCGACAGGACGCATGGACACAAGATCTCCGTGTGCCGCATCGCCACCGCCGCTGACAGCGAAGGCAGCGCGGCATGACCAAACCGACATGTGAAGTCGGCGGCTGTGACCGCCAGGCAGTCACTCGGGGCTGGTGCAAGAAGCACTACGAGCGGTGGCGCCGCCACGGTGACGCCTTGGCCGGAACTCGTGGCGAGCCCATCCCTGAAGCCGCGATCCAGCAGTTCGTGGCGTTGTGCCGATGTGGCTGCGGCCAGCCAACCCGAGTAGCACGCCGCACGGACACGCGTGCCTTGACTGCGAAGGGCCAGCCCCTCCGGTTTCTTCCCGGGCACATCAGTCGAGCACAGCGCCGCGATCCAGGGCTGTGCACTGTAGAAGGTTGTGACCGTCCCCGAAAGGGCCGACATCTGTGCGGCGGACATCTGAAGCGCGTGGCCGCGACTGGTGATCCGGGTGGACCGCTCACCAGACCTTCGGCCATCGAGCGAATCGTGCGGCGAAGTACAGAGCAGCCCGCACCGAAATCCCTCGGCCCCTCGGCCTTGCCGTGTTGGATCGCTAGGCCAAACACCCCGGACGGCCGGTTGAAAATCAAGGTCAACAGCAAGGGTGTATTCGCGTACCGCCTCACCTACGAGGAGTTGATCGGACCGCTCCCCGACGGACTCGTCTCGGATCACCTTTGCCGACGACCGGCATGCGTGAATCCCTGGCACATCGACCCCGTCCCGAATGTCGTCAACATCCTTCGCGGCACCGGGCCGACCGCAGTCAACGCAGCGGCAATCACCTGCAAAGACGGGCACCCGTTGGCGGGCGACAACCTCCGTATCGAGACGGCTGGCCGCCGCCGTTGCCTCGCGTGCACTCGGGCCCGCTGGCGCCGCCAGTCCAAGAACCCTGCCCTCGCTGGCCTGCCTGCCGACGCTTTGTACCGGAAGGAACTTCCGAAGCGATGATCCGAGACTTCCTCGCCTTC
>ERZ1292644.592-Hain-H14-01um-R2-592-length-23515-cov-5_pt1 | contig 23515 bp, 34 predicted proteins | sample MGYA00564402_ERZ1292644 | MGnify/ENA primary metagenome ERZ1292644 (study PRJEB36523, sample SAMEA6512644) | groundwater metagenome | collected 2019-01-09 | study: AquaDiva: Metagenomics assemblies of 32 groundwater samples
CAGTGCATTTTCAGCTTTGCCGCGACTAAGATATTTGTTTAATTGACGAGCAATAGTGCCCCCACCTACTAATGCTGCACCTACGGGAGTTCCAAGACCCACGCCAGCAATGCCACCACCAATAAATGGTAAAAGCATATTATTAGGATCAATACCGAAGCGCCCAAAACCTTTTAATATTTTCTCTGGGGAAGTTGCTTTTGCAGCAGAACGCAAAGCGGTTATTTCATCGTCATTAAAACGACGTATTTTTCTTTCATTATTAAGAAGGGAATTTATACTGCTTTTTATTTTATTAGGGTCGCCATCGGCTTTTTGAATAATATTACTTAATGTATCAAATTTAAGATATTTCTTATATTCGCTGCGTCCTTTATTTAAAGCTTCAACCGCTTTAATATCGCCCGAAACTAAATCTTTCTTTGTGAGATTGTCTACTGCATCATCTATAGCATCAACTACACGTCCCGCAACGTGCATATCTTCACCAGATGCACTTACACGGGTAAATAACCTGCGAAATTGGTCTAATTCTTCAAGGTCAAGCTTGCCTTTTTTGGTAGATTTTTTTAAATCATCAAGGATTGATAGTGTTTGTCTATGTAATTCAGAATTTAATTTTATATTGGAAAGCTCATCATCGATACCAGATGCAAGCTGCTTATTGGCCTGTTTATTAAGAACGACCCCAGCATCGCGCATTTCTTTATATGCGGCAGATGAAACGCCTTTTAATTCGTTAGCTGTTTTTTCTAATTGTTCGGTATTTCTTGCAGAGTAGCCTGTTAAAGCATTCTGGGTGCCTTTTTTTAACGAATTAATTCCAGCACTTGCAATAGGAAGGGCGGCCCCAACAGCGCCACCAGTAATAGCACCTTGCCCGGCACCTTCGAGCCTTCTACCTTCTTCTGCGGCTCCCGATCCATACAATGCCCCAGAAGTGGCACCTGAAAGCATACCTTTAGCAGTACGCGCTGCGAAGTTGCCACTCCCAACGCGAGAAGCAATTTGTTTTCCGATTGCGGTTTCTGCGCCTGCTGCACCTGTTAAACCTATTCCTGCTAAACCACCAGACCCATAGCTGATAGGGTTAGCTTCTTCTGCTTTTTTATTAGCTTCTCTGGATGCAACTGCTGCATCTGTAGATGATATAGGGGAAAGCATGTTATCCCCGTATATTGTTTTTTCAATACCACGGGACGCATCCCGTGTCAATGAGCGTAGTTTCCCATAGGCTTCGTCGCCATACCCCATAGTGGCAGTTTGCCCTGCACCACGCGCCGCCGCTTCTACCCTATTTATGGCTTCAGGGCGCATATTTGTGAGTATTTCTTTTGCAGAAGTTGGAAAATTTTTAACTTTTGCAGGGTTTACACCCGCTATTTTCATCAAATCAGCATCAGAATAATTACTATAATCATCTTCTTGTTTAACTGTCCTATCTATAGGATTGACTTTACTAGGAATTACGCCTGCCATCTCTAATAAATCAGCATCTGAATATTGCTCATAACCTTTCATAGTTTATGCCCCCTTGCTCTTAATATTTCGAGGGCTTTACTTTTAGTAAGTTTAGGAGGTGCATTATTAACATTATTTGTATTTTCTTCTGGGCCACTTTGCGCAACACCTTGATATTTTTCTTGTAATTCTCGCATGGTTTGAAGGGCTGCAAGCCTGTCTTCATAAGGAACATCAGGATTCCCTACATCGCCAGCAGCCTGTTTATACATAGCAGTATCTTTATCAGATTGCGGGCCTTCCATTCTTGGCACACCAGAAGTTAAGGCGGCAGCAAGAACGTTCAATTTCCTATCTGCTTTACTAGCTTCAGTGCTAACACCAGCGATGCCTGCAACACCGCGCATAGCACGACTTGCAAGACCACTAGTTGCTTGTGGAAGTAATTTCTCGGCTTCTGCTATAAGCATTAAATTATTAGGTGCATTAAGTTCTCTTTTGGTTTTTGCACCCTCGGTTTCACCTCTGATTTTTCCACTAGCACCTGCTGCCGCTTCCGCTTCTTTAGTACTTGCAGTAGCCTCATTATACCCCGGCGCAGTCTCCATTTTTCCTGTAGATGCGTTGGGTATTAATCCTTTTCCGGCATTTTTTTGGAACATGTAATTTTGATCAAAATTAGGATTGCCAAATTGCCGTGTATAAGCTCCTTGTGTGCCCCCTTGCTCTTGGAATATCAATTGTTGACGCTTTAAACCTGCCAAGCTTGTATCTATATAATTTTTATAAATAGGTATGCTATTTGGATCATATTGTTGTGGTATTTCCTGTTCGCTTCCAATGCCGGATTGGATAGCTATTTGACGTGCTTTATCCCAGGTTGCCTGATCTTTTACAGAGCCTAATAATTGGCCTAACATACCTAATTTTTTACCAGCTACATCTATTTCCGCATCTTGCGCACCAGCCTGCAATTTTCTTCGCTCTAAAGGTGCATTCTGTATTTTCTGCCCACCTTCAAAGCCCTGCTGGAACTGTCCTACAGGATCGGATGGCTGGTAGTTAATTCCAAGTGGTATACGGGAATCTACAGGCATTATTAGAACCCTCCTTGCGGTGCAAAGCCTGAAGCAAAGCCAGCAATACGCCCACCTTTATTCTCTAAATCATTAAGGCCAGTAACCCACGCCTGCCCTTGGCCTATAGTGCCAGCAGCACGGGCATTGCCAGCACCCACTGTATTTTCATTAATTTGATTTACTGCATTCTGGCCTGCGCTATTTAATTGCGATTGGGTATTGGCACCAGATGATGCAATTCCTGCGGCTGCATTCTGGCCTGAATTTGCAACGCTCGTTAACCTGGAATATAAATCAGATTGGTTTTGCCTATACCTATCGTAAGCATTACCATATTCTTTTGATGCAGATTCCTGGTTATAATCAGTTAAGCCCTTTACAGCCCCACCACTGAAGTACTTACCTTTTGCGGACGTTACCCTATCTAGCGCCTTTTGACCCTCTGCAAGCCTGAAAGCATAGCCAGGGTCGGCCTCATAATCTGCCATAGTGAAAGATTTAGCGAGACTACCAGCATCCCCGGTACCAGTCCCGCCAAGTCCCAAAGAATAGCCAAGTTGGTTATTTGCTGCTGTTCCAGTATTTAAAAATGGCTGGTAATCCGTTCGTGTTTCTGCTTTTTGTTTAAGTAAATCATCGCGGGTTAAATCATATTGCGCCTGTTGTTTTGCGCTTGCATCCGCAGCGGAGGCCGCTTGCTGGCTAGCAGCTTTTTTTGCGGCATTGCCACCTACTACTGCTTTTATAATTGATGATGCCATTTATAACCTCTTTATAAATGTTTTTTCAGACGGGGCATAACCACTACGGGCGTAATAAGTATCAAGCGCAGGGAGTGCTTCTACTGATCCCATTGCCATGGTACGAGCGCCAAACTTACGCGCTTCTTCTTCTAATTTTGCTTTTAGTTTATTGCCTATGCCCTTGCGCTTGTCTGGCTGCACATACATAAAGAATTCTTGGGCGGTTAAGATATTGGTATTGTACCAAAGGGGATATAGTACAGCGGAGGCCATACCTACGGATCGCCCTTCTTGTTTTGCCATGTAAACAAAAGCAGCTTCATTTTCTATTAAGTCTGTAAGGACTAGGGATGCAGAAATATCATCCCATTGATATAACTCATGCCATTGCGCCTCGTAAAAGAAGGCACGCCCCATATTAACTAGGTCTGCTAAGTCATTGATTGTGGCTTTAATAATTTCTGTCATCACGAATAAAAAAGCTTGTTTTTATCCGCGTGACCGCTATCTGGAGTAGCGTAACGCTGGAAGGTGATAATTCCAGATATATTAATTATATATTACAGTTAATTTATGTCAATTAATCAATGTCCAATCCGCAGAAGTTGATGTACCAGTTGATATATACACATCAGCTAAAAAAGTATCCACATACATATCCCCAACTTTACGGGGTGTAGATGTGGGCGCTATTATTCCTTGTGAGATAGTGGGTGCAAGCCCAAGCAATCTAAACACGCTATTAAACCAGTTTAGCCATACCGGGTTTGCAGGCTTATCTGTGAGTGTTGCAGTTGGTGGTGGTGGTACTAAATTACGCATATCCTTTACTTACCTTTTGATGTGCTGCAATCATATAGACCGGAACATTCGCAATAATTGATATTTCCCATATCCTAAACCTGGAACGCCCTAAAGACCCAGGCCATCTTACCCTAGTATAATATTGCCCTATTTCTCCAATTGGCACGGAAATCTCAGTACTCCAACTATGCCCTCCATCATCAGACCATCTTAAATTTGCAACTGGATTTGTATTGGCGGTATTAGCATCATCAATCAGCCCTACCCCAGTTTGCATATCAATTTGGAATTCTGAAAAGTATAAAAATTCAAGGTCATCAGTAAAATACGGCATACTCCTAACCCTTTTGATTAAGGTACCGTTATCATCATTATAGGTTAAATTTTGCTCATATATTATGCCGTCCTGGTAATCTGAAACCAGATGTTTACCAAAAATATACATATGAAAATCTGGTCTATCGCGCTCATATAAGCCAGACGATGTGTTCCACCGGGCGCGCTCATGCCATTGCTGCTCGGTTACGTCATAAACAAGGCTAGAAGGCGCACCTGGCACATTCCACACTATAAAATAATGCCCATCTTCCTGGTATGAGTAAGAAGTTGCCCCAGATGTATTATATTTACTTAAATAATATTCTATTGGGGTTGTAGATATCCGTTTTGGATTATACCCCTCCGCCATCCACACGACATTAGCACCTGATTTATCCGTGCCTATCCAAAATATTGTATTTGCGGCCTGCTGTACTGAAAATGGCGCATTAGTGCCATATTCTATAAATACACCCTGTACCCTTTCAAAGGGGTCTGGGCTGGCACCAGTATTATATATAACCTCTATAGTGTCACCACCTATTAAAAATACCTGCCTATGCACGGTGACTACAGCAACCAGATTATCAGGGGAGCCTTCAGCATTAGCAGTGTTACCAGGAGGCCAATTGCCGCCATTATATATATCAGACCATTGATAAATGCCCGAGCCGGGTACATTCACAAGAAAATACCCATCGATAAAGCATACGGTAACACCACCGCCAAAATCTGAAGTTATTTGTGCATAATTATTATCAGCAAGCGTAAGCAGCCAGCCCCCGGTTACAGTGCCATCTACAATTATTAATTCTATGCCGTTATCTGCCATTGATACATTGCCAGTAAATGTAAGGAGCGCGCCCCTTTCGATATAAGTACCATCAGAGAATATTTCATATAAAGTATCATAGGCCACGGCAAAAGCCCGGCTTGGCGTCCTGTATTCCCCTCTTATTGGTTGTTTAGGTAGGTTAGCAAAAGCCGTCCTTCCAGGTGTAGGACACATTAGCCATTCAGCTTTGCTGGTGCCAACTTCAGAGCGCGCGGGATATAGGTTTATTGCTCTTTGAGCATCAAAGTTTGTGCTTCTGTAAACATAACTAGGGCCACAAAAAGGTATTTTCATTTAATACCCCGTGAGTACGTGTGGCGAAATCGGATATGTATTGCTTGTGGAACTATTAACCAGTACCGAATCAAAGCCCAGTATTGGCACATCGATATTTAATTTCTTAAGTTTTAATTTAGATTCATCTGCCCATAATTGTATTTCAGGAGGTACCGGGCGCGAGAATGCACGGCAACAACGCACCGCAAGATTAGATTCAATATAATCCTCATAACCAGGAGGCAATATCACACTATCAGCAAGAGTAGTAAAAGCCGTTAGTGGCTTCCAACTCCATATTACCGCGCGGTATGATGTTTGCGCAGGCACAGGCCAAAAAGTAATAGAGCTAGTCGGCATTCCTGAATTATACCAGGCGCTTAGAGCGATAGTTGCAGTTATTGGTTTAGATAGTATATCCGCATATTGTGCGTAGGAAAGCATGGCAACAGGCAAATCATTGCCGTTAGTATCACGCATGTATATTTCAGTAATATCTATAGGGCGGGTAGTGTTAAAATCACCACCCACCCCTATAGTATAAACTTGCTGCCCAGATACCAAATTAAAGACTTCCTGGACATTATTATAGATCATCAAGTCTTCAGTAGAATCGGCATCTAGCATACGGTTAAGCAAACGAAAAGCCTTCTGCGCATCGCTGGCATTAGGCGTTTCATTCGATGACAATATGCCTGCATCCTGCATAGAGTCTGTTATGATCTCTAATACAGTTGCCATTACGCAATCCTTACAAATTCCATTGAAGCGCCCAATAATGCGATAGTATCAGAAGCATTAGAGGTATTTTGTGCCATTTGCAGGTCGATAGTACCGCCAGTTGCAACAACCATAGTTCCAGTTAATTCAGTGTATATTACCACTGCGGCCTGTGTGAATAGGTCGGTCTGGGTAGTGGTTGTAGTGGTGTGCTGAACGGCAACAGCAGCAGATGTAAAACCCCTACCTGTAGCCTCAATTGAAGTCAGCGCTGTAGTAGTATAATTGAACGCATACTTAATACCGCCCGTACCACTTGCAACCGTACTAGGAAGCTTGCATACAAACGCATAAGTACCCGGAACTACAACTTGTGATAATCCCGTTACGTTAGCATATGCAGCAGAGGCATTTTTAGTTACAGGCGCAGTACATCTACTAATATCCGCATAAAATAGATTAGCCCCTGTAGTTGTAGCAAGTACACCCGTTACGGCTGGTATTGTAGTTGTAAAGTTAGAGGCACCAGCATTGGCAGATGTAAAAGTCTGCACACCAGTTGAGGAGCCTAGTAGTTTAAGTAAGCTATTGGTAAAAGTCGTAGAACCTAAAACAACTTGGGTACCAGCAGTCATTAAGAAACTAGCACTAGCCCCAGCATCAGGAATAGTATAAGTCCTTGCTGCTGCCTGCAAAGCATTAGTAATTGTAGTAATAGTATTACCTGTGCTAGCAGTCGGCCTTATAACTATGCCGCCTGTCTGGGTGGTTCCCGCAGTTACATATAGAGCAAGTTTAGTTTCCCATGTTGTACCATCTATAGCTGTGAAAGTAATTTCACTGCCTACTGGAACATCTATGGAAAGATTAGCAGCCAGCGCATTTATTGCATCCCCAGTAGTAGGGAATACTGATAAAGTAGCTGCGCCTATATTTTTAACTGTCTGTACTTTTCCTGTTGCTGCTGCTGCTAGCTTCACGCTATCAAAAGCAGTTGCACAAGTAGTAACCAAGCAGTATTGCCCTACAAGTTGCGTTGCACTGGTTTGACCGCCTGTTGCAAATGCAGTAATAGGAGTTTGCACATCAATCATCACCGGCTCGGTAAGAGTCAAAGTTTCGGCTGTCAAAGTAGTAAAGTTACCCGGTTTCGGCACATCTTCACCGATTGTAGTATTTTCAACAATTACACCGCCTGGATTGGCCTTATCTGTACCATATCCAACTAGTGTATCCGTCTGTGTATTATATCCGCCTGCTGGCATAAATCCCCCTTAAGAAATTCTTGTTACTTTGAAGTAACCATTTACATAAATACTGGTTGTATCGGCATGGGCGGCATTCTGTGCAAATTGCGCAGTTAATGTTCCCGGTGTTGCTACAACGATTGTTCCACGCAGTGTTGCGTAAGTGAAAACAGTAGTAGCCGCCGCAACAGCATTACCTTTGGTGGTCGTAACAGTATTTGCGTTCTGGGTAGTTGTGTCCCATTGTGCACCTGCATACGAAATAGTAGTTGCGGTAGAAGTCCCACCGATGGCAAGTTTTAGGCCACCATTAGTTGTTGCAACCCCAGGCAAATACGCTTCAAAGGCGTAAGAAGCCCCAGCTTCAACATCTACAGACAGACCTGTAATATTAGTTAGGGTGGTACCAGTTGTAGACGTTACCGCGTTAATCTGGGCTGTAACCCTCTTGCACATGGTATCGACTGAAAATTTAGTAGTTTGCATCCCACCAGGAAGTGCCAAAGCTGGCCCCGATCCTGAAATGGTAGATGTTTGTGTATTAACAGCACTTGGCATTGTAAATTCTCCTTTAAATAGGGTGGGTACAAAATGCACCCACCCTCAAAATTAACCAGCGATACGGCAAGCAAGCTCAGGACGGAGCGTTGCCCATCCACCGAGCAAATCCAGCCTTGAGATTCGCCTATCGTTTACAACGTCATATGCACTGATAAGCCTTATAGACATTCCGAGCTTTTCAGATGTTGCGCGGGAATTTTCCACTCCAGGCATATCTGGCAACATTACGGTTGCAAAAGTGAAAGCGTCTTTGCAGAAAGCCAGGTTTTGAGGAGTAGGAGTGGCAGACGCACCAAATACACCAACAGCCGCAGTTGCAGCCACAGTATCACTTGAACTTGTTACAGTCGCAAATGGGTTAGGAGTAAGGGTGGTATTGAAAACTATAGCAGGACTAATATTAATAGTCATAGCGCCACCACCATTTGCTGTGCAAAGGGAAGTTACAACAAACTGTCTTAGCTGGCCTGTAGACTGATAGTTCTGTGGATTTACTGCAAATACACCATTAGTAGTAGTTGTACCAAAAGTTACAACATCGCCAATGTTAAGTATATCGCCTGAAGTCCAACCACCAGTTACAACAGCAGTACCAGAGGACACAACAGTTGTAACAGTTACCGCACCAGCACCTATGTTTGCGGCGTAGGTACCAATAGTATGTACTGCAATGTTCTGATCCATATAGAAATCAAAACCAAGGGCAGTACCCATCGAGCCTTTCAAATACTGGTCTGAAATCTGCTTAGTAGGATTAAAGAGTGCAACAAGTGCATTTACTATTGCGGCCTGTGCAGCAGGATTAAGGCATAGTGACCTCTCGCCCATTGGCGCAGCTTCATTATCAAGCTTAACACCAGCAGATAGCACAAGGGCAGAAGTTGCAGGCACAGCCCCAGGAGTACCTACAGTATTGTAGATATTTATGTACTGCTGCAATCCATCATAGTCGATCATGTTTGCCATTTGTGCAACGGCAGGCTGGATAAACCTTGAAGAGAATTCATCAATGGAAAGTTTCAAATCCGCAGATGTGAAAGACATATCCACGCCATACTGCGTAGATAATGTTAGTGGCACAGAGCTTTCAGTTGAGCCTTGCACGCTAAGCGTTGGTGTCCTACGTCCTATATATCTTACAGGCTTGCGGATGTTTAAAGTATCACCGATTTTTGCACCAGTCATGCCAAACTGTTTGTCGTATTGGCGGTTGACCCTGCGAGTGAAAGTAAGTTCGTTTTCTAGCACTGGAAGTGCTTCATTGGTTATCATGCCAATGGTGAGTAATGTATTGGTACTAGTCATTTTATAGACCCTCTATTTGTGAAATTTGCTAAAAGCAAATCACCAAATGAGCCTATTTCTTGTATAGATGGGGGTACCTTTGCGCGATGTAGCTATCTGTATCTAAATTATCAAGCTTCACAGCGGTTTTAGCCGTCCCTTTTACTGGTGAAATAGGTTCCGATGATTTACTAACCTTATTCACCGAGGGCTTTGATAATGTGGCTTCAATTTCTGCTATTTTTTTATAAATAGCTAAAGAACTACTATTCTCATTATTGATTGTATTAAGTATTTCTGGATTCTTAGCCAAGTAATACCTAATTTGCGGACCAAGATCAGATTCTGCTGTAGCTTGTATAATTTCACGCCTTACATTGACGTTTTTATACTTACCAATAACATCTTCGTAATCATCGTAACTTTCACCAAGGGCATCAACTTTTTGCTCCCAATGTGATTTTACCTGGTTCTCTTTTTCAATCTTTTCTTGTAGCTCTTTTTCTTCTTGTGCCTTCTCGCGCTGTATTTTCAGAATATTATTAGTTTCATATCTAATTACTGCTCTGTTGTACTCATCGTGAGAATAAAAATTATCTATATTAGGTTCAACAAGCTCGTCTTGTGGTTTCAATTTTTGTTCTAAATCTGCGAGCCGGGCATCTTTTTCAGCCAGTTGCTGCTCAAGCTTATTTATTTTCCTATGGAATCCACTCGGCCTTTTGCGTTTAACCTCGCCATCGGTGTTATTTTCTTCCTGTGTTTCAACAGGTGCGGCTGTTCCAGTTTCGGGATTTTGGCCTTCTACTTGTGCAACCTCGTTAGAATTATCAACAGCGACTATGTCACCAGATTCATTCTCTATCATTCGTATTCCTTTTACATGCCGCCTTGCGCACCAGCGCCAACAGCGTTACCTGAATTAAGTGTACCGTTTATATTTCCATTGTCAAACTGTGAAATAGGATTCCCGGTATTATTTTCGGAGGGTTGCTCAAAGTCCACAGGTTGATTTATGTTAAGTAATCCAAGCCTATCATTAATTCCCTTAAGTTCCGCAGCAAGTAGCGCTTGCGCAGCAGAGCCTTCCAAATCCATAGCCTTAAGTGTAATATCAGCAGTTATCTGCTCAAGTGCGATACGCTCTTTGCTCTCTAATTCCAGCTTCTTCTGGTCTTGCATGTCCTGCAACCTATGGAGCTGGCCTGTTAATTGCTCAACAAGCTGTCCGTATTGGTCTAATTGCTGTTTAACCTTAATTGGTATTTCCTCGGATGGGTCAACATCTTGTAATTCAGGAGGAAGGGTCTTTTTAAGCCTTTCAGATAATTCTTGCGCACCTGGCAAATCCATATTACGCACTATAATATCCCCTGCCACCTTCATAAGGTCGGGGTTGCCCTGTGCCATTTGCGCCATAATTTCAGAATCTTCTGCGCGCTTGGTTTTATAACTTGGCCCCGTATCTACCACCACATCATACTCGCCTGCGGTTACGTCATAGATTTTTTCAATCCCGTCATTGTCTTTTTCCCCTGAAGGCTGGTTGATTTTCTTATATTCAGAAGTGCCATCCTCGCCAAGTACACGTACTACACGCGCAGCATCATAAATCTTTGGTATAAGGTCGATAAGGATGCGGCCTAAATGTAGTAGTGAATAGGAGAAGTTATCAGCATAATGATAGTTTGCTACATCGCCCTGGATTTTACGGGCATTAATAGCCTTTCCAGAGGTTTCATTGCTACGTGCGCCTAATCCTGCATCATAAATGCCAGTAGTGGCCTTTAAATCATCAGATGCTTGATTCATGGCCTGCACCATCGCTTGCACAGGCGGTTCTATATTTTGCCTTTGCGGAGGTGGTAGTAAAGTACCACCAGTTACAACGGGGTTATAGGGCAAATATGCAAAATTCTGGGTGTTTGCCTGCTCCCAAATAGCTTTTAATCCTTCAATCTGTCCTACAGCCATTACAAAAGGCGCTTTAGGTGCAAGGGCAATCATTTCTGTTTGGGCGGACGCCCAATAATTATACATTCGTTGTGGGTCTTGGGCATCGCGTACCATGCCTTTTATAATACGCTTGCCATCTACGTCTATATCTTCACCTAGCACCGGGATAATAGGGATATACTTACCATCCCAAGGTTTTTTCTCTAATTCCTCGATTGCAGAGATCATGCGCCATACTACTTTGCGCTCTTTCACCACACGTTTATTTAAAGGTTTAATACCCTCTGGTAACTCATTGACAATTGCGCCATCTTCTAGTTGATATAATGTAATTGCATCACCTTCCTCGATAGTAAAATACTCCGCAATACGCATAGTATTTTTATCGCCCGTGAGCCACTCGCGTATAGAATCGCCTATCGTAGTTAAGGTATCAGCAGTTACGGCCGTTTTATCAGGATAGCGGCGCTTGAATTCCTCAAAGGTTAAATCCTCGGTAATAAACATGTATTGTGCGTCGGAGTAATCAGGCTCGACAGCAGCAGGGTCAACATATACCGACAAGGCATTCTTAATGCGCTTTATTTTAATTTCTTTATCAAAAGTTTTATCGTTTACATAATCAGTAATAACCCGGAAGAACCCAAGACCTGCAATTACCTGTGAATTATTTGCCGTTGAATAGGCAATTCCTGCCTGGGATGCTTCTTGTATATGGCGCATCATCCCGTCAAATATCTTTGCTACATCTTCATCGGCATCGTTTACAGGGATAGTACGCACACTAGGCATATTCTGCCTAAGGCCATTAGTGATTTGCCGGGTAAATTGTGGAAGTCGGTTTATAGTAAGACAAGGCCGCTGCCCTGTCATGCGGTTATTACGGATGCTTGCGTCCCACTGGTCGGAGACGTAGAACTCCGTATCTGCCTTCATTGCAACACGGTTATCCTTCTCCGCCATCGCGGTAAAAAGAAAACGCTCCATTGCTAATTGGATAACTGGATCAAGACCTGGCATCTTAGCTTTAGACATGCAAATAAATCTATGTGTGATTTATCTGCGTGGCCGCGCCGAATTCGCGTAACGCTAGATGTGAATATGTTCGGTTATATTATTGTATTATCGTTTTGTTTGGGGGTCAAGTTTTTAACATCATATTACTTCCACCCCTTGCGATTTTAGCAGTGCGATTGTTAATTTATCTCCCAGATCCAAGGCTTCATCTATTATCTTTAAGGAAACCTTTCCATTTGATTGAAATATTTGAGCAGTTAATATAGGGATCATCGAAATAGCCTCCATAGGAGTTACTTTATTTTTATTAAGTAAATTTATAATTTTATGTGAAGTATTTTCACATTTCTTAAAAACTTCATCTTGCATTATTTCATTATTCTTCATTCTTTACCCCTTATTACTGATTTATTGCAATCCAGGTGCGTGATTACTATCTCTTTACTGGTAATTATAAGTACACAGCATAAGAGAATAATAATCACGCTACCAAAGATTACATCTTTCATTATTTGTCTTGCTCATTTACTGAAGCTGCTACAGCGGCTTTTGTTGCACTACCAATATTAATTATTGGCAAACTATTGCCAAAATTATACTGCGGCAAATGCCCGTCCCACTTTTGCACCGCCTCATAATCAACAAGTGATTTGTTTTGTGCCAAAGCATCTGATTTGATTTTCATACCCTTTGCAAAAGCTTCTGCGGTTATTAGCTGTTGTTTGGCCTCTTCTGCTACTTGTTTGGTTTTATTCTCAGCTTCAGCGGCTTTTTGTATTGCTACAACCTTCGCTTCAACTGCTTTTTCAAAGGCGGCATCATAATCAATATTGGTTATCTCAAAGCGCGAAACTATTACACCCTGGGCGCCCAACGTCTCAATAAGGTTTTTCTCTATTTCTGCTGTGGCTTTATTACGGTTAGATACTAATTCTACAGCTTCCCACTTACCTATCACATTTTTCATTACCGCAGGCACCGCTTGAGCCACAAGCCTTTCTTCCCAGTGCTCACCAACTGTTTTATAGATATTTAATACTGCGGCTGGGTCAAGGTTATAATTTACTGAAAATGCAATCTTAGCTTGCTGCACGTCTTTTGTATAAGCTGTGCTGTCAACGGTCCACGTTTGTGTGCGCACGGACATTTCGGAGATATTAGAGGTCAAAGGGTTATAGAATTGCATTCCCTCTGGTAATGGTTCGCCCACCACTTCACCAAATCTCGTTTCAATACCTCTATTTCCTGTATCTACTATTTCAAATCCACATCCACTTAATGATAGTACAATTGCCGTAGTAGCTAATAATTTCTTCATAGTAATCCTTTAAAATTTGTTAATATTTTTCTTTAGGGTCTTAATTCCGCCTGATGATAAAAGCATAATAGGCCATGCAAAGGCTATTAGAATCCCCTTGAATAACCTATCTATTTTTACCAAAAAACGTAACTTACTAAACACCACCATAGATAGTAGATGTAAAGAATAAAAACCTATTCCAAAGAAATAAAATCCATATAATAATTTAAATATTAATATTGTCATATAATGTTACTCATACCTATTATTCATACTATCCTTAACCCTCTTTGGCACATGCCCAACATGGAAAGACCCGCAGAACCTACATTTATAAATATTTGAATTAAATAGTCTATATTTTTTTATGTGCACAATTCCGCCCAGGATTGAACTATGCTTTATTTTCTTTCCGCATTCTTTACGCCTGAGCCTACGCTTGCTTGCCATTCGATTCCTTCAACCACTGGTCTACGCTCATCTCTCTAAAAATTAATAATCCCTCTCTGGTAATCTTACAAACAGTACCTAAGTGTGGAGGAGTTGAATAATTGTTAGTATCAGAATCATACAGAATATCATATCTTCCTTGTTTAATTTCTTCATTCCACATTATGCGGCCTTTATAAAGATCAGGAAGTTCAAACCCATCGTATTTAATTAAGTTTGAGAGCGTAGTAAATGGCGCGGAATCAAGTGACTTTTCATATACATCTACTCCATATTGGTACTTCATTTATTTACGTCCTGCTTAGTTCGCCCATTATCGCAACGGCCTTCTTTTATTTTATTAGCAAGTTCTATTAATTTATCCCCCAATTCATCCGGCGATAACCCTTGATTAAAGTCAGTTGTAAAATAGGTTTTATTAATCTTATTTTCTCTAAAATCTTCAAATGTTATTCTAAATATAGTGCAATCATTATAAATATCATAAATTTGAAATAATTCCGCAAACCGTAGTTTTTCCATTAACTCATCCAATTACTTGTTATATGTTGTAACCCTATAAATTGCGATTCAGGCTCAATAGGCTTTATTTTAGCAATCCCCAATCCTGTCATAATTCCATAACGTATTGCATCCATTAAATGGTCATTTTCCTTGATAATACGCCCTTTTTCATCACGCCTATAAACCCTGTATTCATTACGGACATTAGAACAAGATTTAAATATCTTAAGCCTACCAGATGATAATAATTCCCATACTTCATAAATACCAGCCTCGCGTGCGTTGTCAGCATAAGTTAAGTCCAGCCCAAGGTCTTTATATAATTCAGCTAGGGAATGCCCGTCATCCTGGCTCCTACCCCTTGCGGCTGGGTCTATAGCACCAGGTATCCAGCTACCAGGAGCTTTTATACCTTGTGAATGCACCGCAGGCTCTGCATGGCCTCTATAATATTCATGGTAAAGATAAGTAATGCTAGTGTCTGGGTCAGTTGCAAACCATGCCGCAGCCGTTCTGTTCCAGCCCACATCCATACCATAACAACGGCGCCAGTGTTTAGGGATTTCCCTATCATCAACTATAATTTCACTTTCCGGGACTTGATATATCGCGCCTGAACCCAGTTGTGGTATGCCTTTACTCCTAGCATCGCGCTGATAAGGCGGAATAGCCGCGAGTAATTCCGCCTTCTCTTTCTCGGACAAATGGGGTACATTATCCCAATCACACGCAACAATATATTTACTCGGTGCGGTTTGGAGTTCGCCCTCGGTAACCTCTCCGTTCGGACAGAATGATAATACAACATCTGATAACCCCATTAATGGTGTGAATGTAGTTAAAATGATACCGTTAGTTGTCATGGTACGCAACAACATTTCAGTATATATAGATTGTGGCGGCTCTTCATCAGGCCATATTACGTGCACTTCTGTACCCTGAAAACCTTCGCGCCTTTGGTCATAGCTTTTGAGCACACACAGGCTATTACCACCACTTATGTGTTTTACGTATATCATTTCTATTCCATCAGAAATGCCTTGTTTAGCTAGGGTGCGCACTATTTTATCTTTGGGTATTAAACCAGTACCAAAGCTACCAGGCAAGCCCAGCAATTTAAGCTGTATAATATCACGCGTGGTTTTACCAGTATCACCAGAACACCAGCATACAATAGGCTTATCGAACCGCCTGCCCTCCCACCAGTCCGGGTAGATTCCTGTTAAATGGCACGTAACTTCATAACCACCAGCAATAGATTTGCCGACACGGTTAGCAGCTATAAATATGCGCTCCCTATGGTCTAGTCCCGCCTTGAAAAACTCTAAATGTTTTGGGTAAAGTTCGCGCCTTAAGTTGCCTAAATCAGGGAATATTGTTTGGATTGTATTATATTTAAGATTTTGTAGGTAGTTTATTATAGATAGGTCTGTAATGGGGCTTAGCTGCTGCATTGCGATGATTAACCCGTTTTTTTATTTCTTATTTCTTTTTGTATAGTTTTTATTGATTCTTCTAGTGCTAAAAGCTCATCTATTTCTTTCTTAATTTTTATGATTTCTTTATTAGGAATATTTAAAAAATTATCTTTTCCTAAATAGCCTTGTGCCTGGAGATTAAGAGCTGAATCTATAATTAATTGGCTGCAAGAATCACAATATTGTATATGCCCGAATTGGAACTCTTGATAATATTTAGTACGCCCTTTGATATAATCTTTATTTACCATCTCATGCCACTGGTAACGCTCTTTATTATCATCTCCTTTATTAAATATTATCTTACATTCTATACATTCAATTCCATATTGATAAACTAAGACCTCCAAACAATTTGAAGGCCAAAAATACTCAATCTCTTTCCATTCCACGGCAGCATTAATATTGCAATATCTAGGTGGTGTAATTACATCGCCATCCAGATGTTCCCAGTATATTTTGCTTGTCATATAAGGAGAATCAAGAATGGTTTCTGCTGTAGAATGAAGATGGCTAAATCCTTCTATAGATTGAAGGGCTTTAACCATCTCTTCTTTAGTATGGGTATACTTTACAGATGATCCCAGCCTCATATTAACCTATTAAAGATACAGCACTCACAGGTGATAGATCGTTTTTTCCTTCCAAAGTTTTAATAAGTTTATAGTGCTCTAAATCAAGACGTGCAGCGTTAAGAATTTGGCCTGCAATTTTATAAGATGCGGTTGCCCTTTGAATGGAAATTTTACCGGATTTTAGAGATTCTAATTCACTGAATAAATGCGCCCTTAATGTTTCAGTAGTTCCTGTAGTTCTAGTCATATTATACCTTTTTTAAAGTTAAGATTTATAACCATTAATAAGCTATTGGCCGCTCTGGTGCGCTATTCTCAATAGTCCTTAAATCAATAGGGGTGCCAGTTAATAGCAATTCCTTAAGGGCTTTTGCAGTTTCAGTACTTAAAGTAACCGCATGGGCTTCTACCCATTGATCTATTCTGTTTAATTCCAATAAGATGTGAGACATTTAAACCCTATAAAATAATTTTAATAAAAGTGAAAATAACTATTGATTCATATACATGATTCATATATAACATAATCATCAACAACAAAAAGGAGTTAAGGAAATGACAGATATATATAATCAACACGCAGCGGCTTTTATAAATGTACAAGCTTTTACGGCCTTTAAGCTTATAGATGGAAATATAACCAATCTAATTAAAGTAGCTTTCAAGTTCCCTAAAGATGGTGCAGGCCGTCTATATTGTTATTTACATATATTAGGAACCCCAATGGTGCGCGGGATGGCTAATGGCTATGGTTATGATAAAAGAAGCGCAGCAATTATGGATGCTGTTAACAAGATGGATGATAAGGAAAGTGCAATATATTCTGGTCAAATTAGCGATTTAAAAGCTGCTTTATATAACTGCGAATCTAAAGACTACGATGACGCTCTACGCGATGCAGGATATACGATATTAACAGCAGTTTAAAAGGAATTAAAACCATGACAAAAACCAGCCCAGCCCAGAAAAAAGCTAATAAAAACCAGTACTCCAAAATAAAAGGAAGTGGTTATATTAGGCGTTCTTTTACTATCAAAGAATCCTGGGCAGATAAAATAAAAGACTACATATCCAAGCTTAAAGCTACGGATAATCAATAGTTATTCACAATTTCAAACAGCTTAAAGGAGAGTGTTAAAGCTCTCCTTTATACACTTTCCCCACCAACATAATGACTTCTTTTTATGTCGCTTTCTATTTCGGCAAAATCTTCTTCATTATCTAGTAATACTTTTGTTGCGGCAAACTCTGCATAATCTTCCATTCTCACGGCCATTCTGTCAGCATCGCTTTTATGCCACTTGCGCTTAACCTTCTTTTCTTTAAAATTATCTTTATTAAAAACAGGTATAAAAACCATTATTCAGCCTTTTTATTTAAGATTGCCTCAAGAACTTCAGGCGGTATATGCTTTAGGATTTCAGATGTAAGATCCCGTGTGTCGATAGGCTCGCCGTCCTTGCCGCTAATCTCTGTAATAGCCTTCTCGTTCCAACTTAAAGAGCCTTTATTTGATTTTGGCCTGCGGTTACGTAACCATAATGAAGCTGCATTTGTATCTGGTGGTGCTTTGCATTTAACCTTCACTATAACGACCTCTTCCAGGTCTTTGCCTCTTTTTACCTTAATAGCTCTTTCCTCTTCCCATTCGGCACCTATTGCCCTTTCATGGAGGGATTTAGCGACAATACTATCTGCTGGGGTTTTACCGTTCTTAATGGACTCGGAAAAGAGAGGGTATACTTTCTTCCATTCATGAATGGTATCTGGGTTTACCTCAAAGAATTCTGCTATCTCTAAATCAGTACAGCCAAGCAATGCGAGCTTATACGCCTGCTCGTTGTATTCTTCTTTGTAGGAGGTTGGGGCGCCAGACATTATTTATACCTTAATATTTTAATAACTTCTTATCCTTCGAACCTAGAATATCCGCACCTTACAAAACGGCAGGATAAGCACCAGTTAAACTTTCGCAGCTATCAGCAAACACAGGAAGCATTGTAAGGCTATAAGTTAATAATTCCCTCGTATCTATTCTGAGTATTTTCTATACTTTTTAGAATCTCTTTGATGCCTTCGATTTTTTCTAATATTTGATCAAATACACTAACTGGCATAGGTTTAATACTTCCTGGAAGACCTTCACATGGGTAAGCCCCCAGCATTGCATCAGCAATAGTTATGCTTCTAGTCAACACCATATGGCTTTGATAATGTAAATCGTTTAAAGAATTGAAAATTTCATCAATTTTAGTAAACTTGGGTAGTCCTATGCAGGGTGCTTGTGTACTTTGTGGATAAGCTTGTTTTCCTAAAGTCATTCTATTTTTCCTTTTTTTTAGACATTTTTTTAGATTTACCAGCTTTTGACATGGCAATAGCTACAGCTTGCTTTTGGGGCTTACCCGCAGCCATTTCTGTTTTTACGTTAGCTGATACCGTTTTCTTGGAAGTTCCCTTCTTGAGCATGATTTTCCTCTTTAAAAGCTGAATGATCTGGATAAAGTTTCTTAAATTCTTCAAGGCCAATCTCTTGGGCGCCACTCTCAACCAATTCTATGTCCTGGGCTTCTACCCTTTCTTTGAGTGCCGGATTTGGAATAACATAAAAATTTCTGTTGAATTCTTCTTTGGTCTGGAAAGTTGCATCGGTAGCATTGACGTTTTGCCAATTGCCCCAGCCGTATTCCGCGTTCATCAGATCCACAAACTGCTGGCAATCCTTGTTCAATTCATGGCTGCGCTTATTAAAGCTTTCTGTTTCCTCGTTTAGAGCTTCAAGCTCTGCTTTGTTCTTCGCTAATAACTCTAAGATTGTCTGGTTAGTTATTGATTTTGGCATATTTTCTCCTGTGAGAAAATTATTCTACATTTTTCATTTGTGGATTGCAAGCTCCTTTTGTGAAATATTATTTTCTTCAAGCTTTGCCTGCTGTTCGCGCCAATCTTTGAGGTGACGCCAAGTAACGGCGCCCTTTTCAGCCTCCCATTTCTGAAGTTCTCGCATGTTTTCAGCATTTACGAACATACCGCTTTTCTGTTGCCACTTTGCAATTCCCACGGTTTGAATTTGCAGTTCCTCGGCAGTCCATTGCTCCTTGGATTGCTGCTTTGGGGGTAGTGGTATAACACCTCGATTGCGCTCATCCTTAACCCATTTTTTCCAGGATTTAAGCCAATCATCAGGGGGTTTACTATCAAAATGAATTTTGAATTTGTTCCAGGAATTGCGTGTTGCATCCTCGGTTAGTCCCTCATTGGTACCAATCAATTTCATCTCCTCTTCAAAAATTAAATCTTTAAAATTTTGTGTGTGCGCTTCTTCTCTCTCTATCTTTAATCTTTTATCTTTATTCTTAGGGGCAAGTAACTTGCAATCATCCTCGTAAGTAACTTGCAAGTTTTTTGTGTGGTTATCTCTAATTTCCAATAACTTAGGGCAAATGATTTTCAGAATGTTTCCGTTTTGTTCTAGGTTTATTTTCCCTTTGTCCTGACAATGAACCAGAAACGTTTCCAGTTTGTTTCTCTTTCCTTTCAATAATGACTGCCATTTTACCCATGAATGTTCGGCATAACAGTTGTTACTTTCATCCATTTTCTTGGCAATTATTTCAAGGAGCTTCCACCAACGCCCGTATCCTTCCCAGCCGAAAACCTCTTCTATATTTTCTATAAAAGCATCCTCGGAGGCATCACTCATGTGTTTAAACCATTTCATATAAGCCTTTTTTGAATGGGGAAAAGAGCTTGCAAGATTTGATTTTCAGAGTCAACGGGTAATTGAATCTCTTTGTTCGTTAAATATTTAATAATTGAGGGGATTTTTAAAGATATATAAAACATGCTTTTCCTACCTGAAAAAAAATCTGGGAAAAGGCTTGACGATAAATAGGGAGGGGTGCTATAAAGGCACTTACACTACTTATCGAACTCCTCCACAGATGTACGATAAATTTAAGCCAGGGAAGTTAACGCTTCACCTGGCTTTCTTATTTAAATATTAGATTCTATCCCAGATATATATCACATTACTTTCTCTATCTAATGCGCGCGATAGTATCCAATCAGCTTTAATTACTTGATGGGGATATTCTCTAATAAGTTTCATGTTATGCTGGGATTCACACCCAATCATTATATATTTATCTACTTTTTTTATAATAGACTTTTCATTAATACCATATGGCGAACTTTGTGGTATCGCGGCATCTTTTGAGCGCTGCGTAATCCACATGCCTATTACTATATCCGGGTTAAATCTCTTTATAGCTTCTGTAGCCTCGTATTCCCTTACACGGGAGGGGTAATTAATAATAGGTTGTCCCATAATCTTATATTGTGCTTTTATCTTAGGTTTTAATTGAAGATAGGAATCTGTTTGTATGATTCCTAATGATTCCCCTAGATAGCCATGCCCGGCACCTATTTCGATAGCCTTTTTATCTCCTATCTCATTTCTTAAGAAAGAAACTAATTCTTGTGTAGGTAGCCCATATATTGCCTTTTTGTGGCACCATACCGCAATATCTTCTGCTGCGATACGCAAAATATCTTCAGCCCGGTGAAGTCGATAAGCCCCATTTTCATCAAAAAAGAATTCATCTAGTTCTTTTATGCGGCTTTCTGGAATATTTTTTGCTATGTGCATCATTAACTTCCTGTTGATTTTGATTTTATTCCTACAAGTTCTGCTGGAGGAGTAGGTAGAATAGCTCTTAAGGGGCGCCACATATGCAAACAATAAGGATGATTATTTACATAATCTTTCTTGGCCGGATGGTATTGTATAACTACTTCATCCTCTTCAAAAACCAAATTCTTTACGTGATTCATTTCCTCCCAAGTAGGGGTTCTATCTTTGCGACTTACACTTACATGTTCCCAATCAAGACCGTCACTCATAATTATCATTATACTTTCGCGGTCTTTGGGAGATTTAATTATAAAAGCGCCATTATTCGCATCCCCACTTCCCCACTCTGGCACATTAAGTCTATAAGGTTCTAATTTTAATTTTAATTTTTTCATATCCCTATCTTTTCCCGTGTCGGAACTTCATATTTATTAATTAAATGTAAAAATTGGTCAAAAGTCCTTATTACCTCAACAATAAGTCCTATATCCCTTAAGAATTCGTGCATTTCTCTTTGTTCTGCACTTATTACCCCTACAAGCGATTTAAGCTCTAAAAATAATATATTAGGTAGGTTACTGCCTCGCGCCCTCTTTATGAATATTACCCCATCAGGAAAACCTTTCTTGGCTCCTAAAAACTTAAGCTTTGCCTGTTGCCTGCGGCCTTCTGGGGTATCATTTCCGGTGCTATTTTCTGTAGTGTGCCACATTGATATTCCGGGAATAAACATCTTAGTTGCATAATCAGCAATATGTGAATGCAGAACAAATTCTGGGTATTGCCGGGGGCTTTTCCCTGGCTTAGTATTTTTCTCTAGTAATGAATGCTTATTCTTTATGTGAATCATAAGTTACTCAATATTAAATTCTTTTTTCCAATCTTTTACTTTATAAAAATCATTCGGTGTTACTTCTCCTTTACTAATTCTGAATAGTTCTTTCATAATTTTTGATATAGGTATACGGCCTTTTAGATATCTATTTATAGAGGTTGGAAATAAAGAGAAGCGAAATAGTTTTGCTATCCCTTCAGGCTTCAAATTTTCCTTTTGCATCCATTCTTCCAGTGTATAAGTCTTTTTTGGCATGATTATTACTCCTTAAGAATAACATCTATTAACCGAATCGGCTAAAATGTCAAGTAAATATAATCTTTCCATTTTGGCTAAAATAGTTATTGACTTACCTTTCCGCTTTGGCTAATATGAGTAAACAAGTTGATAATGATAATCAGGAATTTAGAAAATGTGGACAGCAGAAACAAAACGCGGCTCTTTTGAAGCAGAAACTTTAGAGAAACTAGCAAAACAAATTGCTGATAAATATTATGATACAATAAAACCAGTAATTAAAAAGCTGTTCTATACCCTTAATGATTTTGAGGTTGAAGTTACTTATTGGGGAATTATCGACTTCCAAAATGAAATTGAGGAGTGGGGAGAAGCTTATTTAGAAAGATACCAACACGAAATGGATTATCAACAGGAATGTAGGAGCCTTATTTATGGAAGAATTTAATAAATTAATAATTTCATTAAGTTTAAGAGAGGTAACACCAATAAGTAATATTTACTTACTTAGATTAAAGGCGCCTCTTTCAAATGAAAATATCATTGAAATTTGTGGTGAAGATATGCCAACTACAAATGGTGGGTATGTAACTAACTTGGGCAATAACAGCTATATATGCTCGGTATTTAATGGAGGGGATCAATGCAATTTATGCTATATTTAGCTGCGGCTTATATGATTATGATAGCGGGTTTTTTATGGAAAATAACAATTTTTATTAATGGGAAGGAGTAAGGAAATGAAAGAAGGAATTTACGCACCAGAGGATTTAAGTAATGAGGCTTATCATGCTGACACTGCAATAGGCAGTTCCGGTTTAAAGGTTGCCGGAGAGAATCTAGCACTTTATGAATATGAATATTTAGACCCTACAAAAGCAATTGGCAGAGCTAGCAAATACACAAGTATAGGTAGTCACGCGCATGTTGCGTTATTAGAGCCGGAAAGGTTTGGACAAGACTATATAGTTGCGCCTGAATTTGCCATTACTAACAAAGGCAAGAAAAACGAAGATATAAAACCTATGAATAAGGCGCATGGCTGCTGGAAAGACTTTATAGAAGAAAGTAAAGAAACTGGAAAGATACCGTTGCTTTATTCTGAATATCGGCAGGCTATGGCTATGTGTGCCGCAATAGGGAGGCATGAGCTTGCAAGTACAATGCTAAGTGGTGGTAAAGCAGAAATGTCATTCTTT
>ERZ1292644.593-Hain-H14-01um-R2-593-length-23498-cov-5_pt1 | contig 23498 bp, 23 predicted proteins | sample MGYA00564402_ERZ1292644 | MGnify/ENA primary metagenome ERZ1292644 (study PRJEB36523, sample SAMEA6512644) | groundwater metagenome | collected 2019-01-09 | study: AquaDiva: Metagenomics assemblies of 32 groundwater samples
CGGAGTTCAAGAGGCTGAAAGAGGCCGGGATTCCGTGCTTTTTGATTTCAGGAAGTCATGATTATTCTGTTTCAGGAAAAACTTTTTTGGACGTTCTTGAGAAAGCCGGATTCTGCAGGAATGTTTCTGTTTTCAGCGACGAAGGGGAAAAGATAATCCTTGAACCGACAATTCATAAGGGTGTTGCATTATACGGCTATCCCGGAAAAAAATCCGGGCTTGATGTCGGAGATTTGAAGAGAATAAAACTTGCAGAATCAAAAGAAAAATTCAGGATTTTAATGCTGCATACAACGATAGACAAAGCTGTTGGAAATTTGCCTATGGAATACATTGAAGCAGACTCCCTGCCGGAATCGGATTACTGTGCTCTTGGACATATTCATATAAAACTTCATTACAAAAATTTTGTTTACCCCGGGCCTGTGTTCCCGAATAATTTTGCAGAACTTGAAGAACTTGAATACGGGGGTTTTTGCATAGTTGATACAGAGAATAAAAATTATCTCAAGAGAGTTGAATTAAAAATTATTGATGTGGAAAAAATAACAATTGAAATTAATGACGCTGTTTCTGCGACGGAAAAGATAATTTCAGAAATGGAAAAAAGAGACCTGAAAAATAAAATAGTCCTGCTTAGAATAAAAGGGGAGCTAAAAGATTCAAAAAACTCAGACATAAAATTCCAGCAAATAGAGGATTTCGCAAAGCAAAAAGAAGTTTATTGTCTTCTTAAGAATATTCACGAATTAAAAACCGCAGAGGTTGAACTTGAATCTGAAATTGAACAGTCTGAAAATATTGAAGGGGACATAATAAAAATATACACCGAGCAAAATCCGTCAAAGTTTAATTCTTTCATCTTTGAGATGATTAATTCTTTGTCTACGGAAAAACAGGAAGGAGAAACCTCTGAAACTTTCTTGAACAGGCTCATATCGGAATCAAAAAAAATTCTTAATTTTTAAAATGAAAATAAAAAGAGTGGTACTTAACAATATCAGAAGTTACAAGAATCAGGAAGTGGAATTTCCTGAAGGTTCTACATTGCTGTCCGGAGATATAGGAAGCGGAAAAACATCAGTCCTGCTTGGAATAGAATTTGGATTATTTGGATTGCAACCAGGACAGAAAGGCTCTTCTTTGCTTAAGAATGGAGAGAGCGACGGAGGTGTTACACTTGAATTTGAGATAGATGACAAAGAAATTATAATTGAGAGAACTCTGAAAAAAGGAAAAACAATCTCGCAGGATTATTGTTCTGTTTCAATTGACGGCGAAAAAAAGGAGATTTCCGTCGTGGAACTTAAAAGCCTCGTTCTTGAACTTCTGGATTATCCTAAGGAATTTTCAAGAAAACAAAATCTTTTGTATAAGTTTACAGTTTACACGCCGCAGGAGGAAATGAAGCAGATAATTCTTCAGGATTTCGAGACAAGAGTTAACACTTTAAGGCATGTTTTTGGAATAGACAAATACAAGAAAATTCTTGAAAATTCCGCCACATTAATCTCCAAGATAAGGGAAGAAAAAAGAAAAAAAGAAGGCATGACTGCTGATTTGGAGCAGGACAAAATAATTTTCATGTCAAAAGAAAACGAGATTGAGTCAAAAGATTACAATCTTTTCTCTGTTGAAAAAGAACTTTTTCTGAAGACAGAGCAGAGAAAAATGGCACAGGAGGAAAAAGATGAAATTGCGCAGAAAATCGACGAGAAGAACAAAATCCAGCAGGAAATTGAAAAGACAAAAATAAAGATACAGCACAAAACAGAACAAATGCTGGACAACGAAAGAATGCTGGAGAAGATAAAAATTCAGCTTAATGAACTTGAAAGCATAAAATTTGACGAGTCTGAAATAATTGAACTTGAGGAAAAATTAAGGAATGCAAAAAAACAAAAAGAAGAACTCAACAATTTTCTTATAAAAATATCATCCCAGATTAACTCGCTGAATGTTAAAAACAGGGAGAATGAAAATTTGAAAAATAATTTGGCTCACATTGAAACCTGCCCGACATGTTTGCAGGAAGTAAATCTGCTTTACAAAACAAATATTTTCAACAAAATAAATTATGAAATATCGGATAATAATGAAAAGATAAAACTTCTTGATGCGGAAAAAAATAACCTCCTTTTGGAAATAAAAAAAACAGATGACGCAATTTCTTTTCTTGCAAATAATATTCAGGAGAAAAGCATTATGAGGATAAAAATCCAGAATATTAAGGATAAGGAGGAGAGAATGTCTGAAATAGAAAACAATAATTTTATGCTGAAAAAAGAAAATTCTGAATTGAAAAACATTCTTGGAAGATTGGCAAACTCTTTGAGCGAATTGCTGAAATTTGATTCTGTGTACGAGGAAAAACAAAAGAATTTCGACGAGGCGTTTAAACAGGAAAGAGCTGTTGAATTAAAGGTGGTTGAACTTAAAAAAGAAATAGAGGTTTTTTCCAGGCAGATAAATGAACTAAGAGAAAAAATAAAAAAAACAGAGGAGATTTCAAAACAACTGGCTTACCTTATGGAACTTGAGAACTGGCTTTTGCAGAAATTCACGCCTTTAATTTCACACATAGAAAAAAATGTTATGCTTAAGCTCAAGTCTGAATTTTCAAATCTCTTTTCGCAATGGTTCTCTGTGCTTGTGCCTGAGAATTTCAGCTCAAAACTGGACGATAATTTCACGCCTGTAATTGAACAGCAGGATTATGAAATAGATTATTCTTACCTTTCGGGAGGGGAAAGAACTGCCGTCGCTCTTGCGTACAGGCTTGCACTAAATCAAGTGATTAATTCTCTCTTAAGCAAAATAAAAACGCGCGACATTGTAATCCTCGACGAGCCGACAGACGGATTTTCCGAACAGCAACTTGACAAAATGCGCGACATCTTAAATCAATTGAAAGTAAAGCAGCTCATAATTGTAAGTCACGAGCAAAAAATTGAGAGCTTTGTTGAAAATGTTGTCAGGTTTAAAAAAGTTGATGGAGTGAGCGTGAGGGAATGATGAGATTAAATAAAATTGAAGAAGGAATAATCAAAGGTAGTGAAATAAATACTATAGAGATGTATGAAACGATTAGAATAACTATGTTAGAATTGCTTAAAGGTTATCCTGCTCATTTATATTTTGGAATATTTGAAGGTCGTTTTGAAAGAGGAATTGGGGAAAAAGTTGTTATAATTTTAAACGAACATAACCTCATTGAATTTCAAGACATCAGAATAAACAATGAAATAAAAAGGGCTTATCATCTTACTCCTAAAGGAATAGAAGTTGCTGTTTCACTTGCTCAATTAAAATATGCGGAGAAAATGGATACTTTTACTAAAGTAATTATAATTTTGGGAACATTAACTTCCTTGTTGGGGATAAATCAATTAATCTTAACTTATTTACAACATCCGATATTTTAAGTTCCGAAAATGCAACAATATTTTATATCATTCTCTTACTTTACAAAATCCTCCCCCCGAAACATTTATAAAACATCAACCACCATAAAATTATAAGTTCTACAATTCTTAAAAAATTAAAATGGACGCTGAATTAAAAAATTCAATTTTGAAAACAGGAACAAGTTTGGTTGGAATTGTTTGCAAAGACGGAATTGTAATGGCTTCAGACAGGCAAGTAACTGGCGGAAGAAGTTTGGTAATGGACAAGAATTTTCAAAAAACTAACCCTTTAAATAATTACATTGTTATTTCTTGGGCTGGGCAAGTTTCTGGTGCTCAAAGACTTTCAAAAGTGATTGCTGCGGAATTGAAGCTTAAAGAATTAAGGTCTAAAAAAAGACCGTCTGTAAAACAATCTGCAAACCTTGTTGCAACGATAGCTTACAACGGAATAAGACAGCCTTCAATGGTTCCGGACATTGTCGATACATTTATCGGCGGAGTCAACGAAGACGGCTCGTGCGAGTTATATGAAATCGGTGCTGATGGTTCTCTAATTCAAGTAAAAGAATATATGGCTAATGGTTCGGGAATGGTATATATTGTTGGTTTGTTGGAAAGACAATACAAAAAAAATATTTCAGTTGATGATGGAGTCAAATTGGCGGTTGAGGCAATAAAATCTTCAACACAGAGAGATATTTACTCTGGCTATGGAATTGACGTTTACACCATCACGAAAGAGGGAATCAAGAAAGTTGTTCAGCAGGAAATTATCTCAGAGTACAAAGACGAGAAATAGGGATAATCATTGAATTTTTTATTTTGGTAGTTCTAAAATGGATATTTTAAAAACAATAACAGAGAAACTTGAAGGAAAAATAACTGAAGCGGGCTTTGAGGGAGCAAACATAGTTCTCTATACCGACAATGAAAAATTTTTCAAAACAGGAGAAGGCGAAATCAAGAAAATTGTAAACGAAATAAAAAAGAGGATAGAACTTCGCGCAGACCAGAAAATACTTCCCGAACAGGAGAAGACGCAGGAAGAAATAAAAAAAATTGTTCCTGTTGAAGCCGAGATTACAAACATCTTGTTTGACTCGCACAGGAGCATCGTCGTTATTGAGGCAAAAAAACCCGGGCTTGTTATTGGAAAGCAGGGAAGCATTCTTGATGAAATAAAAAAAACAACTCTGTGGATTCCGCAGGTTCAGAGATCTCCCTCGATAAAAAGCCAGATTGTTGAAAGCATAAGGGAAGTTCTTTATGAAAATAATAATTACAGGAGGAAGTTTTTGAACAGCGTCGGGAAAAAAATTTACAAGGATTGGAATCCCGAGAGGACCGACGAGTGGGTTCGCCTCACGTTTCTCGGCGGTGCGCGGCAGGTTGGAAGAAGTTGCCTTCTTCTTCAGACTCCAAACTCAAAAATTCTTCTTGATTGCGGAGTTGATGTCTCGTCGCAGGGAGAAGATAAATACCCCTACTTCAACATTCCCGAATTTGATTTAAATCAGATTGATGCAATAGTCATCGGGCACGCGCACATAGACCATGGAGGACTGGTTCCTTATCTTTACAAGATGGGATACAAAGGTCCGTGTTACATGACTGCGCCGACGAGAGATATAACTGCCTTGCTTGCTTTGGATTTCATAAGCGTTGCATACAAGCAGGCGGAAAAACCATTGTTCAGTTCGCCCGACATAAAGGAAATGGTTAAGCATTCCATAATACTGAACTACAATGAGGTTACAGATATAACTCCGGACATAAGAATAACTCTTTACAATGCAGGACATGTTTTGGGAAGTGCAATGATACATCTTAACATTGGCAACGGTTCTCACAACTTGCTTTACACGAGCGACTACAAATACGGAAAAACAAGGCTTTTAGATCCAGCGGTAACTTCTTTCCCGAGGCTGGAATCAGTGATTACAGAATCAACTTACGGCGCAAAAACAGACATCCTGCCGCCGCGTTTGGAAGCAGAGGATATGCTTATAGGAATTGTAAACAATACTCTAAAGCGCGGGGGAAAAATTTTGATTCCGGAATTAGGACTTGGAAGGTCTCAGGAAACAATGTTAATTCTTGAAGATGCAATGAAAAGGGGCAAAATGGTGAAAGCGCCGATATATATCGACGGAATGATATGGGACATCAACGCAATTCACACAGCTTATCCTGATTTTTTGAGCAACAATCTTAGGTCAATGACATTTCAGGACAAAAACCCGTTTGTCTCTGAAACATTTTCCCGCGTCGGTTCGCCGCAGGAAAGAAGAGCGGTTTTTGAAGGCGGTCCGTGCGTTGTTCTTGCAACAAGTGGAATGCTCGTCGGCGGCGCATCAGTTGAATATTTCAAGGAATTTGCCGGTAGTGAAAAAAATTCTCTGGTGTTTGTTTGTTACCAAGGGTATGGCTCTCTGGGAAGGCAGGTGCAGGACGGACTAAAGGAAGTGAAAATGAATGTCGACGGAAAAGAAGAATTTGTGAAGATAAATATGGAAGTTCACAATACTGTTCGCGGACTGACCGCGCATTCCGGAAGAAACGAGTTGATGTCATTTTTTTCCAGGATTTCACCAAAGCCGAAGAGAATTATAATCAATCACGGCGAAGTTTCAAAATCCCTGGACTTGGCATCTTCTCTTTACAAAATTCATAGAATTGAAACAAATGTGCCAAGAATTCTTGAAACTTTGAAGTTGAAATAAAATTATCTCGGGAGATAACCTTCTTTTAAATCGTTTATTAAATCATTCATTGTTGGAATTTCTTTATAATCTTTCATGCACACTATCAATTTTTTGACATAATCAATGTCAACATCTCTCGGATTTTCTTCTAAAATATATTTGGCTTCTTCAGTAAGCATTTGAATTTTTCCCTCCCTGTCTTTTGTTTTCAAAAGTTCTTCCAAATTATCTTTCATCTTAGTTCGCTTTATCTTGAATTTAAAAACTTTTCTGCTTTGTTTAGAAAGCCCTAATCTTTATTGACTTATTAAACAAATAAAAATCCCCTCGAACGCCGATGGCACGGTTCGTTCGTAAGATTTTAATTGCTAAACAAAAAGCAGATTGAAGTTCTCATTATTTATTAATTGATTTCCTATTCAGTGTTTCGCGATGCGTATGCGTAATCGCTATGCGAGCCAAATTTACTGAATTGTGAATTTAAACCGAAATAACTTATTAAACAAAGCCCACACATTTAAAAATCGCTTTTTCTTTTCCATTATATGAATTTTAAGAAGAGGTCTCTAAGCGATATTTTTTACACAATTCTGGTAGCTTTCGCCATAATTTCTTTTTGGCGCGGCGTTTGGGGCTTAATGGATTTGTATCTTTTTCCCAATCACGAAGTGTGGAGCTTTTTGATATCTGTTCTCGTCGGAGTTGCAATACTTTATTCGACTGAAAATTTGATAAAGAGGTTGGTATAATGGATTTAACGGATGCGGGATCTGTAGAAATCAGCAGGAAGTTCTTTGTGCCGAAGGCGGAGGTTGGATTTGTAGAAATCAGCAGGAAGTTCTTTGTGCCGAAGGCGGAGGTTGGATCTGTAGAAATCAGCAGGAAGTTCTTTGTGCCGAAGGCGGATGCTGGAGGTGTGAGGAACCCGCAGGAGGTTCTCAGATGAAACATAATCTGAAAATTACATTTATACTTTTGGGCATGTTTCTTATTACGCAATTTATCGGCGTTTATGTTGTTAATTATTATTCTTCTGTAAAAGTTATCCAAGGAAATGTAGAAGAAGTTGCATCTCCGGATTTGCCTTTCGGGCTCGAAACGCCGAAACTTGAAGCTACAGGGGAGTTTAATTGGGCATTGACATCTATAATATTCTCTTTCATGATTGCGGTGTTTCTTCTTTTGTTTCTCACAAAACTTAACGCGGAGTTTTTCATAAAACTCTGGTTCTTTTTTGTGATTGTGATTGCGCTGGGAATATTCTTCAATACGATTATTCCCGACGTTAAATACAAGGTTCTTTATCTTCTTGCAATTTCGCTTCCGTTGTCTTTCATAAAAATTTACAAGAGGGATTTCTTCGTTCACAATACTACGGAACTTTTTGTCTACCCCGGCATTGCGTCGGTATTTGTCCCGCTTCTTAATATTTATACTATAATTGTTCTTTTGATAATTATCTCTATTTACGATATCTGGGCGGTTTGGCATTCCGGAATTATGCAAAAAATGGCAAAATATCAGATTAACAAGCTGAACATTTTTTCAGGATTTTTTATTCCTTATGCATCAAAAAAAGTTAAAGAGAAATTAAAGACGATGAAATCTAATGCTAAATCATTCAGGTTGAAAAAAGGAATAAAAGTCAATGTTGCAATTCTTGGCGGAGGCGATGTTGTATTCCCGATAATAACTGCCGGAGTCATGCTGAAGACGCTTGGATTATTTTCGGCATTGCTCGTCGTCGTCGGAGCAACTATAGGATTGGGTTATTTGTTTTTCTTCGCTGAAAAAAAGAAATTTTATCCCGCAATGCCATTTATTTCAGCGGGGATTTTTGCTGGAATTTTAGTTAGTTATTTGGTTATCTTTTTGTTCCGATAAATGCTGGGAGGAACGTAGGATTTTTTGATACAATACCATAACCTTCTTGAACCAATCTTTCAATATATATAAAAGAACCGATATCTGATGTTAATAAAATTCTACCATTTGGTTTAACACTAACAAGAGCAGCTTCATAAAAATCTTGTAAAAATTGCTTATCTCTGGCTTTGTAATGGTCCGAACATAAAAGAAGCTATTAAATCGTATGTATCCGGATGATTTTTTAATAACCTAATTCCATCTTGATGATAAACTTTCTCTTTAGGCAAGATCCCTCTTGCAATTATCTCGTTTACAGCCTCTGAGATATCTACTGCTTCAACATATCCACCAAAATTATTCAGTGATTGGGTGTTTGTTCCAAACCCTGCACCCCAATCTAAGACTCTTCCCTTTAACAAAGATTCATCTAATTTCCCAAGATAGATTAGTAAATCTAAATGCATCTTGGTTTGTAATGCTCTTTCTCTTTGGTATTCTGCCAAATTTCCATAATCCATAATCTGATTATTATAAAATATCTTTAAAAATCCTTCCATTATGTTCTCACTTCTTAAAAGTAACAGAATAGTAAGTTTTATAAATCCCCCTCTTCTTTGCATTTTTATGATAATGAAGCAGGATATAATAACAAAGATAAGGGATTACTTTAATCTCAATCTTTACGAAGCAAAAGTCTGGATGGCTCTTCTTAAGAAGGGCGTGGCATCTGCAGGAGAAGCGGCAGCCATATCAGGTATACCCAGAAGCAGAACTTATGATGTCCTCGAAAGTCTTGAGAAAATGGGCTTTGCTCTTGCAAAACTCGACAAGCCGGTGAAATATGTCGGCGTCAAGCCAAAGATGATAATTGAAAAAATAAAAAACAACATAAGAAAAGACGCCGAGGACAGAGTTACGAATCTTTCAACATTAAAAGATACAGAGGAATTTGCACAGCTTGAATCACTTTATCATGAATCATTAAATCCTGTGAAAAGGGAGGAAATGTCTGCGGCATTAAAAGGGAGGCAGAACATTTCAAATCATCTTAAGGAAATAATCCAGAATTCAAAAAAAGAAGTGATTATATGCACGAATGTCGGGGAATTTCTTCTGAAATCAAAACTTTTCCAGCAAACATTTGACATTCTTAAAAGACTTGATGTGAAAATAAACATCGCCCTATCTGGAGACGCCAAACTGATAAAAGAGGCGTCGGAAAAAATGGACATTAAAATAAAGAAAATAAACATAGATTCAAAATTCTTTATCGTGGACAGAAATGAAATTCTTTTTTATATGTCAAAAGACGGCGGCGACGATGATATTGCAATATGGCTTAACTCGGAATTTTTCGCCCAGGCATTTGCATCATTGTTTGAAAAAGCTCTTGGAAAATAAAGATGTTATTTAATTTCAAGTCCACTTACTGACATCTCCCCCATTTTCTTCCGGTTCTTCTTTTCCCATTTCATAAGAAAATCTTTAAGACTGAAATTTATTTTTTCTTTTGCAAAAATCCTTCCTTTTTTTATGAATGTATTTTTATGCGTTTTTATAAATCTCTCTTTATTTTTTTTATCATTAATTGCCGGGCCATTAAGAGTTATTTCATTCTTGTTTTTTACGGAAAAAAAACAATTTGCACTTTCCTTTTTGTTGTATTCAAAATATTTTTTCTTTATCTCAAAAAATCTATCAATTTCATTTTCAAGATGATTGTAAAATTTCAAAAGTTTGCTCCCGGCAATGTCGCCTTCCTGCTTATCTGTTTTGATAGTCAGTGAAACAAATTCCAGTTTTTTTCTTTCTGATTCTCTTTTTATTTTTTCAGCGTCGGTTTTTTTAATTTCAAAAAATTTGGCGTTTGGTTTTTTAAGGAATTCATTGCAGATTTTCTTAAATCTCAGAAAAGTCTCCATGGAAAGTGCCGCAAGAACATTTCTTTGCTTGTAAGTTGGGTCAATTAATACAATCGGCGATTGGAGTTTTGCATCGTTAAGATTCATTAAAATTTCCTGTTTGTTCTTGAAATGCTTTTCAATGTCTATAATTTCTTTACTTTGACCAAGCTTGGGCGAAGTAGACCGAATACGTGAATTTTTGTCTTGATTAATTTTTGTTATTGCTTTGACAAATTTCTGAAAACTTCCGTAATGATAAACAAGCAATTCCAATGCATATCCCGAGAAACCTTTTATGTAAGATTCAGCTCCGTAACACCCGTTGGCGTGGCAGAAAGCCTTTGCAAGTCGTATTTCATCAAGAATCTTCCCCTTGATTTTCTTTTTTACATAATACACATGGGAATAGGACATGTCGGTTACATTCTCCGCTTCTTTGGGGTTTTTTATTTTTATTACGGGAATAATCTCTATAAGAAAATTCTCATCAATTTTAACTTTGAAATAATCTCTTGAACCGTGAACTTTCTCATGCCCGATTCCCTTTAACATTTTCTCGGTTAATTCAGATATGTTTTCCTTTCCTTTTTTGAATCTTAGAAAAATATCCGCGTCATAAATGTCTTTTTTTATTATCGTGCCTTTTGCAAAACTTCCGCCGACAAAAATCTCCGCGTTTAATCTGGATTGTTTTAAATTTTTCCCAAGTTTAAAAATAAATTCCTTAAGAAGTTTGTTGAGTAATTCCATTTCTTCTTTTTCCGGTTTTACTTTTCCAAGAGCCTCTTTTAAAACAAGATCAATCTTTTTCATAGGGATTCCTTATTTCTTTTATGTCCTTTGCCGCTCGGTCAAGGGTTGAACTTAAATCAATGATGTATTTCCCCTCTTCAAGTTTGTAGATTAGCGGTCTTTTTTTGTTGAACAAATTCACTAAATCAATTTCGAATTTCCCGGATTTGGTGACTCTTACCGATTCTATGTCCAGAATTACGGGAATCTCTTCGTCAATAATTCCCGCCATGTCTCTTATGTCCTCCTCAATCTTTTTGCTCTCTTCCTTTGGAATTTCTATGGGATTTTCCTGAATCTTGTTCAGTTGCTCGTCTTTTATATAAAAGAAAAATCTACCATGACAATTATTGCATCCCTCAAGTAACTCCTTGCTTCCGACAGGAATAATACTCTTGCAGTGCACGCATTGATGGGGCATTAATAAGAAAACTAAAATAGGTATTTAATTTTTTCTGAAGTTTTATCCAAGCAATAATTCAATCTTCTTTGGATTTCTTTTTATTTCCTTGACAATTGTTGCCGGTCCGATTATTGTTATCGCTCCAAGATTTCCGCCGGAAATGGCGTTCAATATTCCGCTCCTCATTTTTCCGAATAATCTCTCCCCGCCGTTTCCCGAAATTACGGCAAGTTCAATTCCCTTGAAACCTTTTATATGTCCTATCATTGCCATAGTGTCCCCGATAAGTCTTGTTTCTTCTTCTGTTCTTAATTTTCCCTGCAGAATCACAATGCTGTTTCCGAGGACAATGTTTAATATTTTCTTGATTCTGTCGTCGCTGTCAAGACTTCTTATTTCTGAATAAGGCAGAAGCTGAATTGTAAATCCTTTAAGTTTTTTCGTGCTCTTTTTCATTTTAGTTTATATGGAAAGTTTTATCTTAAATTTTTTTTATAAGTTTAAATATGGATTCGTAAAACTCCTCCAGATTTTTCCCGTATCTTGCACTTACACCGATAACATCATATTCCGGAAAAGCCGCTTCTATTCTTTTTATGTCAGCTTTTCTTAAATCTATTTTATTTGCGACGATTAATACGGGAATTTTTCTTGCGGCAAGGTTTCCTATGATGGTAATGTTAACTTGATTATAAGGATTTTCTGTCGCGTCCAAGACAACCACGACGATATTCATGTCATCAAGCCATTTTATTGCGTCAATAACTCCCTGCGTTGCTTCCTTGGCCCTCTTTTTTGAATCAGCTTTTTTCATTTTGTATTTCAAGAAATCTTCGTAATCTATTTTTGTTGCGATTCCCGGAGTATCAATCATCTTGAATGTCATTTTCTTTCCCTTGTATGTTATTTCCACTTTTTCTTTGAATTGGACATTTCTCGTTTCGTGGGGGATTTTGCTTACAGTTCCCATTTCTTCGCCGGTAAAGTCTTTGCATATTCTGTTTGCAAGGCTTGTCTTGCCCGCATTAGGCGGTCCGTAAAAACCCATTTTTATACTTTTTTTGTTTTTGAAAACATTTCCAAAAACCCGAGTAAAAAAATTACCAATTATGTTTATTCCCATTTTATTCAAAATATTTCTAAATAATCTCAAAGCTTTATTAAACTTTCGTGTTGATATTCCTCGGCGGACGCGTTTGAAATTGATTTCTTTGGTCGACCTCTTTTTTTCTGAAAAAATTAATTATTTTATTTACCGGAATTTCAAACATTCCCGTTCTCTTCCCGAGATATTTTCTTACAATATAATTGACCTGTTCGGAATTCCATCCCGCTCTTTTCAGTTTGGACGAAATTTCCCTGTGATTAATTCCTCTCTTCTTTGCATTATGTATATATGAAACCATATTATACAAATCATTTTTGTTTTTGAAAAGATAAGTTTCATATCTTCTTTTGTACCATTCCTGCATAATTATGTATACAATAAACCCGAGCATTGCAAGGAGTATTATGCTTAAAACAAAAAATATTTGTTTTGATGTTTTCCCCAAATCAATTTCTTCCCCTCTGGCACTTTGTTGAACAGACAACTGGCTTAATCTAGGCGACAGAAAAATAGGCATGTTCTGGAAATCAATACTCTCCTTAGTGTGAAATTCAATTGTGTTTTGCATTTCTTTCAGTTCAATGTAAGTATAACCTTCTCTTTCAGTTTTTGAATAATTTTCTTTAAATGTAAGATTCCCGAGATTTGGAATAAAAAGAAAGACAATATCATCCAGATTTTCTTTTGCAGTTTTTACAGTTATAAAACTGACAATTTTCGATAGTTCGCCGTTAAATAATCCGGAAATTTCATTAAAGTCAACTTTTGTTTCAAGATTGCTGCCGTCCCATGTAATAATTGAATTTATGTAATCCGTTTTAACAGAGTTGTTATAATTCCCCCCGCCGGCTTCTTTTATGATGTCAAGATTGATGTTATTTTTATCCGGAATAAAAATTATTGAATCTGCTTTGACTGTTTCTACAATTGATTCAGGGATTGTTGTCTTAGTCAAATCCTGCATGATTCCAACATAATCATTGTCGATAGTCGCCGCTTGTACTCTTCGCTGAATGCCGCTTATTTCACTTTTTGCCTCATCAAGTGACAGGAGGTTTTTCAAAGTTGTCTGTTCAAATGCGGATAAATTTTTTATTTGTTTTTCAATGTTGTTAAGATTATTTATTTTTTGTTGCAAAACCATTTCAACTGAATTCTTGGCTGTTCCGACGGTAATGTTAAATGACTTTGAAGAATCAATTCCCTTTGAATCCTTTATTGTAACTCTCAACTGAAAATTTCCTTGGTTATTGTATGTATGTTCTGCCTTGTTTGAATTTGTCGTTGTTTCATTGCTTCCGTCGCCAAAACCCCATTTGTATTGTGTTATTGTCGTGTTTGCACCGTGCTTGTCAACAAATACAGTAAATTCCGTAGGAAATGCCGCTACTGCAATCCACGGAGTAACATAACTTATCGTCGGGGTTCTTTGCACTTCTATTTTTTCTGAAATAATTTCCTTTCCTCCAAGAGTCAATAAAAAATTATGGCTGCCGAAGCTTGAAGGAACATGCAGATTGGCTTTGTCAATCTTTATTTTTACAAAGCCTGAATTAATTTTTGCAGATTCTGTGGAAAAATCATTAAACAGATTATAATTTGTAACCGGTCCGAATTGATCGTCATAATTAATATTCAAGCCGGATAAAGTTACCTCTTCATCTTCTCCGGCAATTAATTTTATCGGAATTGAACATCCGCCGGAGCAGTCCAGACTTCCGTATTTTCCTTCAATATAATTTTTAACTTTGTCTGCAAACGAAGATTCATCAAATCCTCCAATGCCGGAAGTTGATAAACTGCCGACAGCCGCAAATTTTTTTCCCTGTGCAAAAATTTGGTACGCGGCTGTTTCTTCGGGATTATTTTCAGGAGAGCCAAAAAATCCGCATTTGTCATTTGTTTCAAGTTTTATTTTATAGATATTTTCCCTTTCATCTCCGTTGATGCAGACATAATAATTACCGCCGTTTAAGTATTCGTTTACATCGCAGGAAATCTGCTCCCAGTTATTGCCCGCATTAACATTTTCAATGCATTCTCCAATATAACTTCCGTCGGATTTGTAAACAGACATTTTCAATTCCTTGTCGCCGTTTCCCATGACAACTGCTCCGACTCTCGCTCCCGACGATTCCGGAATTAATATTTTTTGGCAATAAGTCATGTTGCTGCTTATGTCCCTCTCCGTAGCGTCTGCATACGGGTTAAAGCATCCGTAATCTTTTGCAGAACAAACTTCGTCTGCGGGAAGCGTGCCGACAAAAACATTTTTGTTTGCAAAATCTATTTCACCGTCGTCAAAAAAATCTATTTTCAGCTGATTATTGCACGATGTTATTGCGTTGCTGTTTATTGAAAATACAACAGAGGTTATTCCGGTCAATTCTTCATTAAATAAAAATCCTGAAATATTGTTCTCGCTTTTTTTCATGTTAAAAACTTTTGAAGTGCTGCTGCTTTCTCCAACACCTGCATATTCTGTGCCGCAGTCAGAAATGGAACAGGTGTAATTTTTGTCTTTTGTCAAATTTGCAGAGTTTAGCAAATCAATAAGGCTTACAGATTCCGCCTTAATGTTCCCAAATTCTGTTTCAATCCTTGCATTTGCTGGTTCGTTATTTAATGAAATATTCACCCATCCTTTTAGATTGTCATTTGCAGAATATTTTGTTGTTATTGAATATGGTTTTTCGCCTTCCTGAAAATCGGCATAAATAATGCTTGATAAAAAAACCAAAATCAAAACAAACATCACCCTTTTTTGCATTAATAATTATGGGAAATTAATTTTATAAATCTGTCTGAAAAGTTATTATATATTTAAGGGCATTCAGGATTATTTTTTATTCTTTCTGCCTTTGTGTTTATCCCTCAAAATCAACACGGCATAAATCGAAGCTATTACCAAAATTGTTATTAACAGGTTATAACCATTAAAGAAAGGAAGCGCGATTTGTGCAGGACATTCGGCTGTCTTTTGCCCGTTGACGCAATTGTTTTCAGCAGATTCTCCACCGCCGTTCCAGCTCGCTGTCCATGAGTAGCTCAAAAATCCGTCGCTGCAGTCGTCTCCTCCTGCATCTTGCGTATATTCGCAACTTCCCAAAATATTTCCTTGTTCATCTAGCAAATTCCATTGTGACCCGCAAACTCCCTCTATGTCAGAAGAGTCCCATGTGCAAAAACAACTTATTGACGGATTTGTGCAGTCAATGCCTTCAGGAACACTTGCATTTGCAACTCCGCATAAATCCGCTTGGCATATTCCTTCTTCCTGATAATTCAAACACGCGGCAATTCCTGTGCAGGTTAGTTCTCCCTGAACAATTAACTCAAGATAATCACTTTGTTCATTAACTCCTGTTCCTGTGGCTATGAAATAAAATTGAGTGTAATCATCAAGAGTTTTATCCAAGTCATCTTGTGTTATTGTCCATGAAGTCATAACATCTCCGTTTGCATTTGCCGTTCCTGTAATTGCATTTGCTCCTGTTCTTATGTTGTCATCAACTAAAGGATCATTTTCATAAATTTCAAATGTAACCTGCGTTCCTTGCGTTAATCCAAGTCCTGTTAAGCTCATGTTGACTTCTGAAATTCCTGTATAAACATTCCACTGGGTTATTTCAGCGCCGCTGTAAGACGAAACCCAGTAAACTCCAGGAGCTGTTGGTGTTTCTCCACTTCCATTTGTCGCGTCTTGAGTTATTGAACAGCAAACTCTGTTTCCGTACGCTCCGGCACTTGCTCCTATGCTTCCAATATGCGCATTTGTCGGAGAGGAAAGAGTGAGCATTTCTATTTCGCTGTTTGAATCGCACTGACTTGTTGTTAATTGACACGAAACTAATCCTTGATAGCATGCAGGGGTGTTATAATTGTGCGGGGTTAATTCAGGGTCTTCAGCATGCGCGTTTGTTGAATCAGAAAGTCTTACAATTTCATTTTCTCCTGTGCAGGAATTTGGGGTATTAAAAGTGCAGCATACAACATCGGGATAATTTACATGAGGAAATTCCCCGTGCGCGTTTGTTGAATCAGAAAGTCCTATTGCAGGATAAGCATAATCCGGGCTGTCTCCGTCGCCGGCAACGCAGTTATTCGAGGCTGTTATTTTGCAATCCCCCCAAAAACAGCCGCTGTTTTCACATAATGTTTGCGTATCATAATCATTGCACGTCTGACTGAAATCATTTGCGAAATTTCTGCATAAAAGGGAAGCATTGATATTAATTACTGAAAAAATTGCAAAAAATATAAAACCAAATATTATTACAGAGTATTTCAGATTCATTTTATTTATATTAATATTCATAATTTATGTTCTGCAGCAAATTTGTCCTTCTGAAGGGGGGGAGTCTGATGGAACAAGTCTCTTCTTATTTTCAGGACATTTCCCGTCAACAGGAAGTTTCCATGTTCCTCCAAGATTTCCGACACAATTTTGTTTAGGAGTTTCACATGAAATTTCAGAACAGGATTTAACATTATATTCGCTGTAAGCGGAATTTTCAGAAAGTTCTTTGCATGTCGCTTTTATGTCTTTGCTGACTTGTTTTTCCGCAAAACAATAACCATTTATGCTCCCCGTGTTGCAGTCAATTTCACATTGAACGTTAACGGCATCTGGTTTGGGTTTTGACAGGTAAACAAAAACACCGATTATGATTCCGACTAAAAGAATAATTCCAACAATTAAAAAAACCAGCTTGTAATCCAAACCTCTTTGCCCCCTTTCCATCCTTTATACTATTAAATGCATTTTATAAATGTTTTAGTAATCCTACTGCGACAATTTCTCACTCGCCCTTCCAATTGTTTGTTAAAACAAATGCAGTGAATTTTTTATTCGCCTTTCGATGCGTTTATTTAGAAACCATTGCAGGTTATTCACCTTTCCAGTTTATTATTGGTTTTATGTGCTTGATTATTTTAACAGATTCTTTTTGCGCGTCCATTACTCTTGAAAAATTCTTGTAAGCCATTGGAAGTTCGTCGAGGGTTTTCTCTGAAACAGTGCCTTTTACTCCCTTCATTGCCTCTCTGAAATCTTCCATCGTGTATTTTTTCTTCGCGCCTTTCCTGCTTATGCTTCTTCCTGCTCCATGAGATGAACTGTTTAGGAATTTTGGATTTCCTTTTCCCTCGACGAGAAAAGAGCCGTCTCTCATGTTTCCCGGAATAATTCCCCTCTCATTTTTTTTCGCGGGAGTCGCGCCCTTTCGATGTATGAAAAATCCGTTTTCGTAAATTGCATGATTGTGATTTTTATTAACCCGGAGTTCATATTTCAAATTTTCATTGAGAACTTCGTTTAGGACTTCAATAACCTGATAAGCCATTTCAAGTCTGTTCAAAAGTGCATAATCCAAGCCAAATTCAAGAACATTCAGGTATTCTTTTCCAATTCGCGAGTTTGCATCAAGAGGAAAAGTTCTTTCATATTCCTTTTTTTCATTACTTCCCGAAGCAGAAATCATGTATTTTTTTGCGACGTTGTGCCCGATTCCTCTACTTCCCGAATGTATTATGAGCCACAATTCTTTTCTCTTCCCATCATTTCCTAATTCAATAAAATGATTTCCTCCGCCAAGTGTTCCGAGATGTTTGATTGCCGTAGTTTTTAGATAATTCAAAATGTTTTTATCGTGAGGATTTTTTTCAAATCTTTCCAGAATTTCTTTGAAAGATTTTTTTGTTTTCTCGGAAATCCTGTCGCTTTGGTTATACTCCCCCACTCCCATCGGAACTTTTTTTGCAATTTGATTGTAAATTTGATTTTGTTTTTCCCTGACTTTTTCAACAAGATTTTTTCCATGTATTTTTACTGCAATCAATCCGCAGCCAATGTCAAATCCAACCCACGCAGGCACGACGAATCCTTTTGTTTTCAAAACCGCTCCTATCGGCGCGGCATATCCAAGATGTGCGTCAGGCATCAACGCCGCAGCGACGACAAAATCTTCAGAATAGCAATTCTTAAATTGTTTTAGAGTTTCTTCATCAACATCTATTCCATAATTGTATATTTTTTTCTCAGATTTCATTAGAAATAAAACAGAGGATAGTTTATTAATTTTAAGTTATACCGCCACTGTTGCCAAAAAAGTTGCTAAAATAACACAAAATTTTAAATCTATTTTACCCAGCAAAATAATTTTAATTGTCTGGGATTGTAATTATTTAAATCCGTCATGATAATGGTTGATTGTGAATAAACATCTTTTCCTATCGGAACTTCCCCGGAACTTAAAAAACATTCGCTTCCTATTGCACAAACTTTTGCTTTGCATTCCAAACCTTCCGGAGTTTTTGAAGTTATTCTTCCCGTAATTTCATCAGGCATATCCTCCCACCCCGTCGGCAAATTTAATGCAATCAGCGACGCTCTTAATGAATAATTAAGCTGGATGTCTGTCAAAATTCCCCTTTCAGCGTCGTAGATGCTTTGAAAAGAATTGCTTTCCGCGACATTCCCCCTGCTTAGAATAATCAGCAGAACTCCTGTTATCAGAAGTATCATTGAAAAAGCCTCGACGATTCTTATCCATGCCTTTTTTTGATTAAGTATTAAAAATTTTCTGTCCATTTTACCAAACGATTAGGTTTATGAAACCGGATAATGTATTTGCATTTTCATCAAGATAAACAACTGGAACCCGTGCGGCATAAACATTTAGTGTATTCGGGATTTCCCTGCACGCTGGCTGAATTATTGTTTCATCTGCAAGTTCAAAACTAAACCAAAAATTGCTTCCTTCCGAAACTCCAAATTCTGTTTTAAGACTCTCGCCGCAGTCTGCTTCATATCTGTCTATCAGGGAGGTTATGCCTGATTCAAAAATCCATGTTTCTTCTCTTATCTCTCCTCTGATAATTCTATCATTATCTATGTTTTTGCAACCGGATATGGAACTCTCCTCGTTTGATGTAATCTTCTGGGAATAATATATTTTTAACACCGCGTTTTGTTCTGAATTAACAGGAGATATCCTAATGTTATTCTGGCTGCCGAGAAACAGATAATCCAGAGTTTCGCCGGATTCATTTTTTATTTTTAAATGGTCTTTTGTATTTTCATTGATAATATCCTCTAAGTTGGTGCTTACGATGTTGAATTGAATGCAATCTTTGGCGGCTCCGTGCGTGCCGGGAATAAGATTTATTGTAAGGATTTCAACAGAACTTGAAGACAGAAAATTTTCAATCAGCAATTTCGTCCTCAAATTGTCTAGGACATTTTGCTTGCTTGTCTGGTTTTGTATCTTGGTTCCGAGTATTGAATAAATGAAAATCAAAAATGTAACGAATATCACAAAAGACAGGACAACGCCGACGTGAGTCCCCCTTTTTCGATTTCCTCTTTTTGATTTTATGTTCATTGAAAGAATAATGAATCTTGGTTTTTATATTTTAATAATTATCCAAAGAAAAGATTTGCTCCTGTCGACACCGAAAAAGCCAGAACCATAAGTATGAACGAATGTTTCACCCCTGCTTTTATTGTTCCTTCGGAAAGTTGCCCGATTACAAGCCCGCTGAAAAAACCCTGTATCAAAATAAGATAGAGAAACGCGCTTGATATTTCAATTGCAGCAAGGCTGTTTCCAGTTTCCAGCGTTGAAAGACTTCCGCCGCCGCTGATTCCTCCGAGACTTCCGACTCCGGCAAGCAAGGGGATTATTTTGAACTGCATTATAAGGACAATTATCAGAAATATTGAGAAGATAATATAACCCTGCACGACGAGAGTTGAAATTACCGCTCTCCTTTCTTTTTTCAGCTTGTCCGTCATATTGACGGCGTGCGCAACAGACTCAAGTATTTCTCCTATGTCTCCGCCGGATCTCTCCGCCTGTCCGATTAAAGTTAAAGCGCGCGAAATTGTTTTGTTGTTGACATCTCTTGCAAAAACCCGCAGCGCCGTGCTTAGCGGAACGCCGAGATAAATTTGGTTTGCAAGTTTTTTGATATTCTCGCTCAAGACCCCGTACGGCTTGTCTTTGATGTTGGTTATGCTCTTGCTTATCGGAGTTCCTGCTCTGACGCTTTCAACCAGATTTCTTGCAAATTCGAGAAACATTTCCTCTTTTTCAGATTCCACTCTCGCTTCATTAATCAATGAAAAAACAAAAGGGGTAATTCCGACCAAAATTCCGGTTCCCATCAACACGAAAAAAAATCTTGTTCCCATAAAGAACAAAGATAAAATTATGATTATTGAAGACACTGCAATGCCGATTATGTGAATTTTTTTTACTTCCATGATCTTAAATTTTATTCTCCAGATTGTCTTAAGTTTAGAAAGACAAGGGAGATTATATTTATGATGGAAACCCCGAGAACCATTATCAGCGTTATTGTCGACGTGCTTATGTTCAATCCCAATCCGGAAATTCTCATCATCATCAGCAAAAGCATGAGTATCATCGGCGCCGCAATCACTACGCTGATGTAAATGTCCATGAAAGTTTCGGCGGCGCGAGTTTCTTTTTCCTTTTCAAGATTGTACTCAAACAAAAGACTTCGCGCTCTTTCGTCAAAAAATCTCGGCAAATCTCCGCCGGAAGCTATTGTCGTTGCAATCCCGTTAAACAAGTCGACAAGTTTCTTGCTCGGAGATTTAAATGCGCTGTTTCTTAAAGAAGTTACAAGGTCATAGCCAAGAAGATTCACGTTATTGACAACGCGGATAAATTCTTTTTCAAGATAAGGATACTCTCTTGTTGAAACTATTATGTTAAATATCTTCGTGGGGTCAATCATCGAGCCTGATATCGCAGCCATGTTTATCGTCGCGAACGGAAGTTCCCGGTTCATTTTTTTCTCAACAGAGCTCTTTTCCATTGAAGGATAAAGATACATAAACAGGAATGTTCCTGCGGGAACGACAAACAAAATCCAGAAAACTTTCAAAAATCTGATGCCGATGCTTTCAGTTGAAAGAGTTATTATCGGAAGTTTAACGCCGAAGTTAAAAAACAGAAAAAACAAAAAAATGAAAAACGAAATGCCTGCGGAAATAAGTGTCGTGAAAAAGATAACTGAAATGTAACTCTTCGGCATTATGTCTATGTTTGCCTTGACGAGATTCTTTTTTACAGAATCAAATTTCCCCTGCGTGATTAATTTCCCGGAGAATTCGGAAAACATTTTGTTTGAAAATCTGACATAAATGTTCGGTTTTTTAATCTTTTTTTTAACATCTTCAACATCTTTTTCCTTGATTCTTCTTAGAGTTCTTTTTTCAAGTGCGGGAAGCAGGAACTCTTCTTTTGCTTTTATGTCCGGGAGTTTTTCATTTTGAATCTCCTGAATTTTTTCACCAGCCGGTTGTTTCTGATAATTAAGGGGCTTTACAATGGAGATTCCGTAGATGAATCTCAAGAGAATTTTATTTTCTTTTCTAAGATTTCTTTTCAATTCATTTATCCTGTTTGCAACATTCTTGTTTTTTGGGTTTTTATTAAGAGCATCGAGCAGTTTGTTGATTTCTCCGATAATTTCCTCCTCTCTTAAAATTTGATTCTTTAATCTGGGAAAAATCCCTTCCTCTTCATACATCATTCGCCACCTCTGAAATATTCTTCTGAATCGTAAGCATCAGTTTTTTTACCTTGTTGAAATCGTCATAATCTTTTTTTTCATAATATTCTTCCATCTTTAACTCCGATTCCTTCAGAGAATCAACCAGTTGAATTAGAAACGACGCCTCTTCTCTCCCCATAAAAGAAAAAGCAATGTTGTATTATTAAATATTTTGTTGGAGAAAATTTACTTGATGTCATATTCAGCCAGAACTTTTTCCGGTTTTTTATAATACTGGTTGATTACTTCCTGAATTTTTACGAAATCAAATATCTTTCCCCTGTACAGCTTGTAAATTAACTGCACTCTTCTTCTGAATTCTGTTTCAAGCTCTTGCAAATTCAGTCCGCTTCTTTTTGATATCTTCTCAAATATCCTGCTGTTTTTCTTGAAATAAAAAGTGTCATCTGCCGGATTCCACACAAACGGCGTGTTTGTCAGGGCAATTCCGTCGGGAGTTATATTGACTATTTCTACTATCTCCCTAAGTTTTCTTGTTTCCTGCTTGTTTACGATTGCGTGAGTCATTACTGCGACGCAGTCAAGTACATTCAACAGCGTCGGTGAAAGTTCTATCGGCGGTGTTTCAAGTCTTTTGATAAGAGTGTCAACTGAATCTGCGTGCATCGTGCTCATTGAAGAGTGTCCTGACGCCATTCCCTGAAACAAAACAGAAGCTTCCTTGCCCCTTACTTCTCCGACGATTACATAATCGGGATTCTGCCTGAAAGAACTCTTTAGCAATGCAAACAAATCTATTTCTCCCATTCCTCTGACTCCTGTTGATGTTCTTGCAACACTTGGAAGCCAGTTTTCCCTTGGCAGATTTAGTTCCCTCGTGTCTTCAATGCTTACAACTCTTGCTTCGGGAGGTATGAAAAACGCGATAGCATTTAGCAGAGAGGTTTTTCCCGACGATGTTCCGCCTGTAATAAGGATGTTCATCTTGTGTTCTATTAAAAGCCATAGATAGGCAACCATCTCTGGGCTTAGGGTGTTGAACGATATAAGTTGCGTCGGTGTCCACGGAGTTTTTGTGAATTTTCTTATGGTGAATGTAGGTCCCCTGCTTGATATGTCTTTTGTGTATGTTGCATTCACCCTGCTTCCGTCGGGAAGACTCCCGTCTAAAATTGGATTAGCGTAGGAAATATATCTTCCGCATCTCTGTGCGAGTTTCTCGACAAAATTTGCAAGCCGGTCAATATCATTAAAAATAATATTTGTTTTTATGTTCCTGTAAATTCTGTGAACAATGTAAACCGGAGTTTCAGCGCCGTTGCACTCGATATCCTCGACGAAATAATCTTTCAGCAACGGATCTGTTTCATTAAAACCTATAAAATCCCTCACGAGATAATAATATATTTTTTTGTAGCTTTCATACGAAATTTCTATTCCGAGTTCCAGAAGCAAAACCTTGAACATTTGGTCTATGTAACCAAGAAGGGTGTTCACATCCTTTTCAACAATGGTGTCGAAATTGATAATATTCTGCATGGCGGAAATAATTTCTTCCTTGAATTCCTTTTCCTTTTCGTTAAGTATGGGTTCTTCAACCTCATATGCAAGTTCGGAAATTTTTGCGTCCCAGTAAATATGCGCGAAAGCAAACGGCGGAATAAGGCTGTACCTTACATTAATTTTTGTTTTGTCTGTTATTTTTTTTAACGGCGGTATTTTCGGGGAAAGTTCTATCTTAACCTGCGGATAGTT
>ERZ1292644.374-Hain-H14-01um-R2-374-length-31938-cov-5_pt1 | contig 23495 bp, 25 predicted proteins | sample MGYA00564402_ERZ1292644 | MGnify/ENA primary metagenome ERZ1292644 (study PRJEB36523, sample SAMEA6512644) | groundwater metagenome | collected 2019-01-09 | study: AquaDiva: Metagenomics assemblies of 32 groundwater samples
GTACTGAGAACCGCTGGAATAACGAAACGGACAAGGACGAGGGCGATCTAGAAGCCAAGGCTCTGGTCGTAGCACTTCGAAATAGCCAGTGGACGCAGAGCTTTAAGCTACTCCTAGACGACGTGTTTCACTTGCACATGGCAAAGCGCAATGACTATACAGGTAGCGGACACCCCCTAGAAAACTATCGGCGCAGTGCGGAAACCGCCGGTATATCTGTAGACCTGCTTATGCTTTCGCGCATTCAAGAAAAGGTCACTCGGGCCAGCCATGTGCTTAGAGCCGACGCGACAGCGGTAAAGGAAGAAACTGCCGAGGATACACTTATTGATATTGCAAACATTGCGCTGCTGATTGTAAACAAGCGGAGGACGGAGAAGCATGAGCAGTCTTAACGAGCTAGCACTCGATGGGTATCTAATCGCACGGGCACACGGGTTTTGGGACGAGCCTGTGAACTTTCCAGAAAAGCTAGCGCTGATTCATAGCGAAGTTAGCGAAGCCTTAGAAGACTATCGTAATGGTCACGCGGCTACCTTAACGTGGACCGAAGCAGACGGCAAGCCCAAGGGTATCCCAAGCGAGCTAGCAGACATTATCATTCGAACACTAGACATTGCGGCTTACTACGAAATAAATATCCAAGAGGCCGTGGACACAAAGATGGCCTACAACAAGACGCGAGCGTATCGCCACGGAAATAAGCGTGCGTAATCCCTCGTGAAAATATACATCGTAGGAAGCATGAAAAATCCAGCGGTTATAGAGGCCGCCAAGCTGCTAAGATTGCATGGGCACTACGTATTTGACGACTGGATTTCACCGGGGGCCAACACGGACGCGCACTGGATGGAGTACGAGCAAGCCCGAGGGCGCACGTATCTTGAGGCACTAGACGGCAAGCACGTAAACAACGTGTTCCAGTTTGACAAGAACAACATTGACGATGCTGATATTGTTGTGCTTATGCTGCCATGCGGCAAGTCGGCACACTTAGAGTTAGGTTACGCAATTGGCACAGGAAAGCCGGGACATATTATTTTGAATGGCGACGAGCCGTGGGAAGTGATGTATAAGTTTGCTACTGTCTGGCCGTCGATAGAGGCGTTTGTAGCAGAATTGGATTTGAAAGCATCTTGGGTGTACGATCTCAACAGAAGGGCGTGGATCAACGAAAAGGAGTGGCGCGTATGAAAGAAACCCTTGATTTTATTAGAGGCGTAATCCGTCCAGTTGTTACCCTAGGAGTTGTTGCCGTACAGTCTGGTCTGTCCGTAATGTGGATGCTAGGACAGTACGACGGAGCCAAGGATGCATTTGCAGCGTTAATGCCGGTTACTATGCTGGTTGTGACGTTTTACTTTAAGGACCGCAGCGATAGAAGGGACGCCTTACATGCATAACTTTCAGTTCTCACGTTGGTATGTTGATCCCTATTCTGCCACAACTATGCGCATACTTTCGCAGGCCGTCGTAGTGTGTACTGACTGCGGCGAAACGAAATTAGTAGTTATAACCGGCCTCGGGAACGATTCCCCGAAATCGAATGCCAATGTGATGGCAACTCCGGGCGCATGGACATATGATTACTAACGAAGGCTGGATGCCAGACGTAGAGCGCGCTGTTTCTGGTGCTTATAGTATTGGCAATACGCCGACAGCCATTGTAAACCATGTTATGCAGGGATATCAAAGCACGATGGTTACGTGGGCAAATGAGCGTCCATTAAAAACACCTGTATCAGCACACTTTACCATAGGACGAAACGGCAACATTATACAGCATGTTTCAATCAAGAATTCTGCGTGGCACGCTGGTAAGCTTGACTCGGTAACTCCACCGTGGCGACTATACCAACCGGGCACGAACCCCAATGGTTACACCATCGGTATCGAGCACGAAGGATTTTCTAAGCTTAACACGTACGGATACGACTATATTTACGACGTGTTGCACCCGTGGCCGGAAGCCATGGTGTTAGCTAGCGTTAAGGTACACTTGTGGGTGTGTCAAGAAACTGGAATTGTTCCGTCGATTGATACGATCATTCGGCACGCGGACATTGCACCGCTGTCGAGAGTGGACGATCCGGGCAGTGCGTGGCCTAGAGACCGCATTATGGCCGCACTTGTTCCTGCGAAACTAGGAATGCTAGACGCGGTTTATGCAGTGTATGGTATTCTCGGCCGTCGAGTGGTAAACCTACCGCCCGAAGGCGAGTTCAACCGGGCTATTCTTTACTGGCCGAAAGCTTAATGCATAAACCAGCGTGCGTAAGGTATGTGGACGAGTGGGGGGCACACTGGCATACTGCAAAATGTGAGAGCGCATTGGAAAACTTCCGGTACGCTCTCTATCATAGCAAGGGCGACATTAATTACGCCAAGGCTATCATTAACTGGCTCTTTCCTAGCGCTACCATTGTGGCCTACTAGATAGTTACGCCAATCTTGGCAAGTAGAAACTGTGCGATCACTATTAGAACAGCGCCAACGCCGCCCGCTGTGGCAGCGGTTTTGCCTGAGGGGGTAGTACGTTCTTCTAGTTTAGCAACGCGCGTGATAAGACCCGGCTGGCCGTTGCCGTCGATGGCCTGCAAGATTCGCTGTACATCGTCACGCAACGCGAGTAGCAACTCTCGGGTTGATTGCGGTTCCACTATTGTTCGACCATTCTTCGAACTATATCCAAGGATTGCTCAATCACAAAGTCCGAGCCGTCCCGCATTGTAACAAACGTACTGGCGTCGTCGCGGCGGACCATCCATATGATGCTTTCTAGGCTGAGATACCCCGGCTTGGGCGGTTGGACGGCTATGCCATTACGGACTACTAATTTAGCCAAAAACCAAGCTCCCACGTTTACCTCGTTTCTGCTAGAGTAAGCCCGACTATCATTAGTTCTCGGTCGCCAACACGTTTTACACCAAGTCCTTGCGCCTCTAGTAAGTGCGCGTTGTAAGTGTTCTCAAACAGGTCGTACACGGTAACTTCGCTGGTCGCCATGCGCAAGCCCGCCGCATCTGCGCCAAACAAGAACAGTTCAAGATCGCGTGCGCCCTGTGTGTCCAAGCCGCCGGTGTTTAGTGTGAGATTATCGCCTACGAGCACTTCCACGTACCACAGGCGACGACGCGGCGGTTTAAGTGTCGCATGTAAAGCCAAGGAAAACAGCACCGGCGCAGACGTGTTAACGTTCGTGGACATCAGGGCAACATAGCGTAGCGTCGTAAATTCTACAGCAGCAGTCGGCGCTCCTGCGGTTCTTCCCGCAGCGGTGGCCGTTGCGAGGGTAGTTGCTGTACCGCCCGCAGCTTGGTACTGTATCGCAATAGTTAGGTTGGCAGTCATACCGCTACCGATTACTGCGCCAAGATTTAAGTCCTTGTGGAACGCCTTGGCTCCCCACGAAACATACGGGCCGTATATTGGACGACTAGCAGTAGTGTCGAACAAATAGTTTGCATCATCTTCCGGACGCAGGCCAGCCCGCGGAAGAATAATGTAGTTGCCGTTATTGCCGCTAGCAATTACTATGTGAGGGTTTGTTGTCGAGAAGCTGTCCGCGTCGGCCGGTAAAATCAGTAAGGCGTTGCAGTCTACCGCTCCACGGTACGCCCACGTATGGAACGGATAAACGTCGATTCCGTTTAGAGAGATAGTTCCTTTACGGGGATCGCCTTTCATTATATAAGTATTCCCGGCTGAGTTTCTTAGGGCAAAGAACAGGTTTGTCTCGTCTCCACCTATCGCCGTAATCGTGCCGTTAAGCTCGGCGTTGCCTGCCTTGGCGGGCCAAATGCGCGTGATTGTGTTGTTTAGCTGCTCGAACGCATAAAACACGCCGGAGTACGTAAAGTAAACCTTTCCGTCTACCCACAAAAACGGTCGCGCAGAGTTGGAAGACAGTCGGAACGTAGGCGAAGAGTAAACCGTTGATACAGTCGTACCGTTGTAGCTCACAATTTCTGTATCTCGAAAAATGTAAAATGTGTTATCAATTACAAGCATACCGGCAATTGTGTTTCTGTCTTGTCCTACCTGCACTGTATCCGCAGCGGACCAAGAGCTTGCGAGAGTAGGATTAACAGAGTTCCGCACATCACCACTGCTACTTAACGACCACAACACCGAGTTACCAGACGATGCGCCGCGAACGGCCCAGCGAATCGTATCACGATCAGGAGCGTTCGCGGCAGCACGGATAGCAATATTAGCCGTAACCGTCGTTACTGCGCCACCTGTCGTCGCTGTGAACGTTCCCGTAGCGCCGACGGCTGCTTGTGCTTGGTCGCTGGCCTCTGTGTCTTGGTCCCAATTAGTAGCCGGATCAGCTTCATAACGTTCTGTGGCGCTACCCGGAGGGGTAATCGTAGTCGGTGCGCCCGCGCTTGTAACCGACAGAAGGAAGTAAAGTCTTGTATTAGCTACTGTGGTCGTAACCGATGGAATAGTGTGACTGGTTCCAGAAACATTTGTTGTAAAAGCGGAAACGTCAATAGGCACCCCCAAAGTAATGGCACCAGAATAAGCACTGACGCCTGCGACAATGGGACCGGCTGCCCCTGACACAGTAAACACATAGCTTGGCGCGCTAGCGGTTCGCCGTAGCCAGAATATTGCTACGCGGTTTCCGGTATCTTCTTGCGCGCCAATCGAGGTCCAACCGCTATCGGTTGGAGTTATCGTGCGCCCGCTGGTACAGTTAACAGTTGCTAAAAGCACATCATCTGTTGTCGCTCCGGCAGGTTCTGTAGGCGTAATAGTCGTACCTGAAACCACTTCCGCCGTGGTCGAGGCGCGATGGGCCGGTGCCGATGCCGACAGATCAACCGAGGTCCACGTTATTCCGTCCGTTGAATAGCGGTATACTCCACTAGCAGAGCCGACTAACAAGTACGTGTCGGCAATGTTTGTGTATTCGATCAAGTCTGTTAGTGTAGCGCTTGCGCCTGCGTCAAGGCGTTCTGTCCACGCCGCGCCGGTCCACTCATACACAAAGCGAGTGTTTATAGCGAACAGACCAAACTCTTCGGACCAAATAAATTTGCGGGGGTTAGTACTGGTAACAGCGCCGCCGGTTTGTACTTGAGGACTAATATACCCTCGAATGCCCCAAGAAAGGTCTACGCCTTGAGAGTAATTGTATACACGCAAAGCGTTGCGCTCGCCCGAAGACATGTCTACGTCGTCCCAGCCCGCGCCGCCGGTCCAGTCCTCAAAGCCTAGCGGGTATTCGATAGCGGGATGAATGCTGGTGTAGGTGAAAGCGCCCGAAGGCAATGGCGGGACGATGCTAGGAGACAACCCCGGCCGGTAAATGAGGTTGTTGTTCTCGTCCTTGTTTAGCAGAAAACCACGCTGGTTTCCACCAAACGCTAGCCAGATATCATAGCCGCCTCTAGAAGATACAGGCATTTATTGTTCTGCTTCAATCATATGGCCCTCGAATTTTAGAATATGGCATACGATACGCCCACTTTGTTCTAAGTTCCTCGCGGCGAGCGCGTACGTATTGAATACGGGCAGCGACTTCGGCAAGCTGCGGAGACTTAAGCATCTGAAAGCCTAGCAGGATTTCTGCGGCGCGAGCAAAAAGTAGTTGAGCAGAATAGATATCTACTTCCACGCTATTTGTGACTTGCGTGGCGGCAGTCGTGCCAAGCTGCGTAAGCGCGGCCTGACCGGGGATTCTTAGCTGTAGTTTGCTCCTGATAGGGCCGGGCAGGATAATCCGCTGGTTGGTGTCATCGCGTAGCACAGTAAGCGCGCGGTCTTCGTAGAAGTGCGAGGGCATACGGTCGCCGTAAAAGAACCACGCATTGTTCCAGTAAAGTTCAAGGACGACGCCAGAGGTTATGGCAATGCCCGCTGTAAGCGTAGTAGTGTTAGCAGCCGAGACGTTGCCAGAAACTGTGAGCAGTTCCCAGCCAGCGCCGCCGTGTGCAGCAGAGGCCGCTACCTGTCCATTGAGGTCTCGGAATTCAATGGTCACTCTAGAGGCTATCCGGCAATACACCCACATGCCCATAGTCATGCGTCGGCCTGCGGCGAGCACAGCCGTAACGCCGTTTAACATGTCGGCTACTACTTGACGGTAAGTCGTGGCTGTCGAATCGGCCACTGAAATCTTGGTGCAGCTAGTGCCGTACTTAGGAATCAAGATGTCGCTTGTGGTAGACGGCGTGTAAATGACACTAGCCGCGCCTGCTCCGGCTAGCGTCCAGCTTGTGAGCGAGTCGCCACGCGGGTTGGCGAGAAAGTTCCAATATGGTTGCACAGGCACCGGGACTTCGTAGTAAATAAAGGCTGGCCCTCGGCGTACTGCTGCGGGAATCGCGTACTCGTCATTGATGCCGTCCGTGGTTACAGTTTCGTCATAGATAACCCGGAACACATCGTCTACTATTTCAATGGCAGCTTGGTCCAGCGCGCGGAATTTTAGCTCGGGGTCGTAGAAGTGTAGACCATATGCTTGCGCGGTCGTTGTTACGGCGGCAAACGCAGGGAGTACCGTAGCCGTGCCTGTGGATTGCACGAAGTTTGAGATACGCCGAATAGCATACTGATTTGCCGCTCCGGTGGGGCGAAGCCACGCGCCTATGAGCGCGCGGTCGTTCCAGCGTCCTAGAGCCGTATCGACAAGCGTTGTTACTAAGCCAGTTGTAGTAGTGGTACTGGCAAACTCATCATCCAAGAACTGTGAAAAGCCGGTTAGAAGTTGCGCGCCTGTTCTAGCCACAGATTACTCCGACTTGATAATGCGCGCAACTAGCTTTAGGATTGCTACGCGCACATCTGCAATTTCGCTGTCTAGTTCGAGAGTTCCAATAACACCTTTGACGGCGACAAGATTGCGATATGTATCGCAGAGAGCATTGAAGTCTACGTACAGGCGGTTATTATACGCCTGACCGTCCGTGGGGCGGCCTAGGTTGTCTTTCACGCTAAACCACCGTCGCGCCTGCTGAAATCGGCGTCCACTCACATACAATAACCATACCGCCCGCAGTCATGTTGTTTGTGGCTATAGTCAGGAGCACATTAGTCGAACCGACGAGTATGTTTCTTGTGTCCGTGCTGGCAAGCAGCTTTGCCTTCAACGATCCGTCCGTGCTGACCCACGCTTCGCCGCCCGCCGTAGGAAAGTTAGTCGCGTTGATCGTGGTAACGCCCAGAAACGCCGCTGTCTGTCCAGTGTAGCCTAGGGAAATTGTGCCCGTAGCACCAGTCGATGTCATAGCGGCCGTTGAGTAGGCATAGAACGTACAAAGAACCGCACCTGTTACCGTGAAGATAGTAATCGGCGAGTTAGCTGTTGTCCATGCGCCCGGAGTTGCCGTCACATCGGCTTTTGTATATACAGTGTAGTTGTAGCCTGTATCTCGACTGTTAAATCCCATTATCCGGTCCTATACGAAAAGTTGAGCGTCAAGGCTGTGGTTGGATTAGTGCCGCCGGTTGCTGTGGTTGTGCAAGCATAAGTCACACGAAGTTCAAACTCAAGGGGGGCGGCGTCAAAGTGTGCTTCAAACGCTCCGGCAGTTGTACCGTTGCCCCCCGGAACAAGGAAGGATAGCTTGGGCGTGGTAGTTCCTACAGTTACATCTGCGGCTGCTAGGTCGAAGAACTGCAAATACGCATCCGCCGTATTCCTGTTGATAGCGTGGATATAAAAGACCTTTCCCGCGCCCGCATAGAGCACCTGCGCGGTATTATCGCCGGATGCGTCAAACAGGGTTAGAGTATGAATCATTTATTTCTCTCCGGCGGTCGCCCCGGCAAGTGCCAGCTTCATCATCGTTCTACGAAAGTCACGTTCTTCGACTTTTTCTATTTCGTCTCGCGCGGTTTTGATAACCAGCCATGCAGAAGGATGGCGGTGCATTGCGTGTAGCAACACGCTTTGCTGGTTAGGCATGTTGTGCTTAGGACATGCGAAGCCTTTGAGACCCGCCGCGTCGATTTCCTCGCGCATAGGGTGGTCGGCGTGGAACATGCACAACATTGTTCCGCGCATGGGCTTACCGTGTTGTTTTAGGTCGAACACTCTCGTTCCCCAGAGACGCCGCGGAACCTCAACGTGGACCTTTGTGAACGTCTTGCCCATAGTTTTAGACAGCATGGACACAAGAATCACGCTTGGTTCATGAGTGTACGTATTGTAGACCGTAACAAGCTGGTCGTCCTCCTTCTCATAAGCCTCTCCTTGGAGATCGTCGTTCTCGCCGGTAGTCTGCCCTAGACTTCTCAGGGTTTCCAGCGGAATATCCCCCGGTGAAGCATCGCGTAGGGCGTTAATCGCCTGCTCTAACAACGCCTTTTCCAGCGCCGCCTGCTTTTCGGTCCGCTTTTCTGGGGCCTTTGCTTTAGCCACTTCTTAACTCTCTTTCAATAGCCGCCACCGTGCGAATGTTACGGTCTTTAAACTTTCTAATTTGCTCGGCGCGGGTAATGGCTTCCTTGATTATATTTCGGTCCGTGGCGGACGCTTCCTTTAACTCTGCGATAAACTTTCTGGTGTCCTCTCTTCCGTGCATACTGTCCAGAATGTTCCAAGCTTCGCCAACGGTGTGCTCAAAGTACACGGGAAAACTCACCGGCGGATGGTTTTGCAGGTGACTGTACAGACCTAGTTCTGTTAAGTCTTGCACGTAAGCCGCCGGTGCGTCTCCACGGACTACATAGGTCAAGCGGTACCTGTGGGTCGCCTTGTAGTCTGCTGTAAACATGTCAACTTCAAGCACACCCTGACATTTTTCGTCAGGTTTAATGGTGTCTGTAGTGCGCTTGAGATCGCTAACTCTCACTCGGCGCTTCTTTCACAACCTTGGATAACTTAAGCTCTTGTTCAAGGTTAAAAACCGTCTTACGCAGTGCCGCGTTCTCTACAAGCATTTCGCCTACGATAGCGTAAACATCGTGCATTGTCATTTCCATAGCACGCCTCCTGTACTATATACCTAGTTGCCTGCGCCTAAGCCAGCGTCTTCTCTAGCCGCGTGATCTTATCATTAAGTGCTTGGATAGCCGCTCGGGTGTAGCCAAAGGCGTTGACCGAGCTAAACGCAATACCGCTGCGAAGGCCGTCGCGCTCGCCGTACATGGCCCACGGAGCCTCTTCAGCGAAGATGCCGGTGAACTGATAGCCATTGCCGTCACTCTGTCCCGCTGGCAGCACGTCCTTATTGTACGTGAAGCGGTGGGTCGGGGCACTTACGACTGCTAGTAGAGCTTCCTCTGGATCGAGGATGCCAAGGTCATTCTTCCATTCGCCAAGCGAGGCCGCCGCCCACGAAGTCACTCCGTCGCCCCCGCCGTCGGTCAACTGCTGCCCAGCGGTACCAACCGCAGCCGGAAGCTGCATCGTCCACGTACCGGCAGTCGCCGCTACGGTTACTGTAACCACACCAGACGTAGCGCCTGCCATAAGCATCGCGCCCGTGCTCGTACCCGCTGTGCCCAACTGTGCCTGCGCTACCGTAGTAGCGCCAGACAGTACCGTTAGACGAGCAGCAGGAGTCTGCGAACCGTCAGGCGAAGTCCTAAAGACAATGCGCCCCGGCATGTCAGTTGCAGCACCGGGAACGCCAGCAACCTCAAAGAGAATATCCGCAGCAGGGTCAAAGCCCGTGCCGCCGTCAGCGCCCATAGCCACAATACGACCAAGACTGTCGCTGTTTGCAACAATGGTGTTTGTGCCTAGAGTCGCAGACTTAGAGCGTGCCAAGATGATCTCAGGACCATCTGCGGCGGTTGCTGAGTACAGTGCCACCAGTGCCGCACCATCTACACCAACAACAGTACCCTGCACCTGTAACTCCGGAATCAGAGCGTTAACGGTTAGCTGTGTAGCGTTACCAATTACTGTACCGGCACCATTAGCGACAATTAGATCGCCCTGTGCCAGAGTCGTAGACGCGGCCGCAACGGTAATCGTATCCGTACCTGCAACTGCAAGTTGGATATTGCCGCCCCGTGAGTCAACAGTAAAGTCGTTGCCGTCGTGGTCAAGAGACCCGTAATCGGTAGCCGGAGTCGTCTCGGAGTGCACATAAAAAGTCGGGTGCGTCGGATTCGTAACGTTCCAGTCTGTCGCTTCATCGGCCGCAGACGCGAAGTGAAGGACTCTATACGCCGTAGGCACTAGAATCGCGGTCTGCGGGCCTGTGGCGTCTCCAACGGTCCGCCTAAATCCCGCGTATGAAAGTGGGGGAGCCATGTGGTCTTATCTTTCTAGTAAGCAGGGCAGGTGCGAGAAGGCCCGCACCTGAACCTGCCCACTTACTAGGCGCTATGTTTTGCCGCTGCTTTTGCCGCCGCTTAAGTAATCGGCGAGGGTCGGCTCATCCAGCACTTAACGTAGTCAACGTTGAACGTGTGCGCAACGCCAGCGCGATTTTCGAACGCAATGTGTGGCGTAAGCAACGCATCACGGTCAAGACTTGTGTTAAACACTTTCTGCGAGAATAGCCCGCTAATTTCGTCCTCCACGGTAAATGTACCGCGTAGGCCCAAACCAGTACCTCGGTCGTCAAGAACCACGCTGATAACATACCAGCGCGAGATAACAGGCAGGGAGGCTGTCATTCGCAGGTCTGCTAGCGCCTCGGACGAATTGACGGTGTCGTCAACCCAGAATACGTGGAAGTCTTGGTTAGTTGCATCAGCGTCAAATACGACACCGGCAAACGAGGCAGCGTTAGACGTAAAGGTCGCCGTCGCTAGCTCAACCGGCAGTGTGTTTGAGTCCTCTAGCGCGTCGTCGTTGAATCCAACGGTGAACGCAATAGAGCCAATTGCTCCAACACTTACTCTGACTCGTGTTTCCATCCCTAGCTGGCCGTTTTGACCGGACCAACCGAGAACCGCGTGTGCAATTTCGCACATGTCGTCGTCGGTAGCGTCCGTAGCGGCCTGCGCCACCATGCCCAGCAATGCTGGGGTTACCGCGAATGCCGTGTTACCGGCGTCCGAAGAGTTCAGCCAGCGCACGCCCGCAGCCGTAGTCGTAGCAATGTTGTTCTCGTGGAAATCATCGAAAAACTCGATGGTGCCCTTAGAACCCTTGTAAGCCATTATTTACTCCTTTTCTTTCGCTTAACCTGTAGGCGCTAGCGCGTCAGAGTAAACCTCGAACAGCCAGTTACCGGCCGAGCGTTCGCCCCAAGCAAATTCGTCGTACATGATTAATTCTTGTGCGCCGCCCCCATAGCGGATTAGTTCCTGTCGCTTGATAGTTGGGCCAAAGCCGTCTACGAGAACCAGCGCTTCCCTAGCAAACACGCCGCCCTTGGCGTCGTCTGAGGAATCAATGCTAATGTTGCCGTCCTCGTAAACCTCTACGCCAAACAGGGAACCACTAAACCCACGTCGGAAGGTTTCCTCAGTTAGCCCGCCTTGGATACCATATGTACCAACGGCTGCGACAACTTCATCCTGAATGTCTTTGATCTGGAAGCCGTGTCCGACAAAGTACATTGGTCCCATTGCCGGTTCGGTCGCATTGCTACGAATTCGCACGCCAGCGGCACTGATAATACCACTGGTTAGCGTAGTACCCGCACCAGAAAGCGAAGTTGTGGCTCCGTCAAGAGCGGTAATCCCGCGCTCGTCCTTTAGTCTTTGCATGGCGTTCTGGGCTAGCACGCCAATTTTGCCAGCAACTACCGGCGAAATTCTGCGCACGGTTCGGTCGGTGATAATGGTCTGAACGGCCACCATTACCGGCGTAACCGTAAACAACGTCTGCGCGAGTTGCTGCGGGTTGTCAAGTTCTGTGGTTTCGGTAATGCCCTGCGCAGTTAGCGCGCTCATGGACATTTCATTCCAGTCAAGGCCCTGTCCGGCCGCAAGGTTAGTGCGGTCCGATAGTTTGACCATTACCCCTTCGAATTCCCGTACTACTCTTGCCGACTGAATGACATACGGCAAAGCGCGGGAGAGTGTACCTGTGCTGGTTCTGCCAGATGGCATAGCTTCTCTCTCCTAATTAACTAAGGATACCCATTTTACGTAGCTGTGCAATCTGCTCCGCCAATGGCGTCTTCGGATCGAACAGCGCGTCGTCGCTCGCAGCCTTAGCGCCTGCCGAGCTTGGGGTCTTCTCTCCGCTTGCTTTCCGTGTCTGCCTGCGTGAAGCTGCATCTTTTTCGGCAACGCGGGCGGTGATTTGCTGTCGGAAGAACTTCCTGACAGCGGGCGGGCCGCCTTGCCGGAATAGTCCGGCAGCTTCTTTCCAAGCGTCGTCATCGAATTCCTTGGGATCAAGGCCGTAGTCTTTAATCTCGGCGGTGATTTCGGCCTCTAGAGCTACTGCCTGTTTTGCCACGTCTTCTTGGGACGAGTCAACAACAGCGTCGCGCTTGGGAATGCGGTCTTCAACGATCTTAGATACTTGGTCCAACAGGGAGTCGGTATCGGCTTGTCTACGGGATGCTTCGCGCGCCGCCAGAATTTTACTACGAACCGACGGGTCTAATGCCATCGTATCCGTGCTGTCCGCAAGCGCGCCAAGAATATCGTGAATACTTCCGATTTCTTTACGCAATGTCGCCTCGGCCTTGGGGTTAGCTTGGGGGGCTTTGTCTAGCTTGTCAGCAATAGACTGCGCCCGGCCAACTGAACGCCGGAGATCGACAAGTTGCTCTGAGCTTAACGTCTTGAGTGCAGAAAGTTCTGCCCGCAGAGTCTCAATTTCTTTGAACGGGTCGCGCTCAGGCTTGTCCGAGCCGTCCTTAGTTTTGCTGTCCTCGTCTACCTTGGTCTTGGCCTCGTCCGCAGGGACTTCTTCGAGGTCTTCGTTCGTGTCTTCTGACACGTCCTCTTCCTCTAAGTCATCTGGGAGAAGGGAAAACCGACTGGCAAAGTCGGGGAGAGTCTTTTGTTCTGGCATTTAATAAGTCCTCCTGTAGAAGAGTGAGATTAGGGCAGTCTTGTACATATAGATAATACCACGTTTGATGAGAATTGTCAAGGGGTGTTAGCCCTTAATCTATTAACTACCCCTAACTGGCACATCAATCATGCCGTTTTCTTTCAACGCACGGTCGAGTTTGGGGTCTCGACGGCGCATGAGTTGTCTGGCTCGGCTGGTCATTTCGTTGAGGCGGTTGTTGTACAAGCGCAAACGGCGGAAAGTATCTTGGTCGCCTTGTTCAATAGCCAGATTTTCGGCCTGTTGAAGCTCGGACGCCGAGGTTATATTGAGGCCCATAGAAGCAAGGGAGGGCAGAATTCGTTCGGCAAACATGGCCTCTTTTACCGGCCAATAGTTGGCAGATTCAATGTACTCTTGGTTGGCCTCAAACCACTTAACTTCGGCGGGTAGCTCGAACTTACGGCGCTCGTCTAAGAACTGCTGGGCACGGGCAGGTGGGCCGAATTCCCCGGCAGCAACGCGGGTAGTTAGTTTGGCCTGCTCTTCTTCCCAACGGTCCCAATCTACCTGTGCGCTACCCGTCGCAATTGCGGCGTCAACAAAGGTCCGGAAATAAGCGTTGATAACCATACGCTTTGGCGTATCAGCGGGTCCAAACTCAACACCGAAGGCGCGGCGGGCCTCTTCGTTCTGTATAAACAGGTCGTGTTTGATAGTCTGTATGGTCTCTCGAAAGTCCTCTCGGGAAAGCTTGCCGGTCTTTACGCGGTCAAAGCTGGCTACTATATCGCTCGTAGCTTGGGCGACATTCTCGTCCCTTGTTCGACGATACTCTCTCTCGGCTTTATCTCCGATATCACCCTTCTTTTTGATGATATCGGCCATGCCCGCTTTAGAAAGCGCGTCCTGCTCGGTGTCGTTAAGGTCGGCCCAATTCATGCCGTACTGTCTCTGGGCCTCTTCGTTTAACCGATCGACGGGGGCTACTACAGAAGTACGCGCGCCCACGAACTCGTAAACAGGCGCTTCGAAGTTGCCGCCGTTTTGTATGTTGTCCAACGCGCCCTGCACAAAGAACGGCAGCATGCTTGTGCCAACAAGCCCGGCTAAATCGGCAGGCTTGTCAACTAGCTCAAACGGCAGAAGGTTGTGTTCCTCGTGCGTGATTAGTTCTACGGAGCCTAGCGTCAAGGAGGCCAGCGGAGACATGCGCCCCGCGGCGAATCTCGCAATAGGGTTGTCGGCCATGTCTTGCTTAGTAAGCTCACCTTTGTTCATGATAGATTTGGCTATGAACTGTGTCACGCCACGGAACTGCCCGCCGATGCCGTACCAGTTGTCGCCAACTTTCACAGACATGAATTTTCTGCCCTTAGTGGGGTCAGAAATCTCACGTAGACGCCCAATAATATCTTCCTCAGATTCGCCGTTGCCCATACCTACAGCGATATTTGCCAGCATCATCACAGCTACCCCAGAACCCATGAGGCGTAGCAAGGTATGCGCGGCCTCGCCGCCCTGTGGTGTCCACGGTCGTGCCGCGTCCCCTACTAAAGCTAGCGTGGAACGCAGGAGCTTGGGCGCGAAGAAAATCATGGATTCTGCGGCGCGTTGCCCCGGCCCTATTCCTAGGGTTTTTGTCTCAAGCGCGCCCGTAGCGTTGCGAATAAACTTGCCGAGTTGCTCTGCGTCGCCGGACCAAGTGGGTCGTAGAGATTTCCACATTTCTACTCTAGCGATCATAAGAGAAGTGTCATAGGCAGACTGGAAGCGCTTTAGTCCGGCCCGAAATGGGGCGGCCGCCTGCCGGAGTACAGGCTTTTGCGTGCGCAATCCTCGCTCTACCAAGCCGCCACGTTCCAGAGCCTTAAACATCTCAATGTCTCCCGGAGCAATTCGGCCGTTCTGTACCATATCAATAGCGGCGTCAAAGTTGACGCGAAGATACCGAGTTTGTACGTCTGGCCGGAACATAGCCAACGTCGTGCCGGTCACTAGCTTTCCCCAAGCCACGGGGTCTCGGGCCAACAAGGGCAGGCCTTGAATAAACGGAGAGGCAACGTCAGCAGTAGCGGCCATAGTTCTGATGGCGTCTCCTACTTGTTGTGCCGAAGAAATAATCTTACTAGGACGCTCGGACTTTTGGCGCGTCCATTCTTCGAGGCGTTTTACTTCTCCCTTGGGAAGAAACCCGCCTTGCCACTTGGCGACCTCGATATTGCCGGTGCCCTTTGAGCGACCGAACAAGCTCCCCGGAAGTTCAAGAATGGTGCGCTCTTGGGCAGCAACCCAGTCCGCGTTGGCTTTCAAGAAAGCGGCGTGTTTTTTGAGGAAGTCGTCATTTAGCGTCTTAAGCGTAGTAGCAACGTTAGCTTGTACAGAACGCGCTTTGTCCGCCGACACAGCGACGGCCGCAACAGTCTCTCGCGTTGGAGGAAACCACTCGTCAAATATCTTTACTGTTTCTTGCGCCGCCCTCGCGTCTACAAGACGGACGGCGGCAAACCCCGGATCGTTTCCCCCCGTAGCTTGATAAAATTCTTCATCGGCCGAAGCGCGAATCTTCATTAGACGTTCCCGAATATGTGAACGAAGTTCCGGCGAAACTGAGTCAAGAAGCTCCTTTGTGGCAGCAATATCAGCAGTAATATTGTCTATCTCTTGAGCTATAAACGTAGGAGCCGGTCCTCCGAATCCAATACTAGCCTTCTCTGCGTCTCTATATTCAGCGAGCTGACGTGTTAGGGAACCTAAACTACGCGCTTCTAAAGCACTGCGGTCAACAATCTGCCGCTGGTCCTCGGTAAGCGCAATAGCCGCCTTTGGACGATTAGCGGCGTAGGCTTCTCGTACCGCACGCATTTCTTGAGCCCGCGCAGCGTAATCAGGTGGCGTTTCTGCTTCTTCTAGCGCCGCATTATATTTTCGCCTAGCCTGATTGCTTGCCTTAATAGCTCTGTATCTCTCTCCGTACGCAATCTTGCCGGTTTTCGTAGCGCGGGCAGCAATACTCGGCGTGACTAAAAGCTCTTGCAACGCCTCGTCAAATTGCTTCTGAGCAATGACATCCAAGGTAGCCTTGACATAGCCGTGCAAAGTCGTCGCTGGGTCAGCATAGGCAACACCGGCCGCGTTAGCTGCCGTGGCATTGTCCCACAAAGCCTTCTCTGCGTGGTCTGTCATCTTCGCGTAATCAAACGCGCCCTTGGAGCGAGGATCGCCCGGAAAGTACAGCTTGCCTTTTTCTAGGGGAACATCCCACGAAATCCCTTGCGCAATTCGCAGTTTCCGCAGGTCCGTAAGAATCTCGTGCGCACGGGACCACTCTACAGCTTGCCGCGATGTGAGCTTGAAAACTTCTGGCGCGTTATCTGTACGCATTACGTCAAGGTAGTGTATATCCTTTGCCGCCGGAACATTGGTTACAAGCCCTCTGGCGTCTACTTCCATACTTCTAAAGCCGCCCGGAAACGCCCTAGCCAAAGTCGTTGTAGTTACGCCGTTGTTTACCTCGAACTGCCTAGCAAGCGCCGCAACTCTCTTTTCAGTTTCGTTTACGATAGAGTTGGTTGGCGCGATACCCGGCCTAGATAGCGCACGAATCACGGGGTTTTCGGAACCGATGTCGTCCATAAAAGAGTCATTGGAGCGTATCGGTCGAAACCACTTTAGTCCTTGGGCTTCGGCGGCAGCTTGGTCGGCAGCCCTCTCAGCAGCATAGGCAATGGTTTTTGGCAGCATTTTCACCGCTACCGCTCTGCGAATACCAGTAGCTACAGGGATAGCGCCCAAAGCTCCACCAAGCAGCGAAGCGCCGATTTGTAGGGGCAGCGGCGCGTCTTCTGGGACAGCCTTGCTAGCTAATTCTGCACCCTTTTGGGCGGCAGCGGACACGGCAAGTTCTGGCACAAGACGTGTGCCTAGTTTTACAGCAGCCTTAGTAGCAACGCCACCGAGTAATCTAGGTACTGCTAAAGAAACCCCACCCGTTACAGGGACGGAGGCGGTCGCTACGATACCTATGGGAGAAAGTAGGTTCTGTGCTGCAAAGCGCAGAGGTCTGGGCGCACCACTAATGTCTAGGCCTAGCGCATTGAGCAACACCTCCCCATCCGAAGCTAGAGAGATAAAATTCATAAGCCGACTACCCTTGGTTCGGGCAATATCAGGAGTCGCTCGGCCTACCTCAACGCCGCCCTCTCCGACATCTTCTTGTCTTGGCTTGAAAATGCTCTCATACACTGGGTCTGGCATTATGACAACAGCCTAGCTCTGGGCGCGCTGCCCGAACTGCCAAATCTTTGCTGGACTTCAAACGCAAGGTCTTCTAGCGTGGCATTGTACTCTGTTGCTAGTCTGGGAGCCATAGACTGTAATTCAGCAGGAGACAAGGAGTTCAGAAGTCTAGGCGTGGGCACTTGCGGCAAGCCGATACTAAATGTGTTCGGCCGTTTTCCTGCCAAGACATCCCGCGGTCCCGGTGGCGTGGCCTGTCGTGACAAGTCAATAAGCCCGCCCTGCGTTACAGGGTCTTGCGTAAGTAGCTTGTTGAGGTTAAGGAAGCTAGATAGAGTTCCTTCTTGGAGCTTCTTCGCGCCTTTCTTTGCGCCTTTCGCTTTTCTAGTTTTGTCCGCCGAGAGTACTCCGACTGGGGCTCCGGTAGGGTTGGCAACAAGTTCTGGTCCTTTCTCGCCTACGAGCATTAGACGGGATGTTGTGGTGCCGCCCTTGGCTAGAGAGGGCATGTCGTAGCCGAGCGCTGCGTAACGGTCGTAAGCTTCCAACCAACTCGTATCGTAGTTAGGAGCGGGAGCCGGAGCGGAAGCTGATTCGGTTGGGACGATCGCCGCCGTCTCGCCGGGCGTAGGGGCCGCCGCAAAGTAATCAGCCGGGTTTTCGTATGGTGTCGGTGCTACGACCGGCGCTATAGCCGAAGCAACCGGTGCGGTGGCCGCAGCAACGAACGGGGATGTTGGCGCAGTAACTTGCGGCCCTAGAATTGGTGCGTTGGGGCCGCCTGCGACTACCAGCGTTCCGGTGTTATCTACGACAAACTTAGTGCCGTCAGCATTTTGATAGGTAGTGCCCGGAGCCACAGCAAATTTCTCTGAACCGAGAACAGGCGGATAACCTGCTGGCGGAGGCGCGCTGGTGTATGTAGAGGTTGTTGGCGCTAACTTGGGTTGCGTTGGCCCGGGCGTCGGTCCGGGCGTCAGCCGCCCACCCGTGTTGGGGTCTCTGCCGGATACACCTACTCCAAGCTTTGAGGTTAGCCGGAATTCCTCGGCTAATCTATTAATCAGGTCCGCTTGCGACACGAAAGGTACAGGAGATTTCTCGCCACGCTGGAAAAACAGGCGGGCCAGTGCATCCGAGGGCCTGCTTAAAATATCAGACACAAACTTGGACTGGTCGAGACCAAGTGTGCCTAGCTTGCTGGCAGTCTCTAGGCCTAGCGCATCGCGTAGGCGCGTTTCTGTAACATCAAACTGGCGTTTACCCTCGACATCGCCAGTAGTACCGCGAAGAATATCACTGCGATACTTGGCCGCTTGCGCGCCCAATAGTTCGGTCTCTGCGGGCGTCTCTGGCTTGTAAGACCCGGTGCCTCCGGCCTGCGACTTTAGCAATCGGCCAACTGCTTCGCCCTTGTCCTCGTTATAATAGGCTAACGCCTCTTGCGGAGTCATGCCGAGCAATGCGGCTAGCGAGCGTATAAACGGCGTGTCCGCTGCGCCAGCGGCCTTCTCTTTTGCGTCTGCGGCGGTCTTCTCCGTCTGCGCTTTCTTTACGTCCGAAAGAATCCCCGCTTCAATCATGTCCGGCTTTACGCCGCTTGCGATCGACCTCTTGGCGGCCTCAATAAGCTTCCCAACCGTATCGATATCTACACTCGTACCGGCCGATTCAAGCACCTTAGAGACCATCGCCGCTGCGTTGGCTCCGGCCGTAGAAGCCTGCGCCTCACGGGTTTGGCTAGTTTTGCTAAGTATAGTCGAAAAAGCCTCTACAGCTTTGGGGCTAAACGCCGCATCGTTGCCAATTACAACCGGCGGGTAGCTTCCAATAACCTGCTGTGCAGCCTGCACAACCGCCGGGTCAGTAGGCGAAAAGCCGCGGGCCTTTAGAAAGTCCGCAAGGTTCCGAAGAAATAACGCGATTAGTTCGGATTCGTTCATTATTTCACCCGTTCCTGCGGCTGCGGCGTAAACACCTGTTGAATGGCCGGTAGAAGCAGAGCACGTATACGCTCCTCAAACGCCTCTTTGTTGTCGCTAGACTCGGCGGACTCTAGCTTCTTCGTAAAGCTCTCCCACGTAAGCTCTTCCAACTTCAACTCTTCGTCGTCTTCTGTGGCAAACTGAGCTTTCGTAAATAACACAGCCATAGTTTGCATAGCCTCAGCACGATTTATGCTATCCAGCGTTGCCTTGGCAAACATTCCTATTGCACGCTTAGGCACTAGCTGGGCCGCCTCTCAACTGTGACGCACCTTGCGTTACGTCTCTGTTTTCATAGCCTTGCTCTATAACACTCTCTGCACCCGTAGTTGCGGGGAACATAGTTTCATCGCTAGCCGCTCCGGGCGCACCTGCTTCTGGTCCCTTTTGGATAGCTTCTAACATCTTAACCAATTCTCCAAACGCCTGCGCCCCTGTCAACTTGCGCACGGCAGCCATTTCAGGGCTAAGATAAACATCCTCTGCGCCGCGCTGTGTCATTTCACTCATTGGCTCGTCGCTAATATCTCCCTTGAGCATAGCGGTAAAGGCGCTGAGGAATGGAATGTTACGATACGCTTCCATCCAGAACCTAGCTTTGTTGAGCGAAACAGCGTCTTCGTCCGTAGTCGTTAGCTCCGCGCTAACTCTATAAAATCCATTGATATCCCTAGGGCCAACAGCAATTTCGCTGTCTGCGACTCGACCAGTGCCAGTACCGAATACGGATACCTTAGCCTCGATAACAAGGTCGATGTCCATAAACACCCAAGAAGTTAGTTTTGCGGCCAAGCGCGACAGTGCGGCGACAGGTCCGCCTAGCTTCGCGCTGGCGTTTCTAATCTGCTGGTCGGCCTCGGTAGCTGTCTCCACGCCCGGCAGTGCTCGGCCGCCCAAGGTGTTCATCTTGGTAGCTTCGTCAATCATTTGGTTGGTGCGCTGGGCTAGCTGAATAACCTCTAGAGGAAGCCCCGGCCACTGCATAGCCTCAACGCTCTCGGCCTGCGGCTCGTCCTTACCGCCCTTTAGTGGGATAACCTCTTTTGGACCTACTTTAATAGTGCGGGTCGGGTCCATGTTGCGCGTAAGAATCGGCGCGAAGCCTGTAATCTCGGTTACGTTTTCCCACGTAGTCATCTGCCGGGCTTCGGCAATGAAGGTCTCGTGTAAATGCTGAGTAATTCCTACATACTTCTCATGCGGCTTTACGCCCTTATAGTTCATACCATACCCGGCGTCTTCTATAGCAATAGGGATATATGGATAATGATTGTCGCCGTCGTGGACAACCTCATCATTAATCCACTGTACAAGTTTACCTGCGTCCCACGTACCGTCAAACTTGAACACGGGCTTAGACCAATATTCTAGGTACTTTACCATCGAATACTGGTCGCCTTTAGTCCACTCCCCGGTGGCCTTGGGGAACATCTTCATAGCTTCTTCCAGCAAAACATCATAGGACACAAAAACATAGCGAGGATTTCTATGGTCACTCGGGTCTTCGTATACCGAAAGGTTGTCGAGAAGTTCGACATTCCATAAAAACTCGTAATGCCCGAGCCTATTCATGGCGCGCTGGAATTTCGCCTTGCGGTTTTTAAAGGCCTTGTCAGTCTCACCCGCATCCTGTTCCGGATAATCTGGAATCAAGTCCCAGCGGAGGGTTTTGCGGGCGCAAATGCGGCCTTCGTTTAGCAAGACTTTACGGCCTGCATCTAACAAGTTCGAGGTCTCCATAGCGTTGTGCCACCAGAGACTAGCAAACCGACGCTTGTTCTCGGCCGAAGCCTCGTTAGCCGTGAAATCCGACAAGGTCGGCCGAATAGGTACAGTGATTTTCGGAGTGAACATGATGTGGTCGGCAGGCTCATCAATTGCTCGTCTGGCCGACGTAGGAATGAACACCCAGATATCTTGGTCGGATTCGCTTGGGACAATTTCCTTCCGGAAGTCCCTGTTATAATACTGGCGGTTCTTTAGTACGTTGGTATGGTATTCACTAAAGAACGTCCCAGATAGCTCCTCAAACTGGTCCCGAAGGAAGGCATTAGAGTCTGACAAAGATTCTTCCAATCATCTTAGCACGATCCGCCGGGTCTTCTCGTCTCTGCGTGTAGTTGTATTGCTCGGCCGTGGACGGTACAAGTCCAAAGCCCTCGTTTAGCAAGATAAGTGCCGCCACGCAGTCGTCATGGTAGCCGGACAACGCCTCTGCGCCTAGCTTGCCGCTCGGGGTTTCTTTATAAGCATAGGCCTTAAGCTCAGTCGTAAGAATACCCCACTCTTTCGGGTATCTTATTCGACCGCGTTCCAGCGCTCCTTGGAGCCTGCCCACCATTGCCATTTTGTTGCTAGCGGTGAATGTAATGCCGCGTACAAACATACCGCGATCACGAAGTTGCTCTATCATAGCAATGCCCATGCCGCCAGACGCATCTGCAACAATGTCGGGTTTGCCATGCTGGAACCACAGCCGGTGAATGCGCTCGTATGTGGCAATCGAGTCAGTGTGGGACCAGCGCTCCATACGAATAGCTCTTCGCGTGGCCTCTTCGCCAATAATTACCACAGTAAAGTCATCCGTGATGCCGAAGTCTACCGCCATTACATACGTGCGCTCGCTGTTGTACGGTACGGATTCGGTGAGCAGCGCTGCGTCGATATTAGAAAACACCGAGCCACTAGCGTCTACCCAGATACCTTCGTATAGCATGTCGAACATGCGCTTGGACATTTCCTTCTGGTCAGCTAGGACGGCCTCAGCAGACACCCAAGGATTCTCACGCCACGAAAGCGTTGTGGAATGGTAGTCGCTATCTTCCTCCTGCCCGCGCATCCACATAGCCCGAAACCACGTTTGTTCGGGGGTGATATCCGGCGTGCCGAATGCTCGGACAGAAGCCTGCCGAACTAGCAACGCCGGGCGTAGCTTTTCAATAACGATGTCTGGGACTTTCTGGGCTTCGTCCACGATTAGCTTGCTTAGAGTAAGGCCCGTGCCAGCGTCAGGGTCATCCGAAGACATCCAAGATAGCCGTGCTCCACTGGTAGGAATAACTGCCTCGTGGTTGTTCATGTTTACCTTGATATAATCTTCTCCCAAGGCTTCTTTAACTAAGCTAATATAGCGCATAACTGGCAGAATACACTTGGCAAAGTTGTAGCTAATCACGCCAACCCAAGGCGGACCAAAAAACTCGTCTGGCTCTGCCGTCATCCCAGCATCTATTTCTAGGGCCGCTGCCCACGTCTTTCCAATCTGCCGGGAAGTCGTGATTGCTATGTATCGCTCGGACCTGTTATGTACATGGTCTAACGCCCACCGATTAGGTCGGTATTCTAGAATGCTCCACCGACGCAGTGGATAGCTAATCGCTTTCGACAACTTCCTCTACAATCCCCTCTATAATCTCTGCCCTGCTCTTACGCCGTGCGCGCTCGCTTGGGTCAATCTCAAATACCTCAATGGTCTTGACATTCTGCTGCTCGTCAAGCAGGCGATAAATCTGCTCTGCACGGATGTTGATTTCCTTCTGCTCAGACGCCCGCCCAACCATCATTTCGATTAGCTTAATTAAGGCATTACCGTCTGGGCGTTTGAACATCTTTACTGAGAATTCAACAGAGCAAGAGGGGCACGTCACAGCCTTTACCACATCGACGCCCTCGGCTGCCACGAATCCCTGATTAATCAGCCAGCCAAACGAGCCATATTTCTTTGAGTCGGCATCGGGAGGAATCAGGCGCTCCATTAACGCCTTGTACTCTTGCGTGCGCTTGATTCCTGTGCGCTTACTAATCAGGCCCAAATCCACATGATTAACGGGCAGCCCCGTCCCCTCAACATACTGGCCCTTTTTGTTTCCGAAGGCCCAGCGGAGTACGGGATAATCTTGGCCCTCGAATACCGTATAAACGCCCGCCTCTACAAGCGTACGATGTTCCTCAGATAGTTGAGACAGCAAATCGTCCTGCTCGATTACGGCAGGTAGGGCTTCGGGCACACGGTGTCCTTCCGGTAAATCCAACACAAATTAATGATAACACATATAAGCGAAATTGTCAATAGCAACTAGACAAATGCTGGCACACGTGATACAATAGATATGGCGTTCCTTCCACGCCCCGGCCAGCGACAGAGGATGATGATTTCCGGGAAGTAGCCTCCGCTCCCCTGAAATCCTTGAAGCCCGCTACTTCATCGCTGGCCTGTTTTTCTCCTGCTTTTTCTCCCGCAAGTCCTCCCAGATTTTCGACACTAACCGCTCATATAATATGCTTTTATTTGGGTCTCGTTAGCTCTATTATATGTGGGTCCCCCCGTCTGCCGTTCGTCCGCGAGGCTTCGTGACCCCCACCCTAGGCTCCCTTGTGAATGTGAGCACAAGCAC
>ERZ1292644.594-Hain-H14-01um-R2-594-length-23480-cov-17_pt1 | contig 23480 bp, 30 predicted proteins | sample MGYA00564402_ERZ1292644 | MGnify/ENA primary metagenome ERZ1292644 (study PRJEB36523, sample SAMEA6512644) | groundwater metagenome | collected 2019-01-09 | study: AquaDiva: Metagenomics assemblies of 32 groundwater samples
TTAAAATCAATCTTATCTATATCTTGTTTATTAGTTATATCGACTTTTTGATAAGGTATTTCTTTTGGTATGTTTTTATTCTTTTTACTATTAAGTCCATATGTAAATACTTCAAATCCTTTCTTGTTCAATAAATAGGTTAGATGTCTTCCGATATATCCGTTAGCACCAATTACGGCACATTTAATATTTTTCATCTTGTCAAATCATTAATTTTTTGTAGTGATTTACTTTGTTGTAAAATTTCTTTATAATGTTTTTCTCTTTTTTCTTTATTAATGATAATATTATGAAATTCAATGAAAGATTTCTCAAAATGATTATCTTTTTCAGACTCAATTATTTCTATACCTTTTTTTGTTTCTAACTTAAAAGTTAGTATTTCATCTGGTTTTGGTGTAAATGACTTCTCAACTGTTATTTTACCCTTACTTCCCCATAAGGTATAATTGCATTGGTAATAATTGTCAAACCCAAATGAAATTGAAGCACCAATACCATTTTTTCCAGATAAATAAGCACTTCCGAATATGGATGTTCCATTATTATTTCTAAATAAAGATGCGCCTGTAACTTTTAACTCATCACCCAGAATAAAAAATGAACATCTTAATGGATACCCACAAGCATCCATTAATGCTCCACCAGAAAGTTTTTCATCATATCTAAAATTATTAGGTTCTAATGGTGGAAACCCAAATGAAGAACTAAAATATCTTATATCTCCGATAACTCCTTTACTTAATAGTTCTTTCAAATGCTCATGTTGATTATGATATTGAAACATAAAACCTTCCATAAGTGCTACATTATATTTTTTGGCATTTTGTACCATTTTCTTGGCTTGTGAAAAATTTAAAGCCATAGACTTTTCTGCATAAACATTTTTACCAGATTTAATTGCTTTGTTTACCCACTTATCATGTAATCCGGTAGGTAATGGAATATACAAAGCATCAATATCTGTTCTTTTAATTAATTCATCATATGAATCAACTGATTCACAATTAAATTTTTTAGCAAATTTATCTGCTTTTTCATATGATCTGCTAGCAACAGCAACTAATTTAAAATATTTTGGAAGATTTAAAATTGCCGGTATTATTGACCTTTCTGCGATACTTGCACAACCTAATATTCCTATATTAATTATTTTTTTCAAATTTAAAATGGAATTAATGACAACAAACTTCTTAACCCAATATTCAAATAATTATTAAACTTCATAAACATATTAAGTTGACTTAACGTCATCCAACAATAGTTATCTGGTAATTCTTCAGAAAAATCATTATCTGCCTCTACTATAATATTAAGGTTCTGTTCTTGAAAAAACCTACCACCCTCTTCAGATTGATATGATTTATGCCATATTTGTTCTTCTTTTGCATTAAGTATATAATCAATAAAGGGAACATTATACTCATTTAATCCTATTCTATAATTTCCTGTTAAACATTGAACTGTTGGTGCTAATTCTAAAATGTCTAAATTACCTATTTCTACCTTTGCTTGTACAAGAAAATGATAAACCCCATTAATTTTTTTAATTATAAATCCAATTATTCCATCCTGAGCAGGTTTTATCATTGGTTGGTCCCAATTTACAACTTCACGGTTATCAATACTCACATTTACACCAATAACTGAAAAATATTTGTTATCTTTATGAACAATAGATTCTCCATTATAAGACCAATCACTCATATCTTTAATGTTTTTCTTTTGTACCTTCAGTTCATATTTAAATTTCAGATTGGTAATCCAAGATATTAAATGGTTTAAATTATGTAAAGGTTCTTTATCTTGTATTAATGAATAATATGTTTTTATAGGAAATGTTTCACTAATTGGTAGATTAAGATTTTTATCATTATCAAAGGAAATACTTGATATTACAGTTCTAGTATCCATATTGACCAAATTATCGTATTTCATTAATTCTTTTAATTGACCAAGTGTAACCCATATAAAATTATCATATATTCTAATATATTCGGCATCTTTAATTTTAACAATTATATTTCGATTTCTTTTATGTAAAAATCTAGCACCCTGCTCCGATTGAAATTGATCTATTAATATTTCAACATCCTTTTCACCATTAAAATATTCTAAATATAAAGGTTTCTTTCCATTATGAACACAAGTATAGTTACTTTTTGTTGCTTGTAATGTTGGGGATAATTGTACAACATTCAAATTTCCTGGTTCTATTTTTGCCTGTATTAAAAAATGTAAGACACCTTTTATATTTTTTGTCAACATACCCAAAAACCCCATTTCTGGTTGATTGATTATTGGTTGATCCCAACAACTCTTATATCCATAATTAGTTTCAACAGTTACTCCCTCTATACTAAAAAATTTCCCACTTTTATGCGTTATATTATTTGAAAATATATCAACAATCCAATTGTTTAAATAACTTAAAGAAATTTTTTCAATACTAAATTTCACATTTGATTTTCTTTCATTGACCCATTTTAGAATAAAATCAGTGGTATTCAGATCAGATTCCTTGGTTAGTACGGATTTCAAAAACATATTATCAATTGATCCGGTATTTCCAATCATCCCAAGGTGATATAAATCATTTATTTCCATAACATTTATATAATTTAATATCGTCCAATAATAACATACCACCCTATACAGTAGTGAGAATTATGGAATATTATATTTTTTAAATTAAAATTCAATTATAGGTTATTTTAAAACTTCGAAAGAGCATGTTCATACATCTCTATTACCATATCATCTAAATTAACTTTACTGCTCCAACCTAATTCTTTATTAATTTTTGATGCGTCTCCTATAATATTATTTTGTTCATAATGTCTATAAAATTTCTTATCAATTTCAAGATATTTATAAATATCCAATTGTGCATATTCAAATATCTTTTCAACAAATAATCTCAACGAATAGGGTTTACCACTAGATATTATATAATCATTAGGTTTATTATGTTGTAATATTAACCACATTGCTTCAACATATTCTCTTGCGTGCCCCCAATCCTTTTTTAGATCAAGATTTCCCAATAATAATTTGTTATCTAATCCTAACTTGATTCTGGCTACTGATCTTGCTATTTTTTGAGTAGCAAAATTGTATCCTTTTCTTGGTGACTCATGATTAAATAATATTCCACAGGATGCATGAATGTTATATGTTTTTCTATACGTATTTACCAAATTATGAGCAAATAGTTTACTACATCCATAGGGAGTATTTGGTTTAAATGTGCTTTGTTCATTCACAATAGTTAAATTATTTTCTCCATACATATCTGAACTTGATGCTTGAAAAAATTTAATATTAGGATCAATATCTATAATTAAATTTAACAAAGATAAAACACCAAAACCATTAATTTTAGATGTAATCTCTGAAGAATCAAATGAAAGATTGACATGTGATTGGGCCGCAAGATTATATATTTCATTTGGTTTATATTTGTAAATTAATTTACAAATTGACATTGGTTCTAAAATATCTCCATATTCTAATTTAAAATTTTTATTTTCAATTAAACTACCAATATTTTTAAAATAAGTATTAATATTATTTTGATCATACTTTTTAACTAATAAATATCTATGTGTCCCCACTACAATATATCCTTTATTTAATAATAACTCTGCCAAATATGAACCATCTTGACCAGATACTCCTGTAATTAATGCTGTTTTCATAAAATAACTAAAATTTATATTTTTCAAGTCTTTCTAATGCAACCCACTGTTTATGACCTTCATTTTCGTGCCCCATCCATATTTCTGGTATAAAAGAAGCATAAGGGGACAATACGTCCAGTTGTTTTGATAAATCATTAAAATTTATCTCTCCTTCATCTATTTGTAGACCTTCACTATCAAGTCCTTTAGCATCGACAAGATGTGAATGAACTGAATATGGTGCTGTTTTTTTTACAAATTCACCAAAATCAATTTTGTAATAATTACTAGCTAATTTAGAATGGGAGACATCAAGACATATATTATATCTGTAAGTTTTACAAAACTGAGCAGTATCTTCAGGATGAACGAATAAATTACAATATAATTGTCCTCCAAAATACCAAGGAAATGGAGGTAATGTCTGAGGAATAATTTTTATTCCTTTCTTGTCTAATTTACTTAAACTATCAGCCACCAGTTTATATGCTTCTTGTTTTTCATTATAAGTAAAAAATCTGTCGTCAGAAAACCCGCCTACACTTACAATGATTAATGGTTCAACTGATTTTATAAAATATTGTTTTAATTCTCTAGTAAGGTATATAACTTTTTGTAATTCATTAATTGATCGTTCCCTATATTTGTCATCAGTTGATGCTAAATTAAGTAAATGATCACCAGAAAATGTATCAGGTGAATGAACAGTAAAATCCAAATTATAAGAAACATCAAAAAACTTATTATGATCAATTTCCATATCCTTATAACTTAGATGAAACTCTAAAAAATCTGGATTTGATTTACTTAAAAGAGTTTTAAAATCATGATAACGAACAGGAATTCCCCATTTTCTTTTAAACGAATAATTTCTGCTTTTATCTATTTGATTCAAATCAATATCTTCAGGAAAAAAATAATCTCCCTTCTTAAAATTTCTCTTCGCTAGCCTCCCTATAAGTTTATCTTTATATATTGGTTGCAATCCTCTTCCTGGGCTTTTTACTTTTATCATTTCCTCTATAATAATATCATCTTTATCAAGATTACAATTAATAATAAGACTTTTAGCCAAATTTATTCTATTCATCAATTCTCCCTGACTAGGAATTCTATCATTATCAATACCCAATGCCATTTCAGTTTCTTTAATTTGATCAACCATTTTTTTAAACTCATCTGGTAAAAGACTTATTTTATGATCATTGCCCTCCATAGTTTTATCAAGAGTAATATGCTTCTCAATAATTTTAGCACCTAAAGCAACAGCAACAATAGGAATATGTATTCCACGTTCATGCCCAGAATATCCCACTACACAATCTCCCAAAGATTTTAATTTATTAATATAATTTAAATTAAGATCTCTCATATGTGGAGGATAAGTTGAATTACAATGAAGTAAAGAATAGCTTGCATTATATTTATCTAATAATTCTATAGATTTAATTATTTCATTTTGATATGACATTCCAGTAGAACAAATGAGTGGCTTGCCAGTTTGAATTACTCTATAAAGAAGTTCATGATTAGTAAAATCAGCTGAAGATATTTTATATGCTTCCATACCATACTCCTCAAGTATATTAAGAGAATTAACATCCCAAGGGGTACAAAGTGGAATTATTTTCAATTCTTTACACAAATCAAAACATTCGTACATTTCTTCTTTTGTTAATTCAAATTTTTTAAGAAGATCAATAGTATATTGTGTGGATAGGTTTTCCTTATAATTATTTTTATTAATTGAATCATTATACAAAATGTTTAAATCTCTCATCTGAAATTTAGCACAATTTGCCCCACTATCAGCAATAATTTTTATAAGTTTTTTTGCTATTTCTATGTCTCCATTATGGCAAATTCCTATTTCTCCAATAATAAAAACAGGATAATCATCTCCGATTTTTCTATTTCCAATACTAAATTCTTTAATCATCTTTATATGTATATTTTTCTATTGAAATTTTTTACTAATAGAATCTAATTATTTTTCATAATATATTATTTAATTTTTTATACATTGTTTCGGCCATGTCAAATTGCCATTGGTGGTCAATATCGAATACCTCAAAATCCTTCATTGGATATAATTTTATATTATTCAAATCTCCCATCCACATGCCTTTTCCAATAATATCTAAATAACTAGCATAAAGACAATGTGCTGCCTCATAGGTAATATCAACTCTTTTAGTATTCATTACTTCTGTATTTGGCCACATAGTAATCAATTTACTATTTTTATCCCAGAAATAATTTTTCTTAGGAATAACTCCAAACATACTATTACTATCTGAATTAATATATTCTAAAATAAATTCATCTATTGTTTCTGATTTTAAAAATGGATTACAACCATTCACCAAAATTACATACTTAAAAGAAAGCTTATCCCACCACTCATATATCTCTCTAATATTTATCCCTTCTGAATCTGCTGATTTTTTACTTCTATGAAATATTTTAACTCCTTTATTTTTAGCAATATCTTTTAATTCTTGTTCGTGAATAGAAACATAAAAATTATCTTTTATTAGTTTAGTATTTTGTATTATATTAATAACATTTTCAAAAAGTGTTGTTCCGGCAAATGGTTTTAACATTTTTTTAGGAACTCGTTCAGAACCAAGTCTGGCTTGCACCAATATGCATATATCGTCTATATTTTTCATAAAAAACTAAATATATCTTATCGTTTCTGGACAATTTGTTCTCCCTACAAAATTTTCTTCTCCTGTAAATTTTACCCTAATATGTCTAACTGTAGAATAAGGATTCATAACATATTTATATTTTTCTCTTATTCGTAAAGACCATTCAACATCATCAAACCATTGTTTTTTATCAACTATTTTCCCGCAAGGAACATATTTATTTTCTTCTGGTAAATAAACCATTCCACCTAATAATATATTTTCATTCAATGGTTCTTTTTCCATAACATATTTTTTAGCAACCCAATATCCTCCAATTATAAAAGTATGTTTTACTGTTTCTGGACTATTATCTTCATAAGGAATTAAATTCCTAACACCATATTTTGGACAATCCCAAGAAACCCAATCTCTATACCTTTCCCCAAAAATATTTTTAATTTTTGTCATACAAATATCCCAATCATTTCCAAATTTTAAAAATCCTTGATACCATCCTTCTGTTAAACAAATATAATCATGCATAAAAACAATATTTTCATATTTTGCATTTTTTGTAATAAGATTCTTCTTTTTTGTTATCCAAGCAGGTTCAATCCCTCCAGTTTTACCTCCATTTCCCCAAATATGTGGAATTTCTAATATAGGTATATCATTAATCATCTTTGTATCATCAAACAATATATGTTTAATATCTGATTTAACATGTAAAATATCTGAATATCTGCCTTCATTAATGAATGGTCCACCAATAATAATTATTTCATAATTTGGTATATTTTGTCTGCGAATAGAATCAACTATACACATTATAATATCTCTCCAACCACTACCAGGATATCCTCCAGTTATTATTCCAAACGTAAAATCCATATGTTTATATTTTAATATTTTTTAATTGCCCAATCTGATGCACCATCTATTCCTCGTTCTTCTTTAATATTAAAATAAAAAAGTTCCAATTTATTTTTTTTAATAAAATCATCAACTGATACCTTCACGCTTGGAATTTCATCCCAAGGTTCGTAATAATCATGACCACACAAAAATCCATCTTGTTTTATTTTGGGGAACCAAGCATTTAAATCTTCTTGAACTGATAAATAATCATGGGAGGCATCAATGTATACCCAATCAAAATAATTATCTTCAAATTTTTTAGCGGCACTTATAGACAAATCTCTTATAATTTCAATATTTTTAATATTTTTATACTTTTCTTTTACAATTCCATACCATTCTTCCATATTAATACCTTTATAATATTCCTCCAAAATATTATTATAAGTAGGATTATTTTCTCTTTTATTTAATGTCCAATCCCAACAGTCTATTAGATATAATTTTTTAGGGTTTATTAATCTTAAAATTCTATCTGAATTAACTCCTGTACGAACACCTATCTCCGCACAAATACTATTTTTTGGTAAAATATTTTCATACAAATAATCTCTTGTACTCCCTGTTTTTATCATTTTATTGTTTAATGGCTATTTTTTTATGTTCTTCTGAGCTCACTCTAGTGTGATTTTGAAATGTTACTGTATCATAGCCTAAATCTTTACATCTTTTCATAATATGTTTAACAGAATCTTTTATATTATCAAATTTATAAATTAATTCTTCTTCTCTTGGTATCACCCTAATATCACCACTTAAATTTGTTCTGGACGGATAATTATGATCAATGGTGCCCTCAACACCCAATCTTCCTTTATAAGCTAATATACTATTTTTTTTAACAATGTCAATTCTATCTGGATGATATTTCAACATATAATTAAAATATAACTCATAAGCAGTTAATTTACCAGTACAAAATTCATGTCTTTGTTCTGAACCCATATACTGATATGGTTCATTTGTAACATCAACAAATGCCTTCCAAAATGGTTTTTTGTGAATATCTTCTACTAAATCAGACATTTCTTTCAATATATCTCTTTGCATTAATTGATACATAACAATTCCTGAATATTCACCTTGTTTTGTTAAACCAGGTATAAGTTTCCACATATGTTCATAATATGGACTTTTTGGATCTGTAGTATCATAACTTACATTATATAGTGCTTTATTATTTTCTAAAAATTTAGTAGGTGTTAGTAACATCGTATCTGTATCTATTATTAAAACATTATCTTTTAAATTTGGAATATATAGTCCTGCAGTTATTTGTATTGTCAATCCATAATACCATCCAGTTCTCCAATGCATTCCAATCATATCAGCAATATCTTTTATAGTGAAGGGAAGGATTGATGGTGGTATCCATATTGCCTCATTTGTATATTTCTCTTTTGAAACAACATAAATATTATTTACTCCTATGACATTTTCTCTTACTTGTTGAATACATAAATCCAAAACGTCAATGTCTTTTATGTGTGTTGGTATAACTACGTCTATTAAATTATTCATATTTATTTAATTAAATATTTTATTAAATTCTTCTTTTTTAATTGAGTATCTATATAATTTATTATGATCTGTTAAAAAATCTTTTTGAATATACAACCAAAATTCTTTCTTATTTGGTGATTCTATAAATCCAAGAACATGAGGTGCTCTCATGTGCCCTCTCCATTGTGGATTTGTCGTTATCCCTTCAAACCATTTATCTTTTACTGTCCAATTTAAACCATCATTTGAAATCATTACTAATGTACATTCATCATAATATGATCTAGGTTCTCCACATGGATCATGTATTATATTTTTAAAATAAGAAGGAAATCCAATATATTTATTTTTTTCTCCTATATATTTATAAATCCCACCATAATATAAGTTATCATGTTCAAAATTAAATCCAGGATTTAATTTAATTAATTCTGGTTCGGACCATTTTACTAAATCTGGAGATCTTGAATATGAAACATGTCTAACTCCTAATTTTATATTTGTTCTTAAATAAACAACATATTCATTAATGTTATTATCATAAAATATAGAAGGACCACCATCAGGAGATATGTGTCCCAATTTATTGAAATCTTTTATTTTAGTAAAACTACTTAAAATAGGTTTTTCTGATAATACTCTCCAATTTAAACCATTATCAGATTCCCAAATATAATATCCATTTCCTTGACATGGGTGATAAATATCATCAATAAATAAATTTCTTTTTTTGTTTGGCCAAACCGGATCAACGCACTCTTTTGTTGGATAGTTTTTACAATTACAATCTTTATGAGATGGAAAATTATTACCACAATGATGCCCGCCCACCGCTTTAAATATTGTTTTACTATTTGGATTATGATCAATGAATGCTCTAAAATTATTACATGCTAATGATTTTTTTAAAACATAGTTATTTTCTGGCTTATTAAAAGTTAAACCACCATCTTCACTTATTGCACAACAAATACTTTCCGGTGATGATAATACTTGATAATATAAAATTAAATTTTTATCATCAATTTTTAAAATATGAGCATATTGCCCAGTAACAATATGTTTCTTTTCATGTTCTGTTTCTCTAAAATTTAAAACTATATTTTCTTCTTTTAGAAATTGTTCAATCATTTAATTTTTTCTTTTAATTTTATAAACAACTATTGCTCCAGTATGTTCATTTCTTGAAAAATAAGGAATTGTCTTATTTAGCCAGTCAAGAAATTTATCCACTTTGGAATTATCCATATTTGCATCTCTTAATGCATTTCTCAATCTTTTATCAAAATCCCTTATCATTGTTTTTCCGCATCCCCAATCCTGAAATATTGATTTCATTTCTAATGATAGATTATTCTCATAACAAAACTGTTCAAAATCAAATGGACAAAGAAAATGTAAATCTGTTAATGACATTGGTACATCAAATAGTGTCTGTAATGTCATCCAAATATACCCTCTGGGGTTTAAAAATGATGGGGAACTGGTAATTAATATACCATCTTCTTTTAAGTTATTATCTATAATATATTTAAGTGCAGTAAATGGATCATCAAAATGTTCCAACACACCTTGTAATAGAATAACATCAAATTTTTCTTTCACTTCTTCAAAAGAACATTTTCTATATTCCAGATTATTAATTGTAAATTTTTCTTTTGCAATTTTAATTGCTTCTTTTGAATAGTCAATACCTAATACTCTTTTTGCCCCAGCTTGGGATACCATACTTGCTAAGTTACCAAGACCACACCCTATGTCTAATACTTCCATATCAGACCAATCATCAATCATTCCTATTATTGAGTAGGATTCTTTAAATACATTACAAGTAAAAAACTTTGATGAGTCGTTTTTGAAGATTTCATCATACTTCTTTTCTAAATCTTTGTTTTTCATTTTGTTATCAAATTTGCCAATATCTCAATACCTAATTGAAATATAAATATTATTAAAATCACTACCCCAATTTCCCACCAATCAATTTTTCCATTGTCGTCAAAATCAATATATTTTAAAAATAATCTTTTCCAAAATTTATTTGTTTTTATATTGTTTTCCATAATTTATAATACTCATTACCACCATTATATAGATCAACCCAAAAATTATCACAACTCAATTGAAACTCTCTCTGTCTTTCCTTCTCTATTCTTCCTGGATGCCACGGTTCGTGGTTTAAATTTTTATCTATCCATTTTTTAGAATGAATTATTTTTTTATTTTTTTTACCCAATATTCCGGCACAAATACAAAAAATACTTGATGAATTTATTAAAATATCGCACTCCATCAATGTTGAAAAATCATAAATAAATGATTTATCTGAATCTTGAATAGTATTATTTTTATTACTGTCGGAACCTTCTTCAAAATCTAAATCATTATCAATTAAATAGTTTGTCGTAATTAAATATGTATTAAAATTTTTATCGTCTGTGCAAACATAATATTTTATTTTTTTATCGTTAAACTCTAATTCAATAGATTTTATAGAATTAATATAATATTCTGGATCATGAATTTCTCTAGGATTTGAAACATGCTTATCTCCCCCTCTAAAATGTAATCCAATATTTAAATATTCTGGGTTTAAATTAACCTTGTATTGTTCCTTTAATTTAAAAAATTCTCTTGGATCTGCTTTTGTTATTTTATAAAAAACATTATGCATACAATAATCCTCTATAATATAATCATAATTATTATCAATTTTAAATAAATCAAAATTTGAACTTAAAATATCTTTCCAATCTAAAACTTTTTGTGGATTATTAGATTTTTTATACTGACAGATATTTTCAAAATAATAATTAGCATTCCACCAATCTTCATTGTCTGTCTCCCAAATGCCACAAGATGGCTCTATATTAAATGATTTGGATAATTGTATTAATGTATTATAATGAAGAATTTTATTTCCCCATCTTCCTCTTGTTACTTTATCTATTCTAATCATATTTTTTTATAATTAAATTACTTAAAATAGTTTCTAATTTATTAATATTCATTGATGTGTCCTTAGCAATAAATTCGTTAATGTTTTTTATTGATATTTTTTTAATATTTTTATTTGTTTTTTTAACAAAATCATAAACAGATTGTGACTCTCCACCAACATTAATAGTTCCTATTTCATCTAATAATTTTAATATTGTTTTTGCAACTTCATTATTATATAAATAACTTTTTTTAACATCAACAAATGCATATTCGTGTGGAAATGGTTTATCACAAATACAACATCGTAAAATTAAAGAATTATCATATAATTTAACTGCACATTCTCCCCCAAGTTTAGACCACCCATACTTATTAAAAGGTAATAAATCATCCATTTCCTTATAATTTCCTTTATCTCCAGGATAAACATAATCAGTAGAAATATATATTAATTTTATATTATATTTTATACATAATAAAACAACATTAGAAGTTCCTATAATATTAGTCAATATACTAATATCTGAATTATTATCATGCCTGATCATAGGTCTTGTTAATGCTGCAGCATGAATAAAATAATCTGGTTTATATTTAATAATATATTCTTCGATCTGATCTTTATTTATAACATTCATTTCATTTTTAAATGGTGCTATAATTTTATACTTTATGCTGATATTATTAATGATACATTTAGCAAGTTTACCACTACCACCAGAAATTAATATTTTTTTCATTTCATTAATCTAAATTAATATACCCCACCGCAAGAACCATAAACTTTTAAAATTTTATCATTGCAATCAAATTCCTTTATTTTAAATCCACACATAATATGTGCATTCGTAAAATTAACTTCTGAAATGGCACCCAAATCGTTATAATAATTTTCAAAATTACCATCTATATTCATTTTTCCTTTTAAATATGGTAAGCATCCAAATTTAGAATGTATTATATTTAAATAATTAACATTAGATAACCCACATCCTCCATGACAATGAATGGGAGTATTACAAATTCTTGATATTGGTAAATATTTCCAACAACATAAGAAAGAAACTTCATCGTCTTTCTCAAATTGTTCTATTGCTATTTTATAATAATTTAATAATGTAAACTCAATATCTTCTTCTTGAAATAGCCAATAGTAATAATCATTCTTAAAATGTTCAAATGCCCAATTAAATGAACCATAACTAGCGCCCTCACCCCATTCTCTATGGTAAACTTTTATATTACCATTTTTAGTTTTTCTTCCATTCAATTTATTTAAATATTCTTTTCCTAATTTAGCTTCTTTAAAAACTGTTGTACTATCATGATTAATAATTAAAGTATCCACATCACAACCTTTATCTAAAATTATTTCACTATTTATTATTTTATCTAACTTATTAATATTACTTTCAACATCGGAATGTTCTTTAAATCTTCTTGGTCCAAAATATGTAGCAATTATTTTACAATTTTTCATATTTAATTAATTTTTTTACAAACAGTTAAGGATGGAAACTCTTCTTTAACATAATACTCAAAATTTTTATTAAACCATCTATTTTTAAGAAATTCTCTTATTGGTGTTTTATCATATTTTTTCATCCATTCCACATTATCTCTTTCTTCAGAACCCCCCTCAAATAAAATATAACCATTTTTTTTTAATTTACTGTAACATTTATATATAATTTTTTTTAATAGATCACCATCATTAGACAAATCAATATGAATTAAATCAATAAAATTAGTACCAAACCAATCTATAACATTAAATGCATCATCCTCAATAAAAAAAATAGTTACTTTTTTTTCTTTATTCATGTTATTTTTTTTAAAATTTTCAACAATTTTTTCTTTTGAGCACTTTTTATATGGGTATTTAGACCATAAATCCACCAAAATTAATTGGGATTCGTTATTATTATCTTTAAGTCCTTTAGCAAAATGAATTCCACTATATCCCATATAAGACCCTAATTCCAAAATAATTTTTGGATTAAATTCTCTTATGAAATCATAAAAAAATTTACCATAATTATATTTATGATAAGTTAAAACATCTATACCAGACAAATCTAAATTCATTTTATTAGTTTCTTATATCAGACAACCTATTTATTTTTAATTTAATTTTGATAATTTATCCAATGTTAACTTTATATGATATTCAATATCATCCTCAAAAAGAAATCCAGTATTTTTAATTTTTTTAGTGCTAACTTCATAAGAATACTGATTTAATAGCGGAGTATCAACCATATTTAATTCTACATTTTTTATATTATTTTTAATAATATCTATTATATCAACTAACTTCTTATTGTAAGAAACAACATTATATACTTGATTCCAATATTTTTCTAAACTAAATAAGTATTCTAAACACTTATTTAAGTCGTTTAGCCCCAGATATGATCTAATTTGATTATAATTTTCTTTCCAAATAGTTAATGGGATATTCAATGATGACTGATAACAAAACTTATTTATTGCCGTATGAAATCTCATACCTTCACTTATACCAAAAATTGTCCCCAATCTTAAAATTAAATATTTTACATTATCTCCTAGTTCTTTTTCTATATAGTTTTCAATATCAAGTTTTGATTCTGCATATACGCTTTGGGGTTTTAAATATTTACTATTATCTTCATAAGCCATTTTTGTTAAAACACCATAAACACTAGTAGTTGAAGGAAATATGAATAATTTTACATTTGACTTTTTACAAGTGTCTATAAATATTTTTGTATCTATTATATTAATTTCTTCAATTTCCTTTTGGTTTTTAAAACTATTTCCTGCATCGGTAATGGCTGCCAAATGAATAACAATATCTATATTCTCTAAATCATCAATATTAATACTTCTAATATCTTTTTCTTTAAACGATATTTTTCTATTTAAATTAAATAAAGAACAATATCTTTGAGTTAATAAGTTATCAATAACTTTTATATTATATTCAAAAGATAAATTTCTTATTAAATATGAACCAATATGCCCTAGCCCGCCAGTTATTAAAATATTTTTCATTTATTTTCTATATTCCAATCCTCATTAAAAGAACCAACCTCTGCTCTTATCTCATCATTTGTGTTATACTTTTCTGTTAAATAATATAATAAAATTGACCCTGGTTCGAGTGACTTATAACCATGATAAATTCCAGGTGGAATTTTTAACACTCTAAAATTCTTATCTGATAAGTATTCAAACTCTGCACCTTCTTCGTATGTTGATAACCCAACCTTAAATGAGCCCTTTAAACATAACCAATAATCTGTTTGAATATTATGTTTATGCCAAGCAACAATATGTTTTGTTGAATTAACATATGTTATATTTATTTGTCCTTTATCTATATTTTTAAATACATCTAATAATCTCTGACCTCTATCGTCTTCATGAAATTGTATGTTTTCAAAACTATAATTCATTTTCTAAACAAATCTAACTATTGGTACATGAGTTATAAATTTCCCACCTCTATTTACAAAATCTTTTTCTTTATTAATTATATAATCCATATAATTCCATGCAGATAAAAATACATATTTTATATCAAATGTAAATCCTTTTTCTGGTGAAACTACTGGAATATGTACCCCAGGAGAGTATTTTCCCTGTTTATCTGGGGTTGTATCAATAATACAATCAATTAAACTATTATTTATATTACAATAATTAAAAATAGTAGTAGATTTAGATGTTGCACCATAACTTATTATCTTTTCTTTTTTATTTTTTATTTTATATAATAAATCAAATAAATCTTTTTTATAATATTTTATTCTTTCTGCAAATTTAAAATATATTTTTTTATTTTTTATTCCAATAATATCCTCAAATTTCAAATTATTTTCAACACTTTTATCTATTTTTATATCTTTATTATCTGTTTTTTTAACATATATTCTATTAGACCCGCCATGAACTAATAAATTTTCTACTTTAAATATTTCCAATTTATTCTGCATTAATAAATTTTTAAGTGATGTTACAGAAAATATATGAGCATGTTCATCATATATTTGATCATAAGAATATCTATTTAACATTTCCACTAGGGATGGATCTTCAAAAATAAAAATCCCATTATCTGTTAAAATATTATTAATTGATTTAAAAGATTCATTAATGTTTTGAATATGGCACATGCAATTAGCAGCATAAATAACATCAAATTTCCCATGCTCATTTTTAATTCTTTCAGATAAGTTATAATTCCAAAATTCAGAATATGTTTTATATCCTAAATTATTTGTTATTTCGGCAAAAGTATTACAAGGTTCAACACATATTGAATTTTCTTTATCAAAATATTTTATAAATACTGAATCATTACTCCCAATTTCTAATATTTTTTTATGATTAAAGTTCTTCTTAATTTTATTTGCAATGTCTTTAAAATGATTTCTCATTACTTCAGAACCAGAAGATTGATAGATATAATTTTCATTAAACATCATTTCTGGTTTAACAAAATTTTTTAATGATACTAATTTTGTTTTTTCATCAAATATAACAGAAAGATTATAAAAAAATTCTTTACTAAAATCTTTTTTATTCAAAAAACCATTAGCAATTGGTTGATTACCTAAATTTAAAAATTCTATTTTATCCATTTATCTATTTTTTCTCTCTCAACATGACACTCTAACATTGATCTTAATGCTATAGGGACTATATTGATAATTTCTTTTGATATTGAAGATCTAATAATTATTAATTCATCCTCTTCACTAATTATTATTCTAGGTGTCTGATGTTTATTTAGTACATGACTTAATCGTGGATATAAAACACAATTATGATGAAACTCATCCTCATTTTTCTCTATTCTATATCCAATATTATTAAAAAATTTATTCCAGCCATTTTGTCCATCGCTACCTTCAATTCTTCTTTTACTTCCCATATCCCCATCATCCCAACTAAAATATTCCTGTTTTTCTATCGATTTAATTTGTGATTCTTTACTTAACTCATCATAGGTGCCCAATAACTTTCCATATTTATTATACATTTTATCCAAATAAAAAGTACTAGATACTCCTAAAGGTGAATCTCTCCATGATGACGCTAAAGCAATTTTATCATCGATATTTAATATATCAATCAATTCTTTAAAATATCCTTTTTTCATTATTTTAACATCATCCTCATTAAAAAACCAATATTCATATTTATCTCTAAATTGATTAAAAGCATAACTAAAAGATGCCATAGCCATCCCACATCCATTATTCCAATCTCTATTTAATAATTTAATTGTTCCGCCATTGAATAATTCTTTTCCTTCAAATTCACTGAATAATTCTTTTCCTTTATAAATTAACTTTCTAGTTTCCTCAGATATTATTTTATCAAAATTATATAATGTTGTAACATCATGATTAACTAATACAATATCACACGGAATTCCAAAATCAAAAGATAAATAATGATTTAAAGCATCATATAAAACATATAATGTAGCACTAACATCCATTGGATATTTACATCTATTTCCTAAGTAAGTAGATAAGACAATTGTAGAATTTACTTTATCCTTACTTTTTATATTAATTATCTCTTGTAATTCCATTTTTTTAATATATTATTCATTTTTTATTAGTATCCCAATATTAAATCTTTATATGTTTTAACATCATGTTTTATCTGTGATATTCTATCTCCCTCTCTGAACAAGTGTTCATCAAATACTCCAGACCCTGCATAGTGAACCATGAAAGAATTAAATCTAAAAGGATTTCCATTCCAAGGTTCTGCAAAACAAACCATATGATTCCACTTGTATTCCAAACTACATACTTCAAACCCACATTTAAAAATGTTATAACCAATATGAGCACAATCACATCCCCAATCCTCATAATATTTTCCATCAATCTTTTTAAATATGTCCTTATGTTGCTTTGATACTACTATAAAACTGGGATTTGGATATCCTTCTTTCCATCCAATGTGACCAAAAAGATTTTGTATTTTTTGTATTACTTCTCTTCTATGTTCTGTTCTTGTGCCACAATCCTCATAAACAACGCCTATTTTATTTTCTGGCACAAGTTCAAAGATATTTGGTGCATTTTTTGTAAATAAAACATCACTATCAACGTGTAATATTCTATCATATTCTTCCAATTCATTATAATTACACAAAACCCTATAATGATATGGCTCATGATAAGTGCAATCAATAACTGGATCACTTAATCGTTTAAAATCTGCCCCTACTTTTTTGGCATAAGCCATAATAGAGGGGTGAGTTAAGTCATTTATATAGTTAAAACTATCATCCGTTCTTGTTGTTATTAGTAATTTCATAATTTTTATTTTTTAATAGTTATTTATACTTACCATTCCCATTCTTTTGGTACTTCTTTTATTTCTGGAATTCCTTCTAATCTACATTGTTCATGATGAATTAATCTTTCATTATAATTCCCTCTACCAATATTTTCATCTCTTATTGCATACATCTTATTTTTCTCCCCACTTAAAAAATAAGGATCAAGATTTCTATAATGAAAAATACCAAAAGCGTTTGTATTTTTATGTGGTAGTGGTGCATTATTTGGTGCTGGATGAAAATTACCTACTGGTACAGTCATATCGTATTCATAAATTATATTAGGATCAAACCTCATCACTGTGCCTTTTCTTCCAGCAGTAATTGGATCCCAATTTATATTTGAACCATTTGAAGTTATATATTTATCTACTCTATAATGATTTTCATCTTTATAAAGTTGAATAGATAAGGGTAGCCATAGATTTATATTTTCATCAATATTTTCAAAAAAATTAATAATTCCTTTTGTTGGTATTTCATCGGCATCAACCCATAAAATATAATTTGGATTATGCAATTTAACAAAATTAAATAAGTCCTGTCTTTGTTTAGGCTCTTCACCTATCAGCCAATTATATATTCCATCATGCCACTCAACTTTATCATATGATGAACAAATTTCTTTTGTATTATCTATGCTTTTACCATCTAATATAATAATTTTATCACAAAATATAGATAATACTTTTAAAACTTTATCTATAATAAAGTCTCCATTTTTAATTGGAATAGATGCAATTATTTTATGTTTCATTATTTTTTTATTATACACCAATCACTTATTGAAGCATCTAAATCTGATTTATAATATAATGTCAAATTATTATTTATAATAAATTCATTAACTGACTTATTAACAGGATTATAACTGTAATCGTGCCCGGCCAAATATCCACCTTGTTTTATTTTTGGCCACCATATTTCCATATCTTCCTTAACGAATTCGAAATCATGTGAGGCATCAACGTAAACCCAATCAAAATAATTATCTTCAAATTGTTTAACTGCTTCTGTAGATAAATTTTTTATAATTTCAATCTTTTTATTATCTTTGAATTTTTCTACTACTTTTTCATATATTTTTTGGCCATCCTCTTTTTCTGTTTTTGATGATCTAGGCACTCTAAATAAATTACCATCCCAAGCATCAACTAGATATAATAACTTGGGATTTGATATAGTTATAATCCTTTCTGCATTAACCCCGAATCCAACACCAACTTCAGCACAAATACTATTCTTTGGTAAAATATTTTCATATAAATATTCTCTACTGTTTCCTATTATTATTATTTCCATAATTTTTAATATTTTAATATTTTAATATTTTAATATAATATTAAATTATCTAATTTCTCAAAATTATAATCACTTATAACATGAAATTCTTTATCTTTATATTTTTTAAACGTATCATTCATATATTCTGCCGTACAATTAACTTGTCTTTGTGGATTACCAGATGTATCCATTCTAAATATTCCATTTTCATCATAAGTACCATTTTCAAATAAATGTTTTAAAAATGAACAATATTCAAATGCTTCTTTTTTTGTAAAATAATATCCCATTTTTCCAACTTCTTTCAAATCAAATCCAACTAACCCTATTTTATCATATTCTTCCATTAATAGTGGTTCTAAAGACCACTTATCTTCTTTATTTCTAACAAAATGTTCAAATATAGATGGCCCACTATCTGGATATAAATCTATTGATATATCAAATCCATATTTTCCATGAATCCATTGTTTATAATATTCTTTAAATCCTGAACCTATTTGATTAAGTGTAAGTTTTAAATTTAATTTGTTTTTCCATTCTTCACTATAATGGGGAGTCATATCATTAATAAATTCAAAATCTGCATGATTAGATATTAAATGTTCATATCCTTCATATATTGGTCTATTTATTATGGCAACATGATCAAAAGAATCAATAAATTCTTTTGTACATCTATATAAACTAGGTCCTTTACCTATAATAACTATTGATTTTGCCATTTTATTTTTTTATTGTACACCAATCACTTATCATATCTATTTGATTTCCCTTATAACACAGTTCTAAATTATATTTTTGTAAAAACCAATCAACTGCTGTTGTTACCCAATTATTATTGTAATCGTGCCCGGCCAAATATCCACCTTGTTTTATTTTTGGCCACCATATTTCCATATCTTCCTTAACGAATTCGAAATCATGTGAGGCATCAACGTAAACCCAATCAAAATAATTATCTTCAAATTGTTTAACTGCTTCTGTAGATAAATTTTTTATAATTTCAATCTTTTTATTATCTTTGAATTTTTCTACTACTTTTTCATATATTTTTTGTGCTTTATCTTTTAATTCTTGACTTTTATAATATTCTGGTAAATTCCTATATAAAGACCAATCCCAGGCATCTATTAGATATAATTTATGTGGATCTGACATTTTTAAAATTCTTTCTGCGTTAAATCCATCATCTACCCCTATTTCTGCACAAATACCATTTTTTGGTAAAATATTTTCAAATATATATTCTCTACTATTTCCTATTATTGTTTCCATAATTTTTTATTTAATTTTTAAAAGTAGAAAACATTTTTCTCATATTTTCAGTCCATAAATTAGTATCGTCATTTAATTCTTTAATTTCAAATTCCCTATCATCAAAGGGCCATTTTTTTGTTTTAATTGCATTTTCCAGTATTTCTCTATTAGCACACTTTCTATGTTCAACATGTGGAAAACTTTCAAGTAGTTTAACTATCATCTCATCAACTGACATGCAATAACAAAAATGACACCCCACTCTCTCTGGGAATGTTATCGGCCCATATCTCCAATTTGCTGGGTATTCATTTTTATGCTCCTTAAATTTTGCAATATTTGGTGCTACCCAATCTTTATTTATCCATAAATAATTTGGTTTATAAAAGAATTGCCATAAATTAAGTGCTACTGAACCATGTTGTTCTACTGATTTAAGAATATCTGGATATTTATGACCATAAATTATTTCATCTGCTTCAACAGAGATAACAATATCTTCATCTTCAAATTCTAATTGTGATTGAAAATATCCTCTCATTAATCTAACATTATGACTTAACATTATATGTTCGTTATCATAAGCAGGAATAACTTTATCTTTAATATCACATTTAAGATAAATAATTTTATCTCTTAATTCTTCTGGAAATTCATTAATATGTTCTTCAAATATATAGTCATTCTTTGATGGTAATCCAGTATGCCTCATATTATACTCACAAATAATAAATTTATCAATATAATCATATGCTTCCAATAAATTTAATTTGAGAAATTTAATTTCATGTGGTGAATAAAAATATGTTTTTAAATAAATCATTTTTTAAATATAAACTAAATTTTTATAAAGTAAATAATAAAATATTTATAAATCCAATAAAAAACAAAATTAAAATAATTGTACGAAATAAAAAGGTAAAACATTCCCACCAATCTATTTTGTTATTTTTATTGATGTCAAAATATTTAAACCACCATCTATTATTATATTTATCTATTAGCTTTTTCATATATTTTAAATTTTGATAAATCCTTACAAGTTTTTGAAGAATCCTGATCTTCATTATATTCTTTTATTTTTTCAAATAATTCCAATCCCTTTGCTGCTTGTTCTGGGGTTAAATACATATTCCATCCAATCATATTAAACTCATCATTTCTATATAGTGTTTGCTGATGTCTTCCTTCATATTCTTTTGTACATTTATTACATACTAATGATTTACCGGAGTTAATAGTTGTTTTACAAATTAAGCATTTCTTTTTCATTTAATAACAAAAATAAGATATTACTTATAAAAGTAAATATTTCTTTAATAAAACTACTATTTTGAGATTTCTTGACTTATCAACATTATTTTCATCTTATATCTCTTCTATCCTTTTTGATTTATCATCAATAATTAAATCATAATGGGGTTTATCCAATCTTAATTCATGATATTTGCAACCCCACCTATCTAACTGTTGTTTTGTTAATTGTGTCCAATCTAATCCTGTTGTACCACCACGACTTGAATAATAAACAATATAATTATTTTCATCATATAATTTATTGATTTTATCAATATTTTCTTTTATTGGAATTGCTTGTTCGTATATTCTTTTTCCATCATATGTTGCTATTGTTTCATCAATATCACAATAAACTATCATTTTCTATATTTTTTAATATATGAATGTGAGTATTAATATTAAAAATCACATTATATTATCATTTTATTTTTTTTTCTTCTACTTTAAGAAAACCTCTAACTGCTTCCATTATAAGTTCTTTACGATTATTCCAATATTCATCATCTTTTTTAAAATTCTTATACCATTTTTTAAATTCTTTTGATTCTTTTAATTGTTGTTTTGTTTTTTGAACAAATTTCCAATAATATTTCTTTTTGTCATGAGTTAATCCTTTACTTTCCAACATATAACCATTTTGTAAAATAAGATCAATTATCTTATTATATGGAAGTAATAATTTTTCATTTTTATAATCTTCATGTGTTTCGATATAAAATTCAATTGGTTTTTCCATTTATTTTTTTATTTTTAAAATATCCCTCAAATAATCCTCTTTTTTTTGCATCTTCAAACATTCTTATACTTTCCTCAGTAAGTTTTTTCCAATATTCTTCATTTTTTCTATTTGGATCATTAATAAATTTTTCAAATTCCTTATCTTCTTTTAATTGTTGTTTTGTTTTTTTAACAAATTTCCAATAATATTTCTTTTTATCGTGGGAAAGTCCTTCTTCTTCCACATAATATCCTGCTTGCATTATAAGGGGAATTAAATTTCTGTAAGGATTTAGTAATCTTTCACTTACAAAATCTTCATAAGTTTCCATATAAAATTTATCTGGTGTTTCCATTGTTATTAATATTTTAAACATCTCTTTTAGTTTACCAAAAAATACAATACTTTTTTGTAATTCTTTAGGTAAAAACTCATTAACTACGCTTCTATCATAAATAGCTTCTTTTCCTTTTACAAATTGATTATTTTTATCTACTATTGAAAAATAAAACACTAATTCTTTATAGTTACTAACATATGTGAATCTAATTCCTAAAAATATCTGATGTTCTACATTATTTTCCGCATCTATCCCAACACCTAGGTATACTGTTTTTTGGTCATCATCCTTAATAAAATTATTTTTATTAAATTCTTCAGGAACTTTCATTTCTTCTGTTAAAAATGTTCCATCAAATCTATAATTATATAATTTCTTTATTCTTTTTAATTGATCATTCATAATATTAATAAATATTTTATTTCATCAATTTTTCAACAAGTTTTAAATCCTCATAACTATCAATTTGAAATGAATCTATTAAAGGTATTTCAACATAACCAATTTTTCCTCCCAATCTAAATTTATTTTTCAA
>ERZ1292644.599-Hain-H14-01um-R2-599-length-23360-cov-4_pt1 | contig 23360 bp, 39 predicted proteins | sample MGYA00564402_ERZ1292644 | MGnify/ENA primary metagenome ERZ1292644 (study PRJEB36523, sample SAMEA6512644) | groundwater metagenome | collected 2019-01-09 | study: AquaDiva: Metagenomics assemblies of 32 groundwater samples
CACTCGCTACAGGTAGCGAAGGTCGACTTGCAGTTCCTGGACAATCTCTGGTCAATAATTCATCGTATACACTACGAGTAGAAAAACACACTACATCGGCAGACTTTTTCCTCGGTGAGCAAAGAATTCTAACTGCGACGGGTGTTATCCTTACTGGCTCACCGGGATTGTGCACTTTATCAAGAGACGGAACAACAACTGCATACTTCCAAGAATATCATGTCAGCGAAGATGTGTATCAGTTTGATGACGCATCTATCAATCAATTAGTACAGGAAGAGCAAGAGTTTATTGAGCAGAGAGTTGGTAGAGTATACAGTACTCAAACCATTACAGAGCTTAGAGATTGGGATGAGAGACAACCGCTTCGAATGCCATTCTTGCCAGCTCGGTCGTTCAACATGCTACCATCTGGAACTCAATTAATGGGTACAGGAACTGACCAACGGGTATTTTCTACAGGTGAGCTTGCAATGTATCTTAGACAGCGTCCGGTAATGAATGTTATTTCTCTTGAAGAAGATACTGCGGTCGATGGAAGCACACCTACATGGACTCTAAGAACACAAGGTAGAAACGGAGATTATGTAGTATATCCTGAAGTGGGAAAGATAGCATGGCTTAACAATCTGCCAAACAACGGTCATCAAAATATCAAGATAATCTATACAGTCGGAAGTCCCAAAGTCCCAGCGTATATCAAGGGGTATCTTAAGGAAAAAGTGGCATTAAGGTTGCTTGAGAATTTGGGTACCGGTGATGATGGTATACAGAGAATGGTAGAGAAGAAAGAGCGGAATCTTACACGATTTGAAGAGTATATACCCCAAAAGGTACTTCAGTATGGAGTTGGAAGCGGACAGCCAATTAGGTGATATTATGATGAATCATGAGACGCAGAATGAGGTTTTGGTAGCTCTTATCAACCAAGTAAGGGGCGAACTTAAGGGAGATATTGCAGATATCAAGACTGACCTAAGTAAACTTCAGGTTGAATATGACGCAGTCTTGCAAGTCCAGCTTGAAATGCTTGCTACTCAGAAAGCTACCAAACGTATAGTAAAGTGGATAGGTGGAACAATTACTCTCTTAATAGGTATATTCCAACTGGTCCAATTAATTTTGTCGGTGATATAGATGCCAACGCCAACGAATCCAGCGAATGTTAGTTCAGTGGACTCATCACTTTCGGACATGGAAGACCCTAATATTGTGATACTTCAATTACTAAAAAACGATTGGGGAGCAGATGCACGGCAGAATTTCAAGTATCAGAAGCAGAAAGTTAGATTCTTTGGGCAAGACCAGTTCTATGATGGCGGGGCAACACCGTGTATTGTAGTCTGGTGGATGGGAGATGATGTTGGCAGATGGGGCGGAGGGTCAGCCAAGCGGTATCATCACAGCGACCACAGAATCTGGATATTTTGCAGAGACCCAGATGAGCGATGGCAAGTCGTAAAAGAAGTAGAAAGGATACTGCAGAAGTACGCCATCAACCCAAGTCCTAATATGCTACGAGTTGACTACTATAAAATCATCCCGTGGCAGCAACCAAGTCCAGTGCAAAAGTTATTCCGAGCCACTGTAGATTGTAGAGTTATCTTTGTGAAATAATTACACCGCGTAGGGGCGTCATCGCTTGTGGATTCGCACGCTACGTCTCTTCCGGTAAGACCACGCTTGCGACATCCTAAACGCGGCATGGTAATATATGGGCATGGTGCTATATAAACTTGGTGGAAGCCGGCTACACTTCAATGGTCGAATTGGAAAGGCTGACAGAAGAGCAACTAATCCACGCTGACCTGTATAATCGTATCACTGACGTCGTAAAGCATAGAAAGGTAGGAAGAGTGTTGTACGCCGGTCCGACGGGACTTAGGACTTTTTCATATTTTACTATGCCAGAGTATTATCGCATTGAACAAACATTTGCATATGTGATTGAAGATGACATGGTCTCCGCAGAAGATGTCGTGGCTGGAACGAAAATTCTTAAAGTTACTTGGTGAGTGTAAGTTACACGGCTTTATCCACAATTTTCAAATTGACGCTTATGATATAAGATACAACGAAATTCGGACCTTTTACGCTGACTTTTGTTTTCCAGAACTGAAGTTAATAATTGAATGCGACTCTGAAATGTACCATTCAAAAGATTATCAGAAACGAAGAGATGGTACACGACAAGAGATTTTGGAGCAAGCCGGATTTACAGTTGTGCGGTTCTCTTCAAAACAGATATTGAAGGAGCGAGAAGCTACTAAAACCGCACTGAAAAAAGCTGTTGGGGAAGCAGCTATAAGAAAAGCCCTACTACCCCAGTAGCGAGAAGCTGCAACCCAACTTTCATAGTCATAGGGACCTAAGTCCCTTGATACAAGAAAATAAGGTGAAACTATGCCAATTTTTGGAAGCTATGATGTTTTAACTCGTTTCGTTCGAGAGACTACTTTTGGCTCTATACCCAGCAATCCTGTATGGGCATGGATAGACTCTGGCGTGCAAATGATGCAACCTACTGAATCAAAAAGTAGGATGGAAATCTATTCACTTGACCAACGACGCGACCCACGGTTCTCTTTGTATATGGAACGGGCATTTGATTATAAAATCAGATACTACCCGAGCAATATTTCTTTTCTAACCTATGGAATTACCAGCGCAAACACATCTATTTCAATTGAGGAATACTGGAATCCACAAGTGGGTGGAACAGCGCAGTATTATAGATTTCTCGGTGCTCAGTGCAATGAAGAACAGATAACTTGGAATGTAGGACAACCTCTTCAAGTTGATATGACTTTCGTGCACAAAGATGTTCCGGCTCTATTCCCAGACACTAATATAGTGGCTGGAGCAACCAATGCAGCTGAGCCCACTGCACAACCATTTCTCTTCTCTGATACTTTCATTACGCTACAATCGTCGGGCGCTATTGGATACCAGAATATCAACATACTTAGTGCTACAGTTACTATTCGGAACAAAATAGATAGACGGTCTGGCTATAGTATCGGACAAGATTCTGTAACAGCGCTTCCTCTGGGAAGACGCGAAGTTGATGTCAGTATAACTCGAATGTTTGAGGACCTCAACCAAGTCGCTCAATGGACTGCTACACAAGGTACACCAGTACAAATCAAGTTCCCGTTAGGCTCAAGTAATACATTGACTATCAACAATCTCAAATGGGACCCCATCGACCTACCTAAAGACGTGAATCGCGACATCCTTGTATATACCTTCACTGGAAAAGCATATGAACCTACAGCAGGCGGGGCTTCTATCACGCTGGCTTAACCATGCCAATCGGCGTTTCAATAATTGTAGATGACAGAGCAAGCAAAAAGCTTGAACAGTTAGGAATTAGTATGTCCCAGATACAGCAGCGGATTATTGATGAAGCTGCTGAAGTATTTCTTAAGACAGCGCAAGAAACGTGTCCTTCACCCACATCAGTATACTATCCAACAGAATCAACTGGTCGCTTACGAGATAGTCACGCCATTCAAGACATACCCGGTGGAAAAATGGTAGTTGCAACAGCTCCGTATGCTTTGTATGTACACGAAGGACATTTTGTTGTTGGTGGCAGATTTGGTACAAGAATTCCAGGTGAAAGACAAACGGGTAGACCAAGAAGCTATGAATTTGTAGCTGCTCGACCGTGGATGATTATGGCTGTACAATATGGAAAGACTGAAGTAGAAGAGATGGCTATAACCAAAGTGCGAGAAGCACTGGACTTAGCAGCTCTGAAACATGATTAAACTTCCGCCCCGAGAAGGGGTGTAAACACGAATCACGAGGAGTGATATAAAATGGAAACTATAACTGTAAGTGGGTTCGATGGCGCGGAATATGTTGTCAGTGCAATTTCATGGGTTGTGAAGAATCAAATCCGTGTAAGTTGCAATGATATAAATCTCTACACACAAAAGGTCTTATTCGACCAGCATTTGTATACAAGGAAAATGTTCCTTGCGTGTGTAAAGAAGAATGGCTCTCCATTAACTGATGCAGATATTGACTTACTTGATGGCAAGACTGGTGAAGTTTTGGATATCGCAGTCCACAAGCTAAACGACCTTTCTGTCGTGGAGAGACTAAATTTACAAGGTCCGCTACCACTGACAACCCAATAGACCCGATACTAAATGAGTATAAGATTACGATGCTATTTGGGCTACCTTTGCGACTGGACAAAGTGCCAGCCAAGAAGTTAGAGCAGTTTATCGTAATCTATAACGAGCTCCAAAGAAAGCAAGAAGTAGAGCTCCAAAAGTCACAAGGAAAAACTGATACAAGGATGGTAGCGAAATAATGGCAACAGTACCAGGTGCGCCCGGAGACCAAGATGTAAGTATACGCATTACGACTGAGTATGATGACACTGGCACTTCTGCAGCAATGGTGTCGTTACAACATCTTCAAGTAAGTGTCTCGTCTATCACTGCATCAATGATGGGAATGTTCAACATGCAATTTATGCAGATGCGAGCAGCTGAAATGCAGGCTGTATCTCTTAATAACCTCGAAAATGCACAAATGGGTTATAACAATGCCGTAGCAAAATTTGGAAAAGATAGTGAACAAGCAATAGCTGCTCACAATAGACTTGAAAATGCACAATCACATGTAGTCAGAACGCAACTAATGCTTGAAAGATATCAACGAATGTATGTTCTACAGACAATTCCTATGATGTTTACCGGTATTATGGGATTAGTTCAGGCGTATCAATCTCTACTTATCGCACAAGGAGCAGCTGGAAATATAGCCGCTATAGCTGGATTCATCGCGTCTACCGCACAGATTGGTGTTGCAGCTTATACTTTATCTCAAGCTGCTGAGATGGCAGCTACACCTGGAACAGCACCAACAATGCACAGAGGCGGCGAAGTTCCACGGACAGGCAAGTATTACCTTGAAGCTGGTGAGAAAGTTACGTCTACCGACCAAAGTCAGAGAGGTGGCGGTGGAGGGACTACACCTATTGTTATTCAACTTCAGGTTGACGGTAGACAGATAGCTCAAGCTGTATATCCTCATGTTGAGTATGAAAGACGGAGAGGGTCTGGTGTTGGTCAGTAATGACCGTTTATCTAACTGATGATGCGACACGTATTGATATTTCTGAGTCCCATATTGTAAAGAACGACATTCCAAGATATGCAGTCCTTACTCCTATTCAAAGCAAGAATGTTATTCAGCCTATGGGCAGTCTTGGTAGGAGCATTAGTATCGACGGCGTATGGGACATCATTGATAATGTAAATGACGGCAGAGCTACTTTAGAGTATTGGAGAACAAATAACATTCTTGTACTTTACGATGATACAGCAGCTACAGACCTTTCAGCGTTTGGTACTCGTGGATGGTTTACAGTTAGAGATTTCAGTTGGAACTTTAAAAAAGGGACAAGTCAGTATATCATCTATTATCACATCGAGTTGAGTGAAGCGATTAAGATAACTGTAGATGATAACGCGGGAACATACTCAACAGGTGATTTCTTCAAAGCAGGCGAAACACCCCACGCCATGTCACTTGCTTACAGTCATCAGCCCCATACATTTGTTGACCAATTTAATAACTTTTGGGTAGTGCCAACTCTATCTGTAGGCGCTACGACTTCTGTTGGTAATACTGTCAATTTGAACACAAGAGCATCTTTCTGGACAAGCTCTGCTGGAAATGAATGGACATGGATAACAGACTATCCGGCGAATATTACACACGGAAGCTCTGTTAGATTTGTTCCCCCGAATCGAATATCTATGATTTGGAATGAAGAGCACACACTACGTTTTGTAAGTGGAACGATAAGTACCGGTCCAATTATTACATTCGATTCAGCCGTTACGATAGCTTCTTCAGCCGGAGCAAAAGATGAGCTTCACTACAGACCTTATCTATATGTGTCATCATCAGGACGGTCTTTCGTCAGTGTTTGTTCTGCTGGTAGCCAGATAGCTATTTATGATAGCGTCGATAGAGTTACTTGGACATATAGAGCAGCATTTTCTACTGCATCTGATACAACAAGATATAGCACCATCTTTGAAAGTATAAGACCTCCTGTAACGACTGATATATGGTTCAGGAATGGCGGTACCCCATTAAGTAAGCAGGTCGAAGATGCACCAGATAATAGTGGATGGTCCATAATTGCAGATGGAAACAGTGACGGTCTTCCCAGTCTCTCAGGTACAATAGATTCAAGGGCACGGTCTGCGACAAGAGTTATGAAGTTAGCAAGCGTAGGAGCATCTGTTGTTACATCTGACGGCGAGATTGCTGGGTGTGCGGGACTTAATTTATTTTCGTTTGACGTAACAGCTATTCCTACTGCAAGAATATTCGTGTGGGTACAAAGTGCAGGTGTTGGGATAGGCTTTAGAACATTTAACCAAAATACTCTGGCACAGTTTGATACTCACTTCTTTCCGGCAACTGCACAATGGGTTGAATGGAATCTTGACTCATTTGTCTATACCGCTGCGAGTACTGGCGGTGCTGGAACTACAGGTTCACGATTCTATACTGTAGTTGCAGGAAAGTATGACTTAATGCTTGACGATGCATCAAATAGTCAGACTACATCATTCCAGTTCTACAAAAGAGTTACATGGCATGATAATACAGCGGGAGGACGGATTACATCAAACACAAGATGGGGAGGCTATGGAGAAGGAGATTATTCAGAGACTGGAGTAGCAGGAACATTTAGTGCTCAAGCCCCGACAACTTCTGCCGGTGCATTCGCTACATTAGGGACTAGTACTCAGAGTTTCGGTTCTATGGTCTTTTCGTCAACAATAGGTGGAGCTACACCGCGACTTGATTTTGTAAAATTAGATACTACAGGCGGAAGTTCGTCACTTATACTTCAAGCTGCACCTATAGATACAAGTACAATTGGACAGTTTGTAACAATAGGGTTAGTCTCTTCCGGTGACAATGTCAATATTTTCTTCATGAAAAATGGTGTACCGTGGTTCGTACGTGTTCCTGATGGAGCAGTAAGCGGGTCATTTACACCTGCCGCATTTACAACTACATCAGCAGGAAGAATTAGACATCTTAACACACCCGATATCCCAGCTGTAGCTCAAGGTTTCTTTGGATGGCAAGAAGGCGGTATATCTCCATTTAGAATTTATTCTGGGGTGCAGAGAACTTGACCTTAGTTAGGCTTTTCGACCCAGCTAATTCTGCAACCGATGTCATCAATGTCTCTCATACGGACCCCGATTTTACAGCAAAAGCGAAGATTGGGACTTTAAATAATCCATTTAGGTTCACTAACATCGTAATGTTGATGGGTGATTCCGGACGAGAAGTAAAATTATCTGGTGTGTTTATCTCGCCGTTTACATCTGTAGGCGGAGCCTGGACAAGTTCAGCTGGTACAAATCCCCTACTTACACTGCAAAAATGGGAGAGACAAGGAACCAGCCTTACACTTGATGTAGATACTGGTATCACTCTTACTTCGGTGAATGTATCCCTAAGTAATTATCATCTTATTGAAGGACAGCCACTTTCACAGACTTTGATTGTATACGAGATAACTTTATTGGAAGGTGCAACAAGTTGAGAGTAGTGTATAACCCTGTAGCTCTTATACCTTCACCGAGCGCTTCAAGCTCTAACGGCGCTCAGACACCAGACTTAGCCATTGACGGTGATACTACGACTTACTGGGAAAGTCAGTCAGAGACTAATCCGTACATTCAGATAGATTTGACCAAAATTCTTCGTGTCTTTAGAATTGAAGTTAGATTTGGCTCTGTAAATGTTCCTACTACTTTCCGTATTCTTAGTTCTGATGTTGACGGTACACAGCCGGGTGATACAGAATATGGAACTTTCTCTAACCAATTCAACCGTGTACAAACCGTAAATAATCCCACCGCAAGTGTAAACAATGTCTATACACTTACACCTGCTCAAGATGCTCGCTATATTCGTATTGAGATGGTCGGCACCGGGCAAATGCGGATATATGAGATTACAATCTATGCATCAAGTAATATAGCTAACACTGCTGCCAGAGTTAAAATTGGTAGTACTTATGTAACAGCTGATACACATGTTTTGTTAGAGTTAAGGGTGCAAGAATGTCCAATCTCAGACAAAATTAGTGAAGTGAGCATTAATGTTAATAACAAAAATGAGAAGTATACTCTGTCAACTTTTGCATCTAATTCTCGAATTCTTTGCTGGATTGACGGTGTACTAAAACTTTACGGCGTCGTAACACTGCCTGCTGAAAGGTTTGATGTAGGCGGATTTGTTATGACTGTACAAGCAAAGGACTACGGTGAGTTCTTCATCAATCAGACGATTAGAAATGCATGGGCAGCAACAACAATCTCTGACCAGACACTGGCAGATGATATTATCACAAAAGGAGACAATTCTATTCTGGGCCAAGTATTATCATCAGTTGGTGCTCGTCTATTCCCGGGAACTTCTACAGGCTATCAAGGTGTAGTAAGTACTGATTCAAGTCCGAATATATTTCCATATTTTAAGTCCCAGAATGTAGATGCGTGGAATCTGCTCAAAACTCTGCAATCGCAGGCAATTGACGGTGCGTGGATTACACAAAACCCAACCTTTAACAAAGCTGGGTCTTCGTATTCTCTTTTAACTAACGCATTGTCAGACGGCTTTTGGGTGGCATTCAAAACAGCCAGTGGATATATACTTAGATTTCCTGCGTCTGGTTTAGAACTTGATGTTACACCAGTTATCCTAAACAATGATGTTGTTACATCGCTCAACAACTACAATTCTGCACTAACTTATGACGGCAGCATTGCGAATGAGAATAACTATCAATATGTAGAAGCTACACAGCCGGTCTACGTGAAGATATCACAGCTTAGCAACGCGTCTGCACTTGCAATGAGTTATACTTATGGAACGTCTGTAAACTATGGTGATGGTGCTTCAATAGCTGGTACTCCTTCACAAATTGAAGATTTCATTATAGAATGTGCTACATCGTACGGCACTATTCGGAGACTTCATTATCTCTCCAACGCAACCACACTTGATGGCGGTGTAGTCACAACAATTACAACAACTGATACAGATTCAGATAAGTATTTGACCCTCTCATCTCCAAGAAATCTTAACAGCGATTGGGTGTCTCTATTTGGCTCATCTGGAACTAACGATATTGTTACTTTCGTCAGAATTAGACTCATACCATATGTAAAACCAAGAGGTGCAAGCCCAACTGGAGGAACAACTCAGAGAGTAAGAGCAATACTTCCTCTAACTTTTACGATGACTGTTAATTCTGGAGTAAAAATTCCACCTACTAATTACGATTTCTATGTCAGTAGTACTCTAAGCTCAGGTACTTTGGTCCCAGATTTAATGTGGTTCTCAAAACCAAGACTTGGACTGGACCTTGATAGAAATCTTGATGAAAACCAAACTATCAGATTCTACTCAAACTTTCCACGTTCAGATATAAATAATCTGATAAGTTTCGAAGTACAAGATGACCCGTATACACTAAAGAATGAGATAGAAGTTACAGGAACACAAATAACTCCGTTTCAAGATAAGACATCAATTAACGCCAGAGATGCATTATATCTTAGTGGAACCCCGCCATATCACGGTTCTGTTCCGCCACAGGTCCTTATTAGCGACTCTACTAATATGAATACAGCTGGACGCAGACGTATAGGTAAAGATATTTCATCTCATAATCAAAGTGAGGTTGCACGTACAGCTGTAGAAGAACTGAGCACATTGTCTCAGACAGTCAGAAGAGTGATAATTAGAACTAAAGGAAACGCTAATCTTACACCGGGCAGAATAGTTTATCTTGACTCGAGTTATTCGACACCGATTGGCTACTACTATATCATCAGCGCTAATCATATGTGGACAGTTAATGGATATGAAACCGAAATCACCGCTACAAAAGATATGCTTAGATTTTCTACTGAATTAGCACGACTTCAAGGAGAAATACTTACTGTTGCATCTCGTAAATCAGGAAGTCAATCTACAAAACAAGGAACAAAGAAGATTGCATTTTCAAAGGTTTCAGCTGATTTGAATGGAGTAGAGTTATCGCAGAATCCAGAAGCTGGTTCTACAAGTCAACCGTCACTTCGATTTCCATTAAATCTTGTGCCTGAATTCTCTGACATCAAACATGTAACAGTTACTACTACAAGATTACTGGGACCGCTTCAGCATGGACTAACTAATCCGCCCGGAACATTTGGACAAAGCGGATGGGATAGTCTGAATACAATCGCAAGTACATTTAATACAGAATACACAGTTAACGATACTAATTGGGTAGCACAAAGGTTATCTTTTCCTACTCAATCTGCCGGCAGAATCAAATATAATTTCAATGCAAGAGTAGGCAGTGCCTCATTTAATTCAGGTGCACAGTTAATTGTATCAATCTTCTCAGATAGTGATTCTAATCCGTCACTTATTCAATCATTATTCAAAGCAGCAGGATTTGACCCCACTGCACCTACTAATATTGGTTCATCATACGTTGTACCATACAGTAGACTTGGTATCGCTGGTACAAATGTTGCTGAGACTCCGTCTACAAATACGAACTTCACATCCGTCGAAGTAGAAAATCCGAGTATCTGGCAACCGGGTCAGCTTTTCTGGATTGTATTTGCTACTCAATCATCTGGTGGAACAAATGTTTTCATATCACGGCAAAATGCTCTTGGCACGCAACCGGCAAAAGTATCTACAGATAGTGGTGTAAGTTGGGGAGGAACAGCCGGTTCTATGGTTGCATCATTTCAACCGCAATTAGCGCTTAGTTCAGCTGGCGCTACTGGGTATGGTAATGGGAACAAATTAGCACTTATCGAACCGGTCAGTGGGGTAGGAATGGTAGCTAAGTCGCAGGCTGGGCTTCATCAATCATATTCAGTAATTGACTTCGATACATCAGTAATAGCAAGGAAAAGAAGACAGAATATTGATGTAGCTTTTACGACTACTGCTGGCGCCGGAATATCTGGGTCAATGGCATACAGTCGTTGGGATTACACAGCAGATATAGCGTACGAAGAGTTCTAAGAATTTAGAACTCTTTTGTGGCAGTTCCACCACTTGGTCGAATTGTGCCGTCAGACTCAATTACATATTGAGAAAATGCTACCAAATAGGAGTATCCTTCTCCGCACGTTTGCCATGACACGAGTTGCATACCGTTAGCTCCTACCAGTAACTTTGTCTGTCCGTGTTCGATAATGATAGCAGCCAAATTGTAGAGTACTTCAGTTCCGTTAATATGGACAAGTAATAGAGGTATTGTGATATTCATATTGGATTGGATGACCTCTCCTGTACTGGACACATTTTGTGACTGGAAATTTTGGACATACACTTTGAGAAAACTTGACGGTCCTGATTGATAACACGTTACGTTCATAACTGTGAAGATGTCATATCTTGTGTAAGTTATGTTCTCTGCCGGTGTCGGTGGTGTAGGTGGAGTAGTAGGTGTGACGGTCTGATTTCCGGTTCCAAATAAAGCAAACATACCTATACTCGACGCCATAACTACTGCCAGAAGTACTGCAATGATTTTCTTCATTCTTCATCACCAATTCGAAGAAGACTTACAACGACATTGATAAGTTGGAAAGGCAACATGAAAGTTATCGGCAGACCGAAATGAATAAAATACCCAAGTTCCCACATTAGTAATGCCCCTCGTTTCTTGTAATTAGTGCTCTGTAATTGCGGTGACACTCTACACACAGATTTCGAGTTTCAGGTCCACATGTACACTCATCAATGTATTTAGTTGACCCGCAATTATCGCAAGATATCTCGTTATCCATTCTACACAACTTCCTTTCTGATGTTGCCTGTAACCGGGTCGATTTTCGTTGATGAATCAAGCGTCTTGCCGCAACGGTCACAGTAAATTAAGCCGTCAATCTGGTTGCCGTTAGCATCACATACAGCAGTCCAGAAGTGTTGTTTCTTTGTTACTCGCATTACGCGAAGTCCTCCAGGTCACCAGAAATCATGCCACAGTCAACACATTTCCAGTACTTGACCGGACTGTTGTCACGAATTATCTTATCATCCATTCCTACTGGGTAGACTGCGTTGATATGCTCACATTCGTTCATGCGAAATCCTCCAACATCTCTTGGAATTCTGGGTCAATCGTTGGTGCTCGCTCAACAAACTTGCTGCCCAACCTACCCGAAAACTTCACGTCTCTTATGAACGCTTTCTTGAACTGCTCTCCGGCTATCTTTGCAGCTACTTTCCAATCAACTACTGCCTCAGCCTTGCGTTCTTCGCGCCACTCTTTCTTTTGTTCAGCTATCAAGTCTGCATTCAAAACGCGGTACTTAGTCTTTTGCTGGGCTTTCATCCATTTTGCACTTACACTTGTCATCTTAATTCCTCGCATTCACTACAAGTTCTTTTCTGGGCATGTGACCACACCCAAGACCCCACTCATCAAGGTATTTGAGGTTGACTACAACTTTTACCAGACGTCCACCATATCTCGGCTCCGCACATTGGTAGCATCTTACTAAGCTCCCAACCCTTACTTTCATTTCTGGTCCCTAAATATACATAGGACAAACTGCCTATTAAAGGTATTGGGGCTGTCATGCGGCAGAGTACATAGGACGGTACTTAGACTTATCGGTCTGCCATAACTACATGTTTATGTGGACGACAATTCGCGGCGTGTGGACATGCGTAATGATGCATTTTACTGAAACCTAACAAATTATGTAAGTCCCGTTCGCAGAGCTCGTGAATCAGAGCCGCAGTTATACCACGACGAAGATGAAGCTTGCAGATATAAATAGAGTCCTCAAAAGGGTTGTAGTAGCATGCTCCAAATGTACTACGTCTGAAATTCATTTAAACCACCCAAGGAATAGCCAACCCATCTGAGCAATCGCACCAAAACTCGAAATTGCCCATTTAACGATGGTGGCAGTTTTCGGAGTCAGATTCCAGTACCATATTAAGGTATCCTGCACATCCGTCTCGAGGAAGTCATTAAGTTCCCACAAGAACCCTTTCGCTTTGTGAACTATGTCAAAGGTTCTCATTTTCATGTTTGCCTCATTTTATCCTCTTAAGATGTCCTTCTCTTAGGAACCACAGTGTAATCTTGTCTTCGGTTGCAACAATCGCTATTGGCTTCATCTGCTCAAACTCTGACGGAACAGGCTCTCCATCCGTCAAGGTAACACTTACCACACTCGAGTTCCTTACCTTGAGAAACTCTTTCCCTACTTCTTCAAGAACATCAAGTTCTCGACCCATCTCGAGGATATTGAAGTTTCTCATGCCAGTCATTGGTATATCTTCTCCAATCCGATATGCTTGAGTTGTTGTGTTGGTCTTCTATTTTTGAATATAATCCGTCTTTGCTTTGGACCATGACCAGTCTGCTTGATATGCTCGTAGTAGGCATCATTGGTGAAGGTTAGTCCACAGAAGCAGAAGATTGTTGTTGGCATTTTTCTCACTCCAATATTACGGGTATCTTCCGTGATATCAAGTTAATGTTCCTCATGCCTTCGTGCCATATCTTCGAGTGGCGTTCCAGAAAGCTGGAAAGTCTTGATTACTTCGTTTGCGGTCCATCCTTTATTGCAGATTAGCAGGCAGATGATGTCTCGCATCTGTTCCGTTGAATTTACATGTGCTGTTACTTGGTCTGCTATGATAGCCGATAGGTCTTTCAGCTGCTCGGTAAGCCTGTTGACTCTAATTCCCATTACTTAGTCAACCTCCGAGTTATATATTCGCGGATTGCCCAGTCGTTGAGCTCTTTGTTCTTACGGTCGAACTTCAGATTTCGTATTTGAAGTTCTCCACTTCCATTCAAAAAGATAATTCGCTGAACTTTGTCAGCCAACTTAACAACAATCGGATTTCGCATCTATGCAACATCCACAACATCGATGTAGTCACATTCGTCGTATAGGTCGTAATCATCATCGTCGTCGTAGGTTGTATCACATACACGGCATCTTAGCGCCATTTACGCAACCTCCATTCGTTTCTTGAGCATCTCAAAGGTTCTTAGAGTTAAGTGACCTTTCTCAATTTGCTCTTTCACAAGATTCAAGAAATACTCCTTGTCTGCGTCTGTTAATGTTCCAATGTAACTTTCTCCTCTGATGAGTTTCTCTACACTAACCCATCCAGCTATGTCTGCTATGGAAGTCATCTTAGAATACCTCTCTCGTCCCCATTTGGTGTCCGACGTGCTCGACGCTTGCGTTGTCAACTACCAGCTTACGTCCGAACGGTCGCTTAAACTCCATCTGCGTAAACACACCGCATGCCTCGCAGTAGGGCACTTTCTGTCGGGTAGAAACTGCGCCGACTAACCTTGCTACTTCCCAAGGCTTTAGGCTTACGTCTTTCATCTTTGGTTCCCGATAATGCTATGGGCGTGGTCCCTAATAAAGGTAGTGTTTTTGATGGACTGTACTATGGAGGAATTGGAGTCGGACCGTAATATCCACAGACAGGACATGTCCAATGTTGGAACGCTGGTTTTGAAGTATCGAAGAAAAGAGTGCTTCCGTCATTCGGGCATACCTGTCCTTTCTGAACGCTACCCCAGATATTTTCGTCTTTATTCATAAAAGAAACACCACCAACCAAATTCCAACAAGAATCACTACTCCCCATAAATCGATATTTGGATATTTACATTCATGCCAGTGTTTATCACAAGGCAAATCGTAACTGCAATCTCTACATGTCATTTCTTTCTCTCCCTCTGCTCTCTTCCACGTCGCATTGCGTCATACAATTCTTTCTTTGCTTGTCCCTTGAAACGGTTAATGACGTTGTAACCGCGCCAACTCATTCCACATGTTCTACATCGCAAGTCTTGCTTTCGTATATCTTCAAGAAACTCTGGTGTTGGTATCCAGTGGCCACATTGTAATTTGATTTCTTCTCCACGGTAAGTATGGGACTTGGGTCTTTTTTGACTTATCTGTTCTTTGCGCTGTTTCCAGAACCGTCTGCGCATTGCTTGGATGTTCTTATCAAGTTGAGTATCTATCATAGTTTTACTCACGTAATTTTGATATATCTTTTACGAAGTGTCTGAGAGTAAGCACGATACCGAGACCGATAGTAGCAAGCTCAATTCGTGCAATTGTGAGATTTGGCTCGATGAATGTTATACCGTGTCCAAGAATTCCTTCGTAGAAGAATACAAGTCCCATGAATACCATTGACGAAAGTGCTATAGATGTTACTACTATTTTCTCGATGATGAATATCATATCTTTTCTACCACATCTGACTCAAGTTCAGCATCTGGAAGCGCAGTCTCAGTTATTAACTCTTTTGGACAGTAAGCACATCGATAGTGTATCTTGCCCATAACAATTCCTTGTCCCTTCACAATATCATACTCAGCAAAGTCAAGGACCCAACGATGATTTGTGTGATTTGTCATAGCTTCGCTTGGAGTTGGTAGTTCGGAAACAGACGGTATCCATGAGTGTAGTAAGGATATGATACTCCCGGACGAAGAGTGATAACTCGAACTTTTTTACAATCTGAACAGATTTGACTGATATCAATACAAACAAGATTATTCGTTTTATCTCGCTCTTCTAACTTTGCGTAATCAGTCCAATCGTGCCAGCCTATTCTACATAATTTCATCGTTTTCTTCTCCGAGCAAACTTTGTCATCTTTACTACATTGGGACTTAAAGGCTGAGACGACTTGTTAGGTAGGTCATCAGTAGCGTCTCGCATCAAAATCCTACTCCGAGTCAGACCCATCCCGCCACACTGCGGACAAACTTTTTCAAGTCCGTAATCATTTGGATGGTCCTCCTTAATTCTGACGAGCCCTCTGCCTTTACATTTTGGACAGGCTTGATAGAGAGTAGCGGATTCTGGCATTATTCCACACCTATCAATATACTCTTTCCGTTATTTAAGGCTTGAACTTATCGTTGAACTCAAGCATTCCCCGGAAGATTTGAGCTTGCTCGACCGCGTCATCTAATCCGTTATGTGTATGTTTCTGTATCGATGGGAAGAGTTTGACTATATCTCGCTTGTTTGTTTCACGGTATTCTTTGTTCATCATACCCATGTAGTAAATCTTAATGTCAATCACCCGACCGGGAACGCCGAACGGACATCCTTTGAGATATTTCCAGAAGTAGTAGTTGATATGAAGCCAGTCCCATGTGTTGAAGCAAACCATGATTGGCTTTCTGAACTTTTCCAGCCATATTGAGAATCTCGCAATTGCAAGGTCGGGAGCCACTTTGGTTAAATCAACAAAGAATCTATCTTCTGTATTCCAAACTGAACATGCTCCAATTTCTCGAATTGCAGAAGTCTCAAGAACCGGGCTTTCTTGTGGTCCTTCAATATCAACGGAGATGTAGTCTTCAGTCATCTACCATTCCTCAGCTTGAATATACGAATAATCTCTCGGTCTTGCTCTGTGCAAAGCATCATATTTATCATGAATTTCCATCAGCCAATGGGCTTGAAACACGCCGTAGATAACACTGACAACTGCTCCAATCATAATGAACCAAAATGGCAAAGCGAATGTGATTATCAGCCAAGAGAGTACATTTGCCACAATCAGCCAGTCGGTTAGTTCGTGTCCAATGATTGCGACTGTACTTCGGTGAAGGTTCTCATCCGCTTTGAGTCTGTTGATTATGTTCATGGTAGATTCTTCTTAATCCATTCTTGCATTATCTGTCTATCTACAGCCTTTCTAAGTTTGCCCTTTCCCTTTGGAGTATTCAATATAATTACATTCTTTGGAGCAGGAGTACTTACAATAACTGTAAACTTCTCCTCAAATTTGAATGGAATACGCGGGTCCTTTTCTGGTTTCAACTTCTCTCCTGTGTTAGGGTCGTAATTATGCATGAGTCGGTAATGCGGAGAAAAACAACCGCTACACAGTTTCACATTGTCTCCCATTCCTGCACATATTGTGCATACTACGTTTGCAGGTCGTTGATGGCATCGAGAGCAAACTTCTACTTGGCTCATTCCATGTCTCCTGTATGGTATTTACAATCGAGACATGTCCAACACTTTCCTTGACAATGGTCTCGGGGGCAGTGACATGGTATGAATCTATGTTCATGGTCAGTGGGATAGTCTACTCTTTCATAGGTCATGCTTGTTTTGCCGCCAAATAGGTCATGTAGAACGAATAGAGCGGGGAGCCTTTCGGCAGCGAGCATAGGTGCTTCTTGCACTCGTATTGGACATATTCCGCCACCTTAGGCATAGCCTGCCGCTTGTCACGTAGGAAGTCCATGCCGTAGTCAGCGAGAACCTTATCAATCGCTCCGTATATTTCCGAGTCAGGTAGTGGGGGTAGCTGAGGATTCTTGTTACTTGAATGCACAAACTTAGGGCGTTCCGGCATGTCTATTTTCTCCTTGACGAACACCTGGACCTCGACTCCGTATGCTTTTATGACCACGCCCTCTCTACGGTGCCGTTTGGAATATGCGAGCGCATCTTTGACCCATAAACCGAGCGCATCCATAGATTCGAACGTACCTTGTCCTATAAGTTTCACCACTGGAATTCGATAATGATAACACTGTTGATACATGTAATTATAAGAGAAGAATCTTCCGCCTTCCCATATATCGAAAATCACCAAGTCCTGTTTCTTGTGTTTCGGTTCTATTCTCGTGGGACCCACGCCCGCCGGTATGGACTCCGCGAATATCACCCACGTTGGATTATCGAGTAGCATTTTGACTATTCCTTGGGCTTTCCTATTACCCCTATCAATTGTGGTTCCCCAAGACTTGGAACTTAGGACTTGTGTGGTTAGCTCAGGTGCTGCCACGTCATAAATTAGGTCTGTGTGGCCCGTGGTTGTTATGTGCTCCTCTTTGTTCCCGAATACCTTTCTACAAGTTCGGCATTCGTAAGTGGTGTTCCTACTCGAAATCTGCGGGAATCTTATGTACCCGTTCTCGCTCACTCTCATCCAAATGGTCATATTGGAGCCATCACGTTTCTCCGTGGCATATAGGAACGTGCCGAGTAGCTCCCTACCCGAGTTCCTAAGCTGGCGCATGGAATCGAGGTCAGGATACTTGAGAGGTCTTTCCTTGTATCCTACAATAGATGTTTCAATAGGACCGCTCATTTACTCCACCTCGTATTCCATAATCATTAGTATCCTTCTCTTCAGCGTAAGCTTGCCATTGAAGATGTTTGTCCAAACATTTCTGTTGATGGTAGAATTTGACAAGGCCGTCGTTGGTATGAAATTGGATGAGTTTATTGTCTGGTATTTCTGGCTTCTTGCAGATTGCACATTTCTCTAATTTGTCTGACATCCTTTACATCTCCATTCCATACTCTTTCCGGAACTTACGAGTTTCATATCGCCTGTCGGTTGAAGCACACCACATCTTTGACATACTCTCCTCTTCGCGTATCCTATACCAGTTTTTGGTCTCATGCTGCATTAGCCTCGCTATCATCTATTGCCAACCAAAGTCGAATATCAAATCCACAATGTTTAATTGAATTATTGAAATCAAATCCTGCCGTTTCTGAAGCTTCTACATCAATCTCATTTGTCTTTGGGTCTCGGACAACTAACTTTAAGTCTTGGTCTATCTCGAGCTCTCCTCCACACCATGGACAATACTTCCATTCTTCAGCTGTCGTGATAGTTATTCTATCATTTGTCATACTAACTCGCCACCAGTTCTCCGTTCTCTGCGTATGTTTGAGTTTGTGCCAGTCGAAGTTGGCAATTTCCACATGTCAACTTACTTATTCCATGTCCATCAATTGGCTCGGTGATAACCATCTTTGAAAACGGCTTGTCGTTGTAGATAACCTTTGCCGGGATGGCTGTGCACGGTTCCCGTATGACTTCAATCTTTCCAACTTCCTCAAGCTCTCGAATCGCAGCAACCATCATACCTTGCTCGTCATCGTACATCCATGACGGTCCGATATCAAGTCGGCGAGCCATCTCGTTAACTGAGACTACTTCATCGTTTTTAAGGAAGCTGTTGAGCATATCTTCTTCAAGACCTACTACATCTCGGTTCCATTCGTTCAATCTATATTCATGCTTTGAAAAGACCCATTCAACCCGTAAATCATCTAACTGCTCTTCTGTGAATTCTTCTGGGTGTTTCTTGGCTCGCATTCTTCGGGACTTTAAGTCTTTGTAGTATGTATCGAATTTTTCTACTTCTTCTTGCATTGTCATCATTACCTTTTCACAGGAAGCAGAGCCATCTTATCCATCTCTTTGAGCCATGTTTTGACTTCTGGGGAATTCAAGAGAGCTTTGAGTATCTCCATATCGAAAATGTGCCCTTTCTTCACGTCAAGCATCTCTTCAGCATGAACTGCAATACTGCCTAACATTACCAGAAGCCTGAGTTCGGGTTTGAGTGGGTCTGTCATTGTGGTATCTCCATGACTACTCTGTGACCCTCTGTTACCTCTCCCTTGACCCAAAGAAGGGCGGCTTCCCACCCTCTATCGTAAAGTGTACCGTTTTTCTGCTCGAAATCCTTTCTGATGGAAATTAGATGTTTTTCTATTTCTTCAAGAAGCTGAGTTACTGTGAATTTGACTATTAAAACTTCTACTTTCATACATTGAGTTTGAGCTTTTGGATGGTCTCTCTTCACCTGACATTTCCAACATCTATATGCATCATTAGAGTAGTTATGACTTGGATGAACGCTCATATTCCAAACACCATCCCGATGATTATCACGGTAAGGACTCCAACAAGAGTTGCAATCGCTGCGTAGTCGTCGAAGTGAAGTTTTCTCATCATGTACCAAATCCATTAATTCCCCACAAATTTTGTAGGCTGACAGCATAACTCGGTCTACTATATCCAGGAAGTCTGAAAAGATTATCCATTCCACAAGACGCAATCATTCCATCATACTTTACATTGAATAGTTCTACTATTACATGATGAATTACTTCGTGTTCAAGCACGTCAAAAAGTAACGTGTAGTCGTCCATTTCAAGGACGTCCTCATTCCAATACTTCTTTGAACCGACGAATGCGATAGTACCGTCAAGTTCTGGATTTGGATGTTGTAGATATGCTTCAGCTATTGAATGTTTATCTCTGTCTATAGATGTATGGACGATGATAAGTTTGTCGCCTTCAGTCAATCTCTGAATACCTCTCGAACATACTCTTCTACAGGCTTATCAAGATATGTAATCCGTGAACTTCTGGCTTTTGGAATCTTCTCTGGCAGGCTGAATGGTATACCAAGAGTTTCTGCGCATTCTCTACATAACAGTTGTTGACCCATTGCTGGCTCATAACCAACCCACATCCTACCTTTGCAATTTGAGCATCTAATCAGAGTCCTCATTCGCCTTCCCTCTCAATTATCTTTGCCGCTTCGCGGAGACCGTGAGACTTGCCCAGAAGATATGAACGTAGTGATTCAGCTGCCATTGATGTACCGATGACACCTGAAATTGTTTCTGATATTTCGTCGGCTTTTTCACGAAGTTTGGTAGGCAACTTATTTGTCAAGTTTTGTAGCCTCTTCAACGAGTGTATCCCACGTAGGCCAGAACTTCTTCCGGAGAAAGTTATCCTGCACAGCATTCACGGTTCGAATACCAACAAGACCTTCTTTTGGTACAACTTCAAACGTGAACTTGGTTCCAGGTCTAAGTTCGAGACAGATAATGTCATAACGAGGCTCTTCGATTTCAGTGTTTACTCGATTCTCAATAGCTTTTCGTTCTTCTGAAGTGCCGAACCAATACTTATATTTCTTCTCTCTCAACTTATTACTTCCTCAGTCTTCATCCTTCTTCCACGTTGATGATTTACACTTCCACACCTACAGACGCAAGTTGGGATAGGTCCCTTTGCATACCAGCACGCCTTGCAACATACTCCTTTCCACGGCTTTTCAGAAGTTTCATCTACGCTCTCAAGGGAAATGAACACTGGTTCTGGGCGCAATGGGAACAAATCAGCCTTTGCATCTATCTTGTTGAAGCTGTACTCATATTTGCATTTTGTGCAACTGAGAGACGCCCACACTTTACGGTTGTTGAATCGTGGGGCTGAACCAACAGGCGAAAATTCCCAAAGTCCCCCATCGTGTGGATAGATTGATACGGTTCTGGTGTCATACCCACAACTCCAGCACTTTACTTCGTGCTCGCTGAGGAACTTTACGAAATCCTGAACTGTTTCCATCATAGTACTTCATTTCCGTCTACTTTAATTGTCATGCTGTCGATTTCAGTGAATGCACGAAATGCTTCCTTTGCCCACTTGACAACTGTTTTTGTCTCCACAGTCTTTACTCCGAAGATGATTTCGACTGTCGATATTTCATCGTTCATTGCACAATCGTCCCATTATTATTATAGTCCGTTCTGCTATTTAAGGCTTGACAAACTGACGGCGGATGAAGCGTCAGCGTCTCTCCTGCTTTCATCTTCATCAATGCTTGCTTAGCTTTCCACTTTTGCAAGACTCTTGCAGCCTTCCTTTCAGCTTTCAACTCGTTATACCATCTGTGGTGCCTTTTCCAATTTTCAGCTTCTATCGGTGTGTGACTTGCTGCAAATTTAATAAGGTCCCGTTGCATCTTTCTATATTGGTTGTTGTGTTCAAGCTCGTGTGCAGTAATTAACACAAGCGCATCTTCCCAAGTCGAGAGATTGTGATATGGGAACTTTTCTCCTCTTCCAGTGTAATGACATCCTGTCGCTGGAAACTTGTGAGGTCCACCTAAGTAGAGTTGAATGCCAGCTCCATGTTTATAATATCCCCTGTAAACATTCAAGCAATTCACAACAGTACACGGCATATTTGAGCTAAGTCCGGTCTCTACCCAGTGGATTATTTCTCTAACCCGCTCAGTTGGATATCTGGATAGGTTGGTGATTTTCATTTGGTGATTCCTCTCCGGTGATTCTGGCTGCGATTGTGCTGTGCTACATGCTTACCGTAGACGTAGATGTTCTGCCCTTCTCGCGCTGAGCATTTAGGACAGACTACAAGCTCCTCTCTCTGCCCGCACCATGGACAGAAGACTTGAGTTGGGATACTCAATACTTCTCTATCTCCTCTACTTCACGGGACTTAGCCCTTTCTTTCTGGGTTGGCAATGACGATACATAACTTGCCGGTGTGATGTGTTGTATCAATGGACAATCAGTCCATCGTTCAGGTAGGTTAAGATAGTACGGATGATTATGTGTCTTGCCACATTTTAGGCACGGCTTCCTTTGATTGCCTGGAACATGAAGGTGTCCAAAATCCTCGTGCTCGTCTCCCCACATATTCTTCTCCTCTACAGGAGCAGCTTCAGGCGGGATTGTTTCGCTCAACTTTTAGCAAACCTTCTATCCATCCAGCAAAATCCATCTTGGTTCGGAGTTGGCGCCCCGCAGAATCTACACTTAACAAACCACTTAGGCGACGGCGGCTTCGTACTGACACTCTTTCTTCGCACAAATTCCAACCTCAGGAATAATATGGGCGGCGTCCCTATTATACTTTCAAGGGGCGTACTATGGACTCGTACATTTGATTAGCTTTGTTTCTGTATGTATAGGACAAAATTCGTGAAGATTGCAATCATACCAAAGATTGTGAGGACGAATTCAGTGCCAGCAATTAGGATATTTGGCTCGTAGAATCTCGCAACGTCGTGTTGGAACGTCATGATATAGAATGCAACAGCCCACCAAACTGTAGCAGTCATCCCGATTGAAGTCCCGAGAATTTGTAAAGCATCTTTCAGCAACTAACTACTTCCTCCACTGTTCAGCGAAACCCAAAAAACAAGGGGTGCCGGAAAAATCGCCGGCTCGATTAGGTTACTACTACTGTGCATACAAACGTTTGATTGGTCGCAGAATTCAGTTGTTCCTTAGTGGCTGTACATGTAACTTGGAAGTTCTGGGCAGTTGTTCCGTTAATCCAGAAGATGTAAGTTACTGTAGATGATGGACCTTCAGGACCGGTTGCGCCTGTATCGCCCTTAGGACCGACTATTGATTGTCCATCGGCGCCGGTAGCTCCCTTGAATGTATTAGGTAAGTTTGCCGCTACAGGAAGGAAGAGCATGAAAAGCGCCACAGCGATGATAGTGAAGACACCGAGCTTTTTCTTCGTAGACATATGAGTATGAGGCATGAACCTACTAATTGTTTCCGTTTGGTTCACCTCCCTTTTGACTGTCCTCCCGCGGGATGACTGAGGACTGTGAGTTTTCAATTTCCAATTAGATGTACCACTTGCAGTTT